>Ga0181466_1000997_pt1 | contig 9969 bp, 9 predicted proteins | sample InSIn4gowninarea_FD_119078 | JGI IMG/M metagenome (GOLD analysis project Ga0181466, IMG submission 119078) | Clean room microbial communities from NASA Spacecraft Assembly Facility at Jet Propulsion Laboratory, Pasadena, California, USA -... ... | reverse complement strand
CTTAAAAAATGGCGAAACATTGCTGCAGGAAAACGCCAAAGCAATATAAAACAAAAAACAATTGAGGACGTTTTTAAGTATGAGAACTCTTTAACTATCTTAATAATATGAATTGCATGTGAATCTGGATCTGTATAATTTTTTGTATTTGTTAAAATATATATTTAAGCCTACAAGATTTATTTTATTTACAACTTTCGATTTAACCGAGTTAGGCTTGGTTCACATTAACCGGATAGTCGGGACTCTACTGTACATTTATCTTGAGAATCTCCCTGAAATACATATTAAGGGGATACAGAGATTAAGTGGTAACTAGGATCATAAAAGTGTATACTGTTAATAACGTCGGTACACGTTCAGATATTTTTAGACTAACACTGAGCAGATGAATTAACCCTAAAGAATATCAACAAGCATCTTTTAATTCGTATTTACTCACAAAATGTGAGGAAGAAAATAGAACATCGACATGACAACTATGAAGGCATATATGTTTAATTTATATTTTCGTGTGGAAACAAGACGTCCAAAACCTTTATAAACTTTTCGAAAACAACTCCATATTTTAAATCACAACATATTAATCTTAAAACTCGTTCCGCACTCGGCCTTAATGGCAGCAACACGAGTCCATCAGAGGAAACCAGTTCTGACAATGTCCCTGTCGATTATGGCACACAGCGTAAGATTGCCAACTCTTTTCGGGACTCTTAAATAATAAATTTCCGCCAGATGGGGCTTTGTCTGGTTAACGGGTAAGTGGCCCTTAGTGTTTAGACGTTAATCTTATATAAACGGTGCTCTTAAAGAGGCGTTACATTTGAAGGCCTAGGTGGCTTCTCTCTGTTGCTGAAGAATCTGATAATGTTTTGGTGGTAAATAAGGGTTCTTGAATTCGACGTCATTCTATGATTTTAGGTTTCATTTTTGTATTAAGGCCTTATAAAACCTAACAATGTGTTCTGACGGCTCAAAGGTTGTGTTTTCACCCACAAAATTTCTTTGTAGCGTCATTCTATTTTTTCCCTTCCTTTAACCGAAGAAATGCACTCTTCGCTGAAATCTTAGATTTTCTAAAAATTTCAACCCTTTTACAATCGAACTTAGGCCATTTGTCAACTTTCCAGCCACCATTCGATCTTCTAATTGAACTGGAGCTAAAGAGTCAAAGTCGTGCTTTTGCTCATACATTTCTATGAGCTCATCAATTGTAATCGTTGATGATCAATTGTGAAAGTATCATTTTTTCGAACTCTCCATGCGTATCAACATTTAACCAGTACTCCTATTTGACCGCGACGCTGATGTCGCATCATAGAACACACGCCAGAAAAAACTGAGAGCACCTGACCACATCAAAGATTCCACCGTCGAAAATTCCCTGAACCGATCGCTTATTCACAGAGCCACAGAATAAATGTACTAAGTCATGAGCGGTTGTATACTTCGCCACATTACTTATTGGGGAAATTTATCGCTTCAAAAGGAATGTTTAGGCTTTATATGCGCCAAATACAAAGCCAACGGTTTTGAGACGACCTATAATGTTAAATACGTATATTTCACAGTATGTCATAAAGATTTTCCTATTCTGATTCGTTGACAGAAAACGAACACTATTGCGTGCAATGAATACCTAAACTGAAGAGAAAAACTTAATGAATAATATAATTTAAGAATTACGATTATTTTGAATTTGTTTTTATGTTTGCAATTGTAAAACTAATCACTTAGTTTCATTATATTTAATTTGGTCCCTTTTCACCCTTAGTATTTGTAATACAAAAGCAGAAGTGTCTTGGGCAAGGTGTACAAATCACAAATAAACCTCAAAAACAGCTGTTTGAAGTCACAGTGGTACTTTGTCTTTAGTACAGAGCCTAAGACAAAAAGAATGAGCCGAAGGACAGGAAGGTCTTTTATAGCCTGAGAGAAAAAGGGGAGGGAAAGAGGCGGGGCCTAATAAATATGACTGATGGCACACCTTGCGTCATCTATTGACAGAAAAAAGAAACAAATAAGGAAAAAAAAATTGTAATGCATTAAAAAGAAAATGCATATTACATTTTTCATATCAAAGAAAATTAAAATGCTTAATTAAAATGTATTAAAATTGAGTTTGCATGTTATATATCAAAACTTAACTGCCTTTGTGCCATTTTGAAAAGAAATTTAACAATACAAACTTAACATATATTTAGGTTTTATTTTCTTTCTGTGGCATGTATGGATTGTGTGAATTATTCTTAAGTAATGAAACTTTGCAAATATTACATAGAAATCTCAAAACGGAGTTTGGATTACTATGCCATTATGAAAGAAAACAAATTCTTGCATAAGTTTTATAGACTGAATGAATGAATGAATGCGTGTAGTACTCATCTTAAAAGTAACTTGGTTTTATTAATGTTTCATGAAGATTACTTAATACGATTGATATTAATTACTCCTACATCACTATCATTCTAACTAACAGTTAATTTTTTTTATAACTTTCTTACAAAATTATATTTGTGTACTTCTTAACAGTAAATAAAAGAAAGCATTTTACTTTAACACATTTTCTAAGTGTTTAAGTAAACTTTCACACGTTTCTTGCCTCGCTATGGAATCTAAAATTATACAACTACTTTAAAATAGATGCAACATATTTTGCAACAACATTGATTAGAAAAAATTTCTGCTAATGTTTACTTTAACGCATAATTGCAGAAAATTTTTTAAGAATACATATTTCAGAATTTTATGCACTTTTAAATTGCTGATTTTTGTATTAAGTTTATATATATAAACAATTAACAACCAAATATTTAAAAATATAACCTGAATATTGTGATACATTCTAAATAGAATTGTGTAGTTATTGAAATATTCTCTAAAATTAATGAAAGGCTGGAAAATCTTTTGCAACTGGTCCTACTCTTGTAAAATGAATAACTCTGCTTGAAACAGTGAAAACAAAGAAAACTGTGACATAAAAGTCCATTATCAAGCAGCAAACATTTCAGATTTAAAATTAAAGATGGTGAATGTAAGCAAAACTGGAGGGTGCAAAAATCATCCGGTTTCAACTTTATAACTTTTTTAATATAGTATATGTTTTTCTGAGTTCACGTGGCAGAAATCCTTCGGGAAGAAAATCGTTGATCTGGGCATATATTAAAAGCAATTGCAGAAATGATGTAGGTATAGACTTTTGTGAATAGCAAACTAGGTGACAATCTTGGTGTCATTTTAATAATGGAGCCTTGATAACATATTTTTATGTATTTGTTTTGCATAGAAAACCTATAAAATTATTTCTTATGGAAAATTATTTATTTACATTAATAAAATAAATAGCAATTATAAAACACATATATCCTTTAAGTGACATCAAAATGCACATATCAACGGAAGCATTCATCAGTATTGATTTTTTCCCATATAAACCAAATTTATATGACTACAAAACAAACTTTATATTAATAAATATAACACTTTTTATCCTATATACATTTTAAAGTCATGCTATTTTGCAAATACGAATATGAAATCATTTAAATAAGTTAATAATAAAATTCGCAAAATGTTTTATCCTTAACAGGCTTCGTCAAGGAAACTGCCCGATTTTTTAATCTTTCCTTTATCACAAACCTGCGCATTAGGGATCTTACAGCAGAGGAGGAAAAGTCTCCTCACAACTTGTAGGAAAATAATATGGGGCACAGAAATACTCCCTGTGGTTCCCGTCACACGGTTCGCTTTACTTTTTCTCTTTGCAGACAAAAGAAAGAAGAATTGGGTGAGCAAAATCAGAAATTTACTTCTATATGTGCCACATTTGGCGAAAAATCGTCATTTAGGCTACTTTCTATTGGTATTGAGGCAAATTAATTTTAAATATACTTAACGATCTCAGTGATGGATTCTCACGTGCAATTGTGCATTTGGTAAATAAACAAATATAGGAACTCGAACCATGATGATGCTGCCATTTACTGGCAGAACAAAAAGTTGAGTAAATCTATATAAGACAGAGATTAATTTTGAATTGTGCCAGTTAAAATGTATATCAACCTCCACCGTGTTAAAATAATATTTCATTGACGAAAAGTATAGAAAAACAACTAAATTCCACATTAATTTGTGCATTTTATTTCGTCTGTTTTATTTATTAAAATAAAACGGTTGTCATGGCGACAGGGTGAAAGAGTTCAACGACAATTTAATGCACCGTGAGTAAAAACCATTTCCAATGGTTAATAAAAGACAGCTCAACTTCAGTTAAGAAAAGAAAATCATACACAGCACAGTGTTGGGAAAAGAATGCGCATTACATGTAGTGAAGCATTTTTACAAAAACCATGTTTCCCCGACACGAAATAACAACACATTACATTGTTTATTACCAGAAGAAGCTTACTCATATTGTCAGTCAATAAATCAACGATTCCACGACCTCAAGCCAGTCCAAAATCTCTGAATAAATTCTATTGGAAGGGTTGGCAACACCTTCACAAGGTGAAGCCATTTATTTTTCTTTTATGCGCGTTCGAAAAATACCAGCGAACAAGCTCAGCATAATGATAGTCGCCTGTGTGAAAAGGGAACAGCGGAGGGAAGATACAGGTGGGAGTGGGAGGTTGAAAAGAAGGGGGGGATACACACCTCTCTGCTGTCGTATTTGACCGGTAAACAGTGCCTCAGCATCTAGTGAGACTTCGGGTGTCCTGTTGTTGACGGTTGAAAAGGGCTTTCGACTTGAAGCGTGTGTGGTAGAACCCCACTTTGGACTAAGGGTGGGGGTATCACAACTGGGCGTTTGGAAGTTCAGATTTTTTCATGTTATTTTCATTAGAAGGGAAAATAGTACTATCATGTACCGTATTTTCTGGCGTATAGCGCGCACCGGCGTATAACGCGCACCCATAATTTAGCATTATATTTTTCAATTTTTAGGTATATCCGCCGTATAACGCGCACCATTTTTGACGAAAAAATCTGACATGTATAAGTTCGATGCTCTTATCTTTTGATGGCATAAATTCGAAAAATCATTTCAGGCTTTCGAACGATGCTTTACTGAATTAACAAGCAATTAGAACAATATGTGTATATGTGGTAGAATATTGCTTGAGGAAGTAAATAATTCTGGAAACGGAGGGACTTCCGAGGAACTTTGAAAGGATTGAAGCTACATTCATTCCTATGTACAGTACAGCAAAAAAAAGGTACCGTTTGGAGCCGAGTGTTTTTTCTCCAATCATTTGAAGTCGTGATTTTGAAAGGAACACCGAAGACGCTTTTACCTTCCTAGAAATACATTTTATCTAGGGTTCTTTTTAACAGTAAATTTTGGTTCTACCAAACGAAACACACACAGTACTAATTTCGAATGTGTTTGAATTATTACGAAAGTGATTCATTACTGGATAATAAAAATTTTAGTCCATAAGATATGTCATATCTTATATATTATACCTTATTATACTTATTATACCTTATATTTATCATTATTGTACCTTATGTAAACAGTATTTAGATACATGCATAAATTTATTTTTTATCCTCACTTACCCCTTATTTTTCAGTCTGTTATTTTTATACCCGGCGTATAACGCGCACCCTTAAATTTCGATGTAATTTTTTGGTTTAAAAGTGCGCGTTATACGCTGGAAAATACGGTAGGTTTTATTATCAGAACCTGAATATCCCACTGACACATACGGCTTGTGTCTTGGGCACAAAAATTTTCTGTGACGTGATTTTTCATTATTTATTTATACTTTTTGCATGCATTGAAAACTCTGTGCAACGATTTCCGGTATAACGATGCACCCCTCCATAACGATCTTCTTTAGTGGTCCTAGCAAACTCTCATTAAGTGTCACTTTAAAAGTATCTTCATTTAACGATATTCCACACAGCAATGAATTCCTCAATAGCGATATTTTTGCATTCTAAAGTGAATTAAATGAGTTTGACTAAGTGATTTTAGTTTGCATTTAGTAGTTAAGAATTTTATTTACTTAGAAGAGAAAGAGAGAGGGAGATTGAATTAAAAGTATTAAATTACGATAAATTCTATATTACTTTTATAACAAATACTTTCTCTATAAAAATAATTTCTCAAAATAATGCAGCTTATCAGTTTAAAATTTTTATGTACCATTTTTGTGTGTGTCGATATGACTTAATCGGGCAGATAAACTAAAAAAGCATTAAAGAAAATTAGATAAATTGTATTCTGAAGTAAAAATATTTGTGCTAAATATTTAAATTATTTTTCCTTTTTATGATTGTGTCTTTTTTTAGGATTTCTTTAAATAAAATAGTTAAAGTAATTTTATTAGTGCAATTACTATTTAATATAGTTGTTAGAAAAGTATTCTTCCTGTGACATTATACTATAACTGAAGATTTAAAAAATTAAATTCAATATTATTATCTCGCTATATTTCGTACTATATGAGGAAAAATGACTGTAAACGGTTTCAAAATGACGATGCTGGTTAAATATACTACTTAAACGATCTGTTTTTATATTATACTTGTACTCCCTTTACAACGATATTATCCCCCTTTCCCCACAATATCGTTGTACGGGGATTTCACTGTATTTTGTTTATGTTTTTGTATGCAGTTTTTTGAGGATAACAGGATTGATGGTCAAGCTTCTTGTTATTCTCTACATTCAATGGCACCTTCGATAGCTTTTAGTCCATCTGTATGAGAGATTTTCGTGTGTCGATTTTCATCGTCACTGGCTTCATCATCGCTAGATTCATTTTCCTTATTAACGATATTGACGATCATTTCATCTGTAATCTCTTGTTCGTGAGCATTTATCCAGTCCAGTCGAAACCATTCTCCGTTTCCAGGGAGGGACGAACGAACGAAGATTAAAATTGCGACCAATAATCTGCAAATTATCTTTTGTTGCATGATTCTGTTTTAGAACCCTGACCTTGAGCGATCCAATAATTTCCTTTCAAAAGAAGGGGAGGCGTAAAAACGTACGCATGATATAATGAAAAGTGAAGGGTTAGTGTTGTTGGATTTCGTTTTCCTGAGGGTGAAATCAAATTCGAAATGTTTTTCGGTAGTTTAAGAAAAAAAAATCTAGAGACATTTGATGGCTCGGTTAAAGCGGAAACTCGGATAACCGGCGCTCGGATAATCGGGACTCTACTGTATATTCGTTGCGCATTTAACCGAATATAGTCTTTGTTTTTGAAACTACGCAGCACACGGAAATGTTTTCTAAACTCGTGCAGGGTGTATCAAAAACATTGCGCCACAATTTTAGGGAAGGGGGTTAGGGCACATCATAAGGATTCAGAATCACATAGTATTTTATAACTGGAAATGTCATCGTTCGCCTCAAGGGGTGCCCTGACGAGAGCACTGAAGAGGAAAATGGGGATTCCCCCAATCATGTGGTAGTCACCATAAGAAGAGCATTTGTGGTGAATACTCATTTAACTATCTGTTGTCCAACATGATCGCAACCTGGAATGGATGCGATTAATAAATAAGTAAATAATGGAACTTAGAGCATGGTAAATTGGTTCGAACTGGGTTTGGTGCTGGATGGGCTGGATTTTGATTTCTTTTTGTGGGGTGAACTCAGTGCTATGGTAAAGCAAAAGTCTGTAGAGTCTGCAATGGATCTTGTGTCAAGACTCATCTACGCTGGTGCTACAATCAAAGAAACTCTCGGAACGTTTGAGCATGTCCGGTAACCAATGCACTGTCGGTGTGAGGCATGTTCATTGTGTCCTGGTGGTACAGATATCGAGCATCTGTTGTAACATTATGAACTGTATTTATGTAATATGCCATTTAAACTCATGATACCCTAGATCCAGGTTTATAACCCGATTTAGCCAAAAAATACTGAGTGCACTTCGTATGCGTGCTGAGGAACCAAAAGACAAGAAGACAATTGTTTATTAATCCCTGGATCGAAATCCAAATCAGCTAAAGTATCAAGGAGTGCCTGCAAGATAAGCCTGTAGAACCGAAAGTCCTGCGGCTGATCGTTCATAGACCCCTTGTTCGAAATCCAACCCAGCAGAAGGTTCAAGGAATATACGTGGTATTCATGCTGTATAAAAGAAAGTCCAGTAGTCGATTGTTTATTGATCCCTGGATACAAATCCACTTCAGCCAAAGACCCGAGGAGTGAGTGCAGTATATGTACTGTAAAACCGAAAGTCCTGTGGCCGCTTGTTTGTTGACTTCATGTTCGAAACCCAGTCCAGACAGAATCGAAAGTTGATCGTTTATAGATACCTAGTTCGAAATCTATCCCAGCCGAAGATCAAAGGAGTGCACGGGGGTATACGTGTTTGTGGAACCGAACATCCTGTTGCTGGTTGATTATAGATCCCTGGTTCGAAACCCAGCCTAGCCAAAGAACCACTGAGTACACGCGGTGTACGTGATGTGGTGTGAATTAAAATCGACTTGTCTTGGAGTTACATGAAAATTGCATTGAAAAGAGCATTTTCAAAATTTATACTTATAAATATATAAAATTCTATTCTATGATATAAATAGAGAATCATTAAATTTTGTTTTTTATCCAGCACATTCTATGCGTGATATCGTTTACAGAATTTTAGTGATGACACATTTTAGGCTATACAATAATTGTTAAAGGTGATGCTCATATGTAAATAAGAAATAATTAGTTGAGAATTTCCATTCTGCTATCAGTGATGTCTGTATAGTATTATGCTATGATTAAAATCAAACATAGCATGATCTTGCCATAAATTATTTTAAACGTTTAAATGAATGTATATAAATGTTAATACGATTATATCCTTTGTTTGAAAAAAAACTTTTGGGTTTCTGAAGCTTCTAAAACATTTGTATTTTGTTTTTATCTTAATTCATTTGCAATTAAGCCTTCCCAACAAATCACATTATTGCCATGAACATTTTTTAACTTTCTGTAAAATATAAAAGGCATGTGGCATAAAAGGCATTCTTTACTATGTTCAGATAACGATACATTACTAGTGGATGTTTTAAAAGAATCGCGACTCATCTGCGAAAGCAAGCAGATTTTTCCTACGAGCGAAACACTTTTGCACTTGCTTCCAAGAATTATCGCCATTATACTTTCTTACAGCTACCTTCGAAAAAAGCTGCTAAGACCTAACATGATGAAGCTAAATGGTATTTAAATATCCTAAATACGTTAGAATCATTCACCAACGAGATAAGCCTTTACAAGCTTTTTTCACCATCTTAAACTACATTTTCAATTCTCCCTCGGAATAAAAGTAACAGCTATGGCACATTTGCTTTGCGAGTTTTCTCAACTACATTCTTACAATGACATAAACCCAATTACCATAGCTCAAACGAAGTAAGTCCTCGCAATATTTAAAAGCTCTGACCCTTCTGCGAAGTACGGCCAAAAATCCTCAGACGTCTCTACTTAATTTCCTTCCGAGAGAGAGAGAGAAGCCGTCGCATCTTAATCATAATGCGACTGACTGAAGAGCCCGTCCATGTCATTAAACTGCTCATCCTCTTAATTCCGATGGAAAACTTTAAACAAGACATCGACTCAGAGGCTCGAGGGACAATTCCGGAGCGTTTTCCCTCTCGCAGGGAAAAACCCTGCAATCACCGACTGAAGCGGCCTCTCCTTAATTGAATGGGCATTAAGGCAGATTTAGATACCTTGATTCGAAAACATTTTTAGAAACTAAATGAATGTTTCTCTCTTTAAATTTGTGCCGTGACTTAATCTCGTTACATATAAACTGCCCCCCAGCCGGGATAGCGATCTAATTGGAATTTAAATGTACTTTTTTTCCCCTTTCTATCCTTTCGCGATATTTTATCGGCGTAAACTTTAAGTAGTCCATCTAGATTTCGAGCGTCGACTTCAATCAATGGCGATGTTTGGATTGCTACAAGAGGGAATTATTTTTATGGGATGTAGTGTTTTTTTTAATT
>Ga0181466_1000800_pt1 | contig 9981 bp, 5 predicted proteins | sample InSIn4gowninarea_FD_119078 | JGI IMG/M metagenome (GOLD analysis project Ga0181466, IMG submission 119078) | Clean room microbial communities from NASA Spacecraft Assembly Facility at Jet Propulsion Laboratory, Pasadena, California, USA -... ... | reverse complement strand
GAATGTCAGCAAGTACGAAGGGCGAGCTACGACAATACATGGGGGTAGTTTTGGAATCCAATAAATGCAATAAACCCGAGCCAATACACTCCTAATGTGTAGCGGCAGTTCCATAGTACTGTGAGAGTTAAGTTCTAGTCAGAATCCCTTGTTTCAAGCAACATTGTAAGGCTCGGAGTAGAGGTCAGAAATCAGAATAGAATTAGTTGACAGCAGAGCAGGGCTTTTTGAACACTAGCGGCAGTAACAAATAACTGTGTCGGTTAAGTAGCCAGCAGCTGGGCTTGTTTCATTACTAGTTATATTCCAATACGAGTGTGGGTGCGAGTGAGTGTTGGTGCTCAAGCTTTGGAAGTCTCGGGTGCTTGTTTTAAGCAATGCAGGTGTAGATGGAAGTTTAGACTTGAACTCTTAGGCCCTATACGTCGTAATTGCTAGTGCATTGGGTAGTCAATTCCATTCTTATAGTAATCAACTCCATTCTAGTAGTAAGCATCTGGTACATCAGGTATTAATTCTCCGAGAAGAGAGCCTCATTAAGTTAATAGTTGCCAGCTGCGGTGCCTGTATTGAATTCAACTCATAACTCTAAACTCCTAGAATAATCAGTATAAGTATAAGACTTTGTAGTTGCTGGGCGAGTCGATTCGGCTTCTGTCTAGTAGGAAACAATGATTGTCTTGTCCCGCTCTGTCTAGTAGGAAACAACACCTGATTGTCTTGTCCCGCCTTGCCTTACCCTTAAATACTTGAAAGCTCCTTACGTGCCTCACTGACGCACTGAGAACACGGATGAAACTCATTCCAGATTGGAGCTAACACAGAGGAAAGGAGAACTGAAGGAGACGGAACTAACGCACAGAGAAAAAGGCTGAGAATCCTAGGTAAGGTAAGGAAGCCAAAGCAGTGTCCCTTAAAGGAAGCAGTTATTGTAGATGGGCCAAGTAACTGCTAATGACCGCCAAGGGCAAAGCAACGGCGTAAGCCGCTGCGCGGCAGCAGCAGCATAGATATGTCATAACAAGTTATAAACAAGCTATGTATTCGACCAAGCAACTACTAATGACCGCCAAGACACGGATAGGCAAGCAACGGGACAAACAACTACTAGACAAGTAACTACTAACCAAGCCGATCTAGGCGCGGTAGCGAGCTAAAAACGGGAGCTTTAACTGTGTCCGCCTGTTTAAGCCCTCCCTTTGAAGTCAGTATTTGAAGTACCTAACCTAGCAGCCCTAGATAAGATGTCATTTGGTTCATGCCATCGGTACCTGCCATTAAGAAAGAAAATGGAACTAAAGCATTTCACTCTCCAATAGGAAACTGTTGGTTGATGTAGTAAGTAAGAGAAACAGCCGGGTGTTTCATGAGTGGTATCCTCGAGAATGAGTAGCACCTTGCAATCATACCGAAATCGTATTTCCTTTTTCACCTTAGAGCCTACTACTAATTGAAGTAAAGAAAAGATAGAATCAAAGACAAGGGGGCAGGAAAGGCGGGACCACATATAGCACATATAGGTTTGAAAGGAGCAAGCCCGGGAACAAAACCAAGGAAGAACTGGCTAATAAGTAAGTCAAACAGTCAAAGGCAGGAAGGGTTGTTTGGGGAGCGGTAGCGCAAGTCTTATCTTATCTTAGTTTGGGGAGCGTGGGTCTTGTGGCGAATAGTTAGATTCGGTGCACTGAGTTAAAGTATCGGTAGTATTTTAGTCATTCTATCTTATATCTAGTAGTTACAGTCGGAGAAGCTAGTTACATTCCTTTTAGTAGTAGCTCGAGTCTTGTTACCAGCTGTTATAGGTTTCAAGCAGAGGTACAGAGTTCGAAAGCAAGTACAGTAGGGCTAAAAGCAAAGGCAGCTTAAGTGTCAGTAAAGCCATCCTTGGTACATAGGGTCCGGTAGCCTTTAATGGTAACCCCAAATTCGAATATGGTGGGGGAAAAGAGGCAGAAATGAATAGACGCGAAAAGACTACCGCGAGCCATACTCAACCTAGTAGTAACGAGAATAAATCAAATACATAATATAGAGGTACGGCCCAACGCCTAAGTGGTATAATCAGAGAATGCAACCAGTGCTATTGGAATCAACCACCATCAACAATACTTTAACTAAGAACTGGGGCTTGCTTTCTTTATTGCCCGCTAGCAGACTTATACTCAACACTAAGAAGCTTATAATATGTTAACTCACAAATAGGAATCGAGCGACTGTCTCTAATACCTCAACTCAGGAGCCGGATCCTCACTTTCCAATAATCTATTTTGGGTGGTTGCGCTATGCCAGCCTTACTCATAAGCTTAGCAATCATACTATCTGTATCGGTTCCCAAGCCTTATTCGTTAGCTCCATCGTTCTACGCCTCCTCTGCAACCTCCCTCTCTCTTGACCAAACCTATCTATTTTTCCTATTATTGTGTTATCGTATAGTCAATTTCCTTCTATTTCCTTAGCGCGCAAGCAGACAAGACACTAGGATATCGGGCTAGAACTAGAGTTTCTATTAGCGTACGAGACCGGACAAGCTACGGGCCAAGCACGGAACTAAATAATTCCATTCAAAAGTCAGGATACTAAGAATAGGCTTAGAAGTATAGTCAATTAGGATAGGATTCAAGGTATAGTCAATTAGGCTTGGAATTGGATAAGGTTAATAAGAATCGAATCGTAGGTTTGTTGTCGAGCAAGGAAAGTAAGCCCTAGAGATAGGAAGTACATACTTAGATAGAGGAGTAACATGCTCGTGGAGGAGCGTTTCTGCTGGTGTTCTGTGCGTGGTTCCTTTTCTTCGCATTTTCATTCTAATTAGTGGGTAGTCAATTCTTTCTAGTATAGGTTCAATTCCCTATAGTCAGCAGTTCAAAGCTGATGTTCACTATTATATTATTATTAAGTACCCATTCTTATAACCCTTATTTCCATTCTGATGCTCTTACTACTTATATTCCGTATTGCTTTATTGCTTGGTCGATTCTTGTCAATAGTTTAGTTCCATTCCTTTTAGTAGTAGCACGAATCTAGTATACCCAATAGCATTCTCGTTGACTCCATCAACAGGCCAGGCCGTCTTCCCATTATGTTACTACAGAGTTTCATTCGGTTGAGTAAGAGGTCAACCACAACTTAATTGCTACTGGCAAGCTACTATACTACTATCGGAATCAAACTAGCGACTAGGTCTTTCAGGCAGGAAAGAGAGGCTAGCACGAGAGAATGGGGATACCAGGAACAAATACAAGGTTTAGTAGTCAAAGCAAGATCCAAAAGAGTGGAGCGAGTTAACCTCTCCTTAGTTTAAGTACGGGGTCCCCCTGCCAACAAGAAGAAAAGAAGGAATGGGGAATTGTAATAACTTCCTCATAACTTCGTTATTCGACTGCCGCGCAACATTAGCAGTTGCTTGGCCCCGATAGAATGGAATCCGGGCAAGCAATACCTTAACTAATAACAGGTAATTCAACTCAACAGTAAGAGAATCGAACAAATCCAGTAAAAGCATCAAACAAGCAAAGCAAGGCCCAAAGTAATTAGTTGCAGAATTCAAACACGGCGTAGTAAGGCTTATAATTGAGCTACAGAATTCTAAGTAGAGCATACAAGAAGGAAAGGTGTGAAATACTTGACTAAAGCAAAGGGAACGAGCCCTACACTCGAGCTAAGACTTTCGGACAAGGGTTTTCAGTGTGATAGCACGGATAGCCAGAGTAGGAGTTATGGGCGGCAGGCTTACTCATTTGATTTTCATTCTTGTGGTTACTTATCGCATCTCCTCATTTTCTCTTACCTGTTAAAGGTTACGATTCCATTCTCTTATGTAAAGGATCCAGTTTGATCGGTATTAGTCGTATTCTAAGTTCCCAGTTTGGGCATCGGAGACACTAGCGAAATTCTTTGTACTACAGAGTGGTTTTCTTATTAATATGGTTTTGATTCTCTTTTTGCTACTTACTAACTCTTATTGTTTATTCTACGTTTTATGATTTGTATGATTAGTAAAGTCAGTATACTGGATGCGCTGTGGATCAGTAATAGCAGGTTTGTTAGCAGCAGCTCAATTCTTTCCTCTCGGGACCATTCCTAGAAGCACCGGTTTTCTTCTTTCCAGTAGTGGGTTCAGTCCTGTTAGCACTGGTTGTTGCCTTAGACTTATGAGTAGCATTCCCTGTTGAGAGTTTAGTTAACTATATTGATTGTTTGATTCCCCAAGTAAGGAGCCTAAGAGTGAGTAGTTGTAGAATTGGATAAGGTCAACTCAGCCTGAGTTATAGGAAAGGCAGACTCAAAGCACGGAGGTAGTTATAATCAAATAAGGGAGCCAGGAGAATTCGAAGTGGTAGTGGACTCCCTAGTTATGAGGTGGAGGCTACTAGTTTAGATACATACTTTTGGGCAGTAGGGGAAGTTTGCAGGTCGAGGTAATATGGTCAGAATCATAAGATAAGAGGTTTCTGCTCTAGTTCAAGGTAGAGCGCGGGAAGGTCCGTTTAGAGTCTTGTTATTTTGGCTAAGTTCGTAGATAGATGGATCCCAATCAGAATGCAAGTATTTGTGAGTGTTCCTCTAGGGTTTGATTCTTGTCAGTAGGGGTTGTTGTCTTAGAGCAGTGTTTTCATCTCTTGTTCATTAGTTGGATCCTATTACCTTACTGGGGTTATTATTATGACTATTATTATATATGTGTATAGACCGTACTCATTCTTTTAATAACACCGCATAGTCTTCGGGGAGCATCCATAGGCCTACGAGCGACCATGGACTAGACTAATCAAGTAGCTGAGCGCATTCTCAAAGTGATATCAATAATTCTTTGTATCTTTAGGTTGGGTAACTCATTGTTAAGATAGGGTAACTCAGAGTCTGTCTTCAATAAAGCACGGTAGGTCACTAACTCTTCAAGTATGGTAATTCATTCTTAAATGCGGGGGCGTGGGGGTCCAGCTCATTCTTGTGTAGCATCTATAAGTCTGTAAGCTACCATGGATTCAGTCTGAGAGCGGTACATTCACTCTTTTTTTTGGATAACTAATTAAGAGAGCGCCCCTGCACCCACTTGAAGGTACATCGGAAGGGAAGCTACATCGGATAGTCAACCCTAGGCAGGATACTAAGGACACCAAGAAAGAGGGGCCCATCGTTAATAGAAAAACAAGATTCAAGTAAGTAGTGTGGGGCTCGTAGGCAGTGATCTGGATCTGTAGCTAAAGATGTGAAGTCAGCAGTGCCTGTTTGGTAATTATAAGATATAGAATTAGATCGAGGAGTAACAGGACAGGAAGCAAGGATCCGATGAAGTGGTTAAATAATCTCCTTAGTTTGAAGCAGTGCTTACTTAGATGGAGGAGTGTTCGTTTTAGTTCCGAGCCCAATGCTTACTCGTAGTAGTGAGTTTCCAGTTAGCACAAGTTGTGTTATGAGAAGCACCAGTTCAACTCTTTATTATCTATTTGATTATAATAGTCACAGTTGTTTGTCCCGTTGCTTGCCGTGCCGTTTGTATACGTTGCTTGCCTGGTCAACTACATGAGATAAAGCAGTACCCGTTTTAGAGTCAAGAAAGGAAGGCAGGCCTATCGTAGTTACAGTAGGATAGTTGGCATTGAAAGTCAAGTCTGCTATAGTAGTAAGGAAGAGCAGGCCTAGCTAAGGGATCAGGAGACTTAGAACAAGGAAACATAGGCTAAGATACAGTAAAGCAAGAGTAATAGAAGGGAGAGGTAGGCTAATAATTAGTAGTGTCTTGGCGCTTGGCCCTTGGCGGCTATACGTTACTTTTTATGGCAGTTGGCGACGAAAGAGGTTTTCGTTTTTATGCTTACGCTCTTTGTCGTAGAAGAGGTTGGTGCTAAGATAAGATAAGTTCTTTACTCTAAGCCGGGAGCGGTTAAGTCTCGAGTTAGTGGTTCTCCAAGGTCCAGGTCTAGGTGTCTAGTCTAGGTCTAGGCCCAACTGAAGAAACTGTAGAAGGGAAATCAGCTGCGAGCTCAAGTATTGTATAGGGTGAAGTAATCATAGAATAAGAAGCGAGTTATTATTGCTCCACTAGAATAAGAAGCGAGGAAGCAGTAGAGGTTAGTAGATCAAAGAATAAGATTTAGTCGTACGAGAACCAACCCCAGTATAGTAGAATTAGGGTACGGATAGGCGGACTAACAGACAGGAATGTCTTACTACTAAACCTTGGAATAAGCAATGAAACAAGTAAGTAATCAAAAGGAGTATTACAAGGCTTTAGGGCAGGGGTAGCATTTAATGTATTTATGGCGGTAGGGGAGTTCACACTGGGTATCCTGACTCGATGGTTGAATTCTCTTCTTGGAGATTGGAAATACAGCATTTCTTCCTAACATCTTGCTGGTTCGGTTGACTCATATCTATCTTGCTTGGTGGGGGCGCTATCAAATGCTCTTTCCTTCGAGTTGAGTTCACGAAAACAGTACTTATTCTGTGTCCTTAGCTGGCGAAATTAGCACTCCCTTATGGGATTACTTTACTACTTTACGAGCTTCTATATACCCTGTCCCCTTCTCTTTAGCACTTGTTCTTGTTGGGCCTTGTCAAACAATCATTTATTACTGAATGAATATAAGAGAGGCATTGAAAAGACGACTCCCTTCCCGTGAGCTCACTGATGCACCCTCTCCTTACGTACTTCGAGCAGTGAGATGACTTTACTTCAGCAGTATAGCATTCAATTCTTCTTCAAGTATAGAGTATGAAGCGTAAGCCGGAGAAGAATCCTTTCTGGTTTCCTATGTGTCAGCAGCAATAGATTCTCAAAGGAGAGTTCTTGTTTCACTGACTTAATATAGAATAAGTGGGTATCCAAAGGGATAGATAGCTTTAAGATCCAGAAGTGGGTATCAAAAGAGATAGGTAGCTTTAAGATCCAAGTCGTCAACATCTTGTCCCGCCTTGTACTGAGTTAGAGTTCCTTTTCTTTACGCGTAAGCCATTAGCATAGTCACACCTCTGCTCAACTTAGAGAAATCCCTTATCTCTAACGCGTCACCAGACACAAGACAGGTCATAACTACTTCTAAAGAAAAGACTGGTAATAACTACTTCTAAAGAAAATCAATATTACTCCCGTGACTCGTTGGGTTTAGAGCCTGAACCTGGATTATTGCCTTCTTCAGCGCACAGTATCGGTATCTCCTAGCTTTCTTTTGGAGAGTATTGTTTGTCTCCTTGGGTGGGAGGTGAAGTATCTAATTACCTGGAACCGGAAGGTGAGGAGAAGAAGATAGTACTGCTGGCAAGGAATGGTTCCGATGTAGCTCAGACAAAGTCAAAGTAGTAGAGTAGAGTTCTATAAGAGAGGTCCACAAGATCATCTACAGGATCATCAAAGTCTCTCGGTGTTGTGGGGGAGTCTAGAACAACTTATGATAGTCATAATATTCCTCAACATCGATTAGGCTTATTCCTCTTAATACGATGAAAATCAAGCACAACAGAGTAAAGAGACACACTCACTGAATAAAGAGATGCGCTTCACTTCACACACCACTATGTATGTAGGCTTGAGAAAAGAGATGATCCTCACTTCACGATTCAACTTAAGCGGAAGGAGGCCTATATTCTGCTGCTGACCTGAGCTTTCGAACTAATTCTTCTGTTGAAACAGCTTTCGCCTCTTAACCTGAGTAGGAGATAGAATATTGAGTTGTTGTTGAGTTCGGAGCTAGGTATGCAAGTGATAAGTAAGCAGGCGGTTGAGTTCTTGTTTCATCCAGGTTAGTTGGCTTAGAAGCGGGTAAAGCAGAGGTGAAAGAATCCGCTAGATCATAAACAGGACCATAAGAAGGATCAGGCCCTCAAAAAAGGACTTGCTTGTTCTGTTCCTATCACTTGGCTTGCTCCTGTAGTTTACTGCTCAATTCCATAGACGGGTGAGGTAAATTCATGTTTTACTTCTTTTCTTCAGCGTTAAGTATTGCCAGCGTTAAGTCATGCCCTACTTTCTTTACTGCGCTAACGGAATGATTTGTTTCAAGTGGAGTGGAAAGGTGGGTTTTTGAACCGGCCGCTTCTGAAGTCAAGTATCCTGTTGCAAGTGTACGAGTTCCAGTTCTCAAGTCATCCGCTATTAAAGTTGAGGTCGGTAGACACAGTTCAGTTGCTGCCGCTCTTTTAGCTCGCTAAACTCCTAACCTACCTCTTTTCCTTGGCGACTTATTTCTTGAATACCTAGGCTGGGGGCAATACAAGTCTAATCTCTTGGCTGACTTTCCTATGCGGGTAACAATAATTCTGTCAGTGGCATCAGTAGCTTCTGCTTCCTTGCAGTACCTATGCGGGTAACAATAATTCTGTCAGTTGCATCAGTAGCAGTTGGCATTCTGACTTGATCATTTAAGAGTGCTAGGTTGGTTCAGAGAAGAGCACTAGGTAGGTAAAGAGCAAACAAGCAGACAAGTAACTACACTCATAATAACATAACTCAGAATAACATAGTATATAGGTACTCATAATAGAAGATACAAATATTAACGGAATTCGGCTCATCTCATCTAATCTAACTCTGGCTCCTACTTATACTAGAATACTAAGAATAAGGTATTATATGCAACTCATACTATACTTATACTTTGTTTAAGATCCAAGAACTAAGTAGACTCGAGAACAGGTTAACATAGATCGAGCTAAGTAGACTCGAGAACAGGTTAACATAGATGCTTTTATTACAGCAACTTCACCTCCCTAAAACCCTTTTGTCAGTTGCTTCCTAACCTTTACTTGATGTTGTATCTGATCTAGCTCCTGCTCTTGTAGACTTCACTCAAACATAACCGATTGCACCTGCTCTTAACCGGCCAGTACTTTTTCCTTTAGCCGAGTCAACTCAAACAGTAATGGAATAGTTCTTTGGTCTTGCTCCTAGGAAAACTAGTAATTGACCCTGATGCTGAGTAAACTCAAAGATTCATTTCATCTTATACTATAGCATTAGGAGCAAAGCAAGCTTCTTCTGGCAAAGGCACTGATTCCTCACCCGCTATTGAAACGGATTCCTCACCTGCTATTAAAACTATCACTCATTTACTTGGATAACCGACAACAACACTTTCAAGCGAGCTCTACCTTTCTTATCGGCTTTCGGCTTCCGACTTAACGGCAACATCTGCTCTTTCTTTGCTTACCGCAACACAATTACCTCTCCGACAATAATCTCCCCTCTATCGTAGACTTAGGGTAGGGCGGCACCAGTACTTTCTTCTTCCACAAGAACTCGACTTTCACACTAAACCAGTAACTCCCCTCGCGCAACAAAGAATTCTTAAATGGAACTTAATGCGCGGAGGATTTGAATGTCTACGCAGAATTGAATCTTCCTCTGACCTCTTATTACCAATATCCATATTAAACTACCTATTGGGATTCCTCTTCTCTAGGAACTTAAGGAGATGATACTGATCTCGGCCACTCTATTGCACCGCATACGCATATAAGTTATTATTATTACTTTGTTTACATACTAAACTCTCTATTCCCTTATCTTTTGCCAACCTCGACTTCAACAGTCAAATCATCTTTCTTGCACGTAAGATCAGATTGATTAATTGAATATTGAGAGCACATGTGGTATAGAACCCACCAGTAAAGAAACCGCTTATTCAGTAGGACCTGGACAGTCTTACCCCGGTTTCCCTTTTGCCAAACTATCCTTTCCTTACCTCCCTTGCTGCAGACTACTTTCTCACTGCTTACTAGTTACTTGCCTAGTTGCTAAGTGAACTTGGCGACAACCAGGGCTGCATAAATTCCTGCTTTAGCTGTTGCCCAAGAAACTAATCCTGTTGTCGGCTCAACTAATGCATTTTTTGCCTATAATCTGTGATTTGTCCTGTTTGTTTGTTCCTAATAACATCTTTGCTTTGCTTCGAACTCCCTAACACGCGGATAAGATTGGATCTATTCTTTGGAATCTGACCTCTGCAACTTAGAATACCTCCCTTTTGAATTGAACTGCAACAC
>Ga0181466_1000992_pt1 | contig 9988 bp, 8 predicted proteins | sample InSIn4gowninarea_FD_119078 | JGI IMG/M metagenome (GOLD analysis project Ga0181466, IMG submission 119078) | Clean room microbial communities from NASA Spacecraft Assembly Facility at Jet Propulsion Laboratory, Pasadena, California, USA -... ... | reverse complement strand
TATTTTTAATTACTAATTAAATGACAACAACTTGATAAGCGTACAGAAGTGTTGTACATTAGCAGAATATGTACGTGGTGTGCTGTAAATGGAAGCCATTGCTTGCTGAACATCTCGGTCAAAGTAAGCTGTTTGACTGTCTTCATCCGTTTCCGGACAGTCAAGTCGCGCATACGCTTGACTGGGAGAATCTGCATTTGATCACATTCGGGTTGACGATCCATCCGTTTCTACACACCGGCAAATGCCGGTCATTAGGAATCAGAATCACAAAGGAAACCAGGGTCCCAAATGGACAGATGTCGCTGTAAGCGATCTGTCGAGGTCAGCACTCCTAGATTTCTCATTGTAATCACGGATTGAATCATAGATTGAGGTGAACATCATTCTTTTCCCTAACACCGAATTATAGTTGATATTCACTTCATTTATCGCCTAGCTAATGAAAAAGGACGCACTGCTGCATTGGGGAACTATTTCCAACAAGGAAAATACCAAATCCCCAAATGTTCTCTCACGTGCATCAGAACCTGCAGTGAAAGTGGATACTTCAGACTTTCAAGGCAAAACACCGGGCAGGTGCAATCAGCAAAAATAACCGATTCGGAAGAGGGTCTATTGAACAGTCCCGTCGCATGGCCTTCAGATCACCTGTTTTATCGGCTTTTGATTTTTTGCGTATGGTGTTCCATAAAGGCCATTTTTTTAATTTCATCAGACAAAATTATCTATTCCAGTACATTCTGATATAGAACTTGAGGGCGAAAATTGCCATTCCTGCTGTTACGATCTACGATACGTTCGGTGCATCTGAAAATGTTCACCAATCCATGAAGCGTAAGTGTCAATTGTGCCGATGTGCAGAATTTCGATCACCTTCGGTGATGCTTCGAACTCTGTTGTACTATTTCTTCTGAAATATTGCTTTCTGTATTGCGTCCTGGCTTTGCTTTTAAATCCTTTTAAAACTTAGGTGTTTAAGACCCTCATTTCCTATGCAATTGATGTTTTCTACCAAGTTTGTACGTAGCATTCAGTAACAGCCTGTACAGTTAGATGGTTGTGTGGACATCGGAATTTGCATATTTTAAAGTAGACTCTTGATTTATCGGAATGGGAAAATCCAGGGCAGCCCAAAATTGGACGAAAAAAATGAAATTTCTACTGGAGACGACGATAATACTGATTTGTAGAGAAATAATCATATATTTTAGGAAATTAGACAGGTTTCAGAAAATGTGGACTAAGAAGCAGTGCAACTAGGATTGACTAAGGTTGGGAAAGGTCACAGTAACGCATTAGTGCACACTGGAACGTTATTTAATTACTTGGACTCAGAAGATGAAAACACGCCTGTTGCAAAAATGATTATAAGACACTTTCCTACCAGTAAAATTCTTCGTAGAAAAATTGAAAAAAAGCAAAAAACGAAAGCAGATTTTGTTTGTTCTATTGATTTTTCATAAAACAGTGAGGTAAAATGCTTTTTTATTTATTGTATTGTACTTTAATTGTAAATATGAATAACATTAAAACATTTATGTTAATTCTCTTTTTTGTATATTAATTTTTAATGTCCTAATCTACATAATATTTTTTTTATTTTCTATCATTATCCGACATTTTTCTCCGAAATTTGTATTCATTCAATTACTTGGAATATTAGCTCATCCGGAACGACGTGTTTTCTGATCATCCAGGTTAATGGAGAGTCTGATACATCATTAAGTTCAGCAAGGGATGAAATTCATGGCATGCTCAGAAATGAAGTGCTATGAAAATTAAACGATGCCCACATGCGTTCATACTTTTTTTATACTCGATAACTAAAACTGATCCAACTGTAGGCTGACGGAAAAGTTTTCTAAAAGGTATCGAGAGATATTTCATCCCTGTAACCAAGGATTTCATCCAAATCCATTTTGTAGGTTTCATAAATGTTTTCTCTTTTTTAAATAGGATTCGACAAGACATTTAAAATGTATATGTGTGTCAGAAATGAGGTTATTTTGTTCGGCAGGTTGCACCAGCGGATTCGGGTACTTGGCGGCCTTGGCCCTGGATAAAGAAGGCTTCCGTGTCTTCGCAGGTTGTCGTTCCCCTAACAGCCAACAAGCCAACCAGCTGAAGAGTGCTGCCTCGTCCCGTTTGACAGTCGTCCCCGTGGACGTGATCTCTGACGACAGCGTCAAGAAGGTTGCGGATTACATTCTATCGAATTTAGGACAAGATGGTAAAATTGCGTTATTCCCTACATATTCCATTCGTGCTTTTATAAACTAAATAAGCAACGTATGATTTACTTCATCAATGTCAACTTCAGACTGAGTCTAATGCATGGAATACGATGGTATCTATCCTCGATTCGCCGACTTTGAAAAATACTCTCTTTATGTCTTTATAATTTTCCCCTTTTTCTGTAAATATCTATTTAAGGGGATTTTTGCCCACCGTTCCACTCTGATTTCTGTAGTCATTTCGTTTAAACGTTTTTGCCGTTGATTTTTACTCGATACAGCAAAAGAAAAAAGAAATTTCTTCCGTATAGACAGAAATATTGAATGTTGTAATCTGGTAGTGACAGTCACTATCCGCATCGGTGTAGCAAGTTAATAACTTATCCACAAGTCTAAAACAATCACCGTAAGAAATGCGTCTACAAAACACATTCATATTTTACGTCTGTCGGTGCGGCCCTTTAGAAGCGTGGCTGTTCATTAATTGTGGTCATGACAGTGCACATGGGAGCCAGTGTGTATGCTCAGAACTTGTGTGCAGAAGTTTTGATGTGAACAGTGTGTATGCATGGGCACGGTGAGCGAGGCCTACGAGTTCGGTCGAGCTGGTTCGAAAATGCTTGCAGCATTTCCGAATGTCTCTGTCTTTTCGATTGAAAAAAAAGTAAGAGCATTAAGTTGTCAAAAATTCTTGCCTAACTTTGAGGGGTACACATACGCGCTTGTCGAACAGTACTAGAATTCGTCTCTGAGTGCAACAGCAAGGGCAAAGCGAAAGACAGATATTGTGACATCTCCACTTCTCTTGTCTTCTACTCTTAAAAAGGTTCTGGCCTGGACGCTCGCGCGTATGTGCTGTGGCGCCACATTTGGGTCAGATAAACGAAAAAAGGTTTACTAAAAGAGAAAGAAATCTTTTTCAAAAAGGATTGTAGTAATTCCTTACGCCAAGATAACTCATAGCAATATTTTCTATCAAGCTAATTTTTAGCTGCCGTCCAAGCAGAAACATACTGTATCGACATCCTGGCGAATGTTGTCTGTTATCGGAAGAATGCTTTAATATATGCCATCCAGGCGATCGAGGTTTTATTTATCTACCAGCTAAGTATGTACAGAACATGTTCTAAAAGTCATAAAATAAAATTAAAAAACAAAGATTTATTAACAAAATCTGTATAAAAGTTTAATGTTTTTCAAATACTATCCATTGAGTATATGTATATATATATAAATATTTTCAAACAACTGCCTCATGCCCGGTACTCCCCCCTTTCATGCTTTGACAGAAATCTCCTTTAAAGTTGATGCCACAGTTGCTTGGATAACTCAAGTGCTGTTAAAACGGCGTTCTTTGAATACATTTTTGATCTTGGAAGAGAAACAAAAGTCGGCTAGAGCGTGGTCTGGACTGTAGAATGGCTGCGCTGTCGTTACAACGTATTGCTCCCCCAAACGCATAGAGACATGTGACAAGGCAGATTGTCGTGGTTTAGCAGCCGGGTAGCATCTATGTCTTTTTGCTCGCAAATGATCCTTCCCACAATCATTTTGAGCACCGACATTAAAGGTAACGCTAGCTGTCTATTCTAAAAGTCCATTTTCATTAGTCTCACTTGATGATGGCCTCCAGAGCGGGGATCATCGCCCACCCTATCCTAATCCTCCTTAAAACTTCTTCATACACCTCGTAACTTTCACACAAAAGACCAGACTCCTTGAAGACTTTATATTAAAGCAGTTTATGAGTTTATGCAGATTTTATTTCGAATTTCGCACATAAGTTCATCGCCAACAATGTTGGAAAATATCCTCCTTGACTTGGTTTTAAAACAGAGAAGCTCTAAATCAGCAATTCTGTCGGTAATGACGTTTGAATCTGAATGACCTAAAGCATAATTTAAAGCTGAGAGTCACATCTACCTAACTCGATTCACCAGAACATCCTACTAATTTTCGGGAAGTCGGAAAAAAGAGAGAAAAATAGTTTTGGGGATATTTTCTGTTGTAGGATGATTGTGTAAAACCATCAGGATGATAGTGCCTTTCAACAGATAGAATACTGGCATATACGCCTTCTTGCAGATAAAATTATACGGTTATTTTAGTTGATAGTCCTCAGAAATCGTTTAAATATTTTGTGATAAAACAACATATTATAGCAACGAGAGAGAGAGAGAGAGATCTTGTGCCATCTAAAATATATTGTCAGTACATTATTAGATTAGATCTTCAGCATATACATGATTGATTACATATATAAAACCCCATTATTTTTGTTCTAAATGTTTGGCAGCACTCAATTTCTTTCCTTTTTTATATCTTCTTTTGTTTACCCTTGTGGATTCAGAAATGTGGGCAGTCATTAACAACGCTGGTGTCTTTTCCTGCAAAGACATTTTATGGACAAAAATGGGGGACTTGACCAATTTAATGGAAGTCAACACTTTCGGAGTCGTCAGAGTGACCAAAGCTTTCCTTCCACACCTTTGTAAATCACGAAGAGGACGCATTATTAATATCAATAGTGCGTCAGGTAATGTGTGCCATTTTCTTTGGAAATTAGTTTTGGTATAAATTCACTTCATTGAGTATAATTCGCTATTTTCATTAATTTAGTAAATTAAATGAAAAGTTTTATTTTGATAAAGCCGCATTTCACAGTAACATAATTCTTGTCGACTATATTTTGCCAAGCACGTATGAAATTTATTTGCAATTGTGTACTTTAGAATTGCAGTCATACATATTTATCAAATTCCAAGAGATTTCCTGCCACACCTTTGTAATCATTGCATTTGTTCGATACATTCAGTAGATTGAAACCTCTAGTATTCCATAATTCTATTAATAATCTAAATTTCCAATTACATAAATTCAATTATATTTATGATATATTTAAAACACAAATCTATATACAGGAGCGATTTAAACGTGTAACGCATTAAAGCAAGACAAAAAAATACCTTTGCGTTTCATTGATGAACACTGAAGTAATTCAAGGAAATGAATGTCATGATTTATGAATTACGATACATTTTTAATCATGATAATTCATGAAAAATTAGATAGTTCCAAGTTTTGCACCATAAAAACACACCCAGTTTAATAACATGCGATTTCAAAACCTTTGAGAACAGTAATTGAATGTTATTTCCAAAATATCATCTCTACATTTAGTAAACGCGATCACTTTCAGTCTTTCTCTTTAACTGCACAAAACATAAATTCTGAAGTGTCAAGACAGATCTTAAAATATCATTTATTTACAATGTATCCCAATCCCATATTCTAAAGGGAGCTAGAGAAGAAGAAAAATCTTTCCGACTCTCAAAGGACACGACAGCAATATCTATTAATTTTTTCCTTTTATGAGTGAAAAGTACTTTTTTTCCCCTTACAAATACGTCAAATAGGTTTAATCAAATACTGTCCGGCTCTCACGAGAAGGACCCTTGAGGCAACCCTCAGGTTAGACGAGTCAAAGACAAGAGGAGAGAAAAGTAGAAAATTGATTGCAACATTTGGCACTCAAGCGCACAATACTAAGAATATTAATTAGAGAAATACTAACATGATATAACGAAAGTACATGCTTTTTTACCAAGGTTAAACACAGTTAAACAAAAGATTCGCATTGAATTATAAATTAGCTAACAAATTTCTTGTTATTTTAACTCGGAAATACACATTACGCACACGTACAGGCCAGAAACTTCTTTCATCGAACTACCTTCAACTGTTTTTAATATAGTTCATATACATGGCAGTGGCTACAAGAAGCCATTCATTTATTAGAACCAAGGAAACTTTACATATTTTCTTTGAAATTCGGGCATTTTGTTTGCAAAAAGCGTATGATTTAAAACTAGAATTTATACAAATGAAAAGTTTGACAATTTTCAAACATTTATTTTCATTAAATATAAATTAGAATAAAAAAAAAGCTAGTTACAAATTTATTAGTTACCAAGAAAGCAGGAAATAAAAATAAATAAATAACACCTGTAAATAAATGTAAATTCTTGTTAATACTTTTAAAAACACTTAACTTCCGTTAAGTGTGTTAATGCATAAAATGTGTTTGTTAATGAAATTTCTGTCCTCTTTCAAAAACGTAGTCATTCTCTAGAGGAAACTTTCTAAATATGCAACACATCTCAACAAGTTAATAAAGTCGCTTAAAAAACAAAGTTGAAGAAATTAAGCTTAAGAGAAACGAAGGTGCTTAAAAGTAAATGATGTCTTTATAAGCGAGAATTTTATTTTGTTATGTGAATGTAACTCGTGTAAGATTTGAGTTACCAAAGTTTCAAACAAAGATGCTTAAAACAAAGTTTTAAGAAAACGAAATAGAAAAAGAGGTGTGAATATCTTGCATTGACCGAAGTTTTGCAAAGCTAAATTGTTTTCTCTTGTTCGCCAAGTAAACACCTAAAATCAAATGGAATCACCCGTTTCCATAGTGATCGCAAATAGTATATTGTGTCAGAGGGACGTTCTCGTGACGCTAAGAGAATAGATTTATATGTCAAATAGGTGAAGACGAATTAAAAATTCGTTTAAATGCTGTTTACCTATGTATTTCAAAAACAGCGACTCTTCAACATAGAACATTTTTATTAGGATTTTCTCGTACCTACACGAACAAGACTTCATGCTTTAGTAGAAAACGTTTAGACGCTTTCATCTCATAAATGGTTACATTTTTGTCGATGATATGACGCCTCATGACTCAAGAGCAAAACGAAATAAAAATGCCAATTGGTTAAAGCAATTATATGGTTAAGATGTAACTGCTTTTCAAAACAGTCCACATTACCAAATTCACAATTTTTTGACTTTTTAGAGGTTAATGTTTATTTAAATTTATTTATCTTGTATGCTTAATGAAATATCACTATTCTTAACGTACTAACTTTTATCCTTTTTTTAGCTTTGTAGAGAATAAGATTCGTTGGTTGCATAGATATTTATTAACTTATTTTTAAAAAAACTCTAAAATAAGCCGAGTCCTTGGCAGATTTGATTACTTTTGTGTTGCTTAACTGGTTGTACCATCCTTTCTAAATACATACACTTCTACAACACTGACTCTTCAATTACATTTTAGTCATATAGTACTGTCAACAAAATGTCGTGTCGATCAAGTGTCAATTTCGACCAAATGCCGTGTCAACCAAGCGTCATGTCCACCTTTTGGTTGACGACCAAGTGACTGCGACCGATGCTGTAAGTCTGTAAGACCTACAGGAGAGTTGAAACTAGAATGGATAGTAAATGATTACTTACTTAATAGAAGCAATTTTATCAACACTGGTGCTCAAACTGCTGCTGACCTGTCACGAAATTTATTATGAATAGCTGAATTTAATATGAATATCGTTAATCATAGCTGTAAAGAACACCCATTTGTATTGAACAACCTCGAAACAAACCCTATGCCACCAACTATCCACCTACCTTAATTTCACGCTATATAAACGCATTAGAAAGTATTGCGAACTCAATAATTTGCTTTACTACGTAAAAAACATCATGCCAGTAAGCAAAATTTACAGATAAACCAAAAGGTTAACAGAATATATATAGCTTAAATATCAAATGATATAGCGGAATTTGGTGGTCAAATTTGGCGTAAAAATTTTATATAATGCAGTCAAAGTTTGTTAAGTCCCTATAAACTAAATACGTTATCATAAAACTACCATAGTGTACAATAGAGACGCATAGAGAGCTTTCGAAGAATCTGGAGACCTAATTACTTCCAGGCTAATTTCTTCTAGAAGTTTCAGCAAAAGTTATAATAGTGTGATCGAGTGATCTTTCGATCTTGCAACTGTCACCATGACAATGAGCGATATTTCCCTATGGATGGTTTGGACTTGTCACTCAATGGTCATTTTTTACACGTGAGAGCTACTTCTACCGGGAATTAAACAACTACCAACAATTATACAATCTCTTAAAGTGGGATTCCGAACCACTAGAAACACCCAACCCCGAAGCGGGAATGGAACCCGTAGCTACTAAACTGAAGACAAGAGCTGAAATGAAGTAGTATCTTCAGCGCTGTGAAGCGCTGAGTGTCTTTTGAACTGAAGACGCTCAGCGCTCTTGTCACACAGCGCAACAGGCATCTCCATAACTTATATGAGCTGCTTATCCAGATGTTCCTGCCGATTACGTCCATTTTACATCAGATGCCACATTTCCTGCCTTTCTGACTTAGATTACCTTCATTATTCACGTAACTACCAATTATGCTTAAATTCAATTCACCATCTACATAGATTTAGTAGAATAATGCCAACGTTTACATCATTATAAAGAAATAAAGGAAATAGCTAAGTTCTCATTTATAGTTGTTAAATCCTCTTAATTTTAGTGCGTGTACGTCATGATAACTTTTGCCGCGTCTTAAAAAATGGTAACTTTTCTAGGACTCTTAACAACTCCTGGAAGTACATTTTATGGTATGTCTAAAAGTGCTTCAAAAGCATTTGCCGATGGTCTCAGGCAAGAGATGTACGAATTTAACGTGAAAGTTGTCAACATTTGCCCAGGCACTTACCAGTAAGAAACAGTTTTAGAAAACATACGCTTACATTTTATATTCCTCTGTGTTAATAACTTTTCATTAGATGATAGGAACACTTAAATAGCAAGTAACAACCTAAATTATTTCGTATTCTTTCTTAATCAGTATTACAATATGTTCCACTCTCAGGGTACAAATGAATTCGTATAAATCTTTCGACACTGTAAGAAAATAATAACATTTCACTCATATTCCAGAAACTTTCTGCTTTCCGTAGGTTTATTTGGCTGTTGAATAAGTTCTTAGAAACGATTGGTTTTCTAACATTAGCAATAACAAATCCAATGAGGCAACGTCTGGTTGCTCGCCATGTGAGACAGAAAATGGTTACACAACGAGTGGCCAAAGCCAAAAGCACCGCCTCCCATCAGATCACCGAAGTCAAGCAGCACCCGGCGCGGTTTAATAAATGAGAGGGTGACCATCTCTCAGACCAGTTGCTTCCAAACTGTTTTCATGAAGGAAACATTTTCAGAAGGTTACTAGCATTTTTATGAAATGTTCTTAATTTTCACATGGAAGTTAGTGGAATACTTATGAAATATTCCTAATTTTTTCCATAATAATCCTGTCGTTTACGTGAAAATTTCTTGGGAAAAAATAGGCACAACTCAGCTAGCCACTGTTTCCCTGAAACGTTCCTGGATTCTTTTTTTCTCTCTGTACCATCATATGATTTTTTTTTAAATCCTCATTTGAATATTAAATATTTTTCTTTCTCAGCCACAAAGAAAAAAAAACGTGTCTAACTAATCTGTAGCTAAAAGATTTGCTTTGTCTTTGATTATCATAAAGGTTTCAGTGAATAACGGTGAAGTAAGTTTACAGGGTATTCACTGAGTGATCTAATAGTTAAACCGTCGTAAACGTTTAGTCATAGATATATATAGTTAAAATTAGAAAAATGTATTTCTTTTGTAGTAAATATATTTATATTGCATACCTTTTGAGTCCATAAATGTGTAACTGGAAAAAATGCGAAAACTAAATTTTTATATATGGCATAAATAAGTTGAAGTAATGCCTATACGTATATAATTGTACATTTCTGAGGGATCCCGGAAAAAAAGGCCCACGGGAAAAAAAGGCCGGAAAATAAGGCCTATATTGAAGAAAATTACCTTAAAGTTTTTTTACCTTTAAGGTAACC
>Ga0181466_1000476_pt3 | contig 9989 bp, 6 predicted proteins | sample InSIn4gowninarea_FD_119078 | JGI IMG/M metagenome (GOLD analysis project Ga0181466, IMG submission 119078) | Clean room microbial communities from NASA Spacecraft Assembly Facility at Jet Propulsion Laboratory, Pasadena, California, USA -... ... | reverse complement strand
TAAATTGTAGACATTGCTAATTGGCGAACCTTCAATGTTGGAAATGGGAGCATTGGAGCCAGCAATTTTAGTAGTCTCTCCGTTGTTTACGAAGTACAAGCTTGTAATCCCACCACCCTCTAAAGCACCCGAAAAAGCTATAGTCCCGTTGTTGTTAATATCAACATCCCGGAAACCAAAATCTTTGCCAGAAACAATAGTGTTCGTTGTTCCACCGCTGTTACTGAATACACCTACCCCGCCTTCATCTAGGAAACCTGTAAAGACCATATTGCCAGAATTGTTTATTTCAGGAGCTTGGATAGGAAAGCCGCTGAGGAATCCATTAGTATTAACAATGGTGGTAGTTGTGCCGCCGCTGCCCGTAAAGATGCCTTCACTCCCGTCATCTAAACGAGCCTGAAAGACTACTGTGCCGTTATCGTTGATTGAGGGGTAGCCTTGGAAGGAGCCAAAGGAACCTTTCGTGTCAGCAATCTTAGTGAAGGTATAACCTTTTTGGTTACTAATGAAATCACTACTATCTATCGTGCTACTGTTAACGCCCTGCAATATCGCTAGAACCTGATTTGATTTGTCAGTAATTACGGTGTCACGGGCAGAGTCCCCAGTGCCTTGAGAGATGTTTAGATCGTTAAAAGCCAGCCCCGATTTTAGCGCAATTAAATCTTTCCCCCTGCCAAAGTCAGCAATTAAGTCTGCCTCTGCTAAGGTAGAGCCGCCTGTGTCCTTGCCGATAACAAAGATATCATCTCCATTGCCACCTGTGAGAGTGTCCTGCCCTTTACCAGCGTACAGGCGATCGTTTCCGTTACCCCCAAAAAGCTTATCGTTGCCAATTCCACCCCGGAGGGTGTCGTTGCCATTTCCGCCTTCAAGTCTATCGTCCCCTCCTAAACCGTAGAGAAAGTCATTGCCATTCGCGCCGAAAATGCTGTCTGCTTCACGAGTCCCAAGCAGGGTATCGTTTTGGTTGGTGCCATTAATAAGTGACATAAGTTAATTTTTTAGGTTGTTTCTGCAAACTGCAAACTTAATATTTTGCAGTTGCAAAATAACATTCAAAGTTACCTCTTTTGTTTTCGGAAGCGTACCATTTTATGTAATATATCTTCATAAAATAATTTGACGGGTAGCCTTTAGTATGAAAGCGCTTACCGTGTTCTCTGCCAAAACTTCATGAGTTGCGATCGCTTTTTCCTTTGCCCCCACAACCCATTTGTTATATATAGCAATCCGCGCATCCCTCATCTACAATAAATAATTTTGTACTGCCACTATGCCCACCATTACTAGGTTTGGTGGGCAATGCTAGGCTACTTTGCGCCCACAAGCCATCTGTTATATATGCACTTCAGCCGTTATTTAGAAATCAATCCCTAGAGTACTTATTTGATGAAATAAACGAAAAATCCTTTTATGGGAAAAATTAGTTTGTGGTTCAAGAATTTGTTAATCAATCAAAATAAATGGAGCAAAATTTGTAATTTATTCCTTTTTATCATTGGCATAATGTTACCTTTTTTACTAGTAAATTATGTGCATTACTATTACACAAATGATGTAGCTACGTTTCGTGGGTGGGCAGAGTGTTTGGAAAAGTTTTCTCAGCAAATTTATTTAAAATGTCTTCCAACTCCCCCGAATTACCCCGTTGTGGGACTGTTTCTGAGTGCGGGTACAATTCAGGCAATTAAATCTGTTTTTAATGTTACTGATAGTAAAACTATAGATTTCATTTTTCGCCATTACCTGGCATTTTTTGACTTGTTCAATTTTATTTTATTCACTAGGCTTGCTAGCTTGATGCAGTTTCGTTTCCCTATTTTTGTCGGGCTGATTCTTTTGATTGTGCCGTCTACTCTTGTAGGTGGTGCTATCTGGGGACAAATTGATGGTATTTCTTTAACTTTTTGCTTGTTAGCTACGATTGGTTTTTTCAAATCGTGGTTGTCGAATGATGTCGATAGTTTAGCTCAATCAAAATGGAAAAGTGTGTCTTGGTTGCTGTTTGGTACGCTAAACCTTGTTATTTTCATTTTAATTAAACAGCTTTCATTATTTTCGTTAGCTTCCTTTTTATTTTGATAGGAATAAGTGGATATAAACTTTGGAAAAAATTTCGTTATAGCAGTCTTTTTTGGGCGCTTTAGAGGGTGGTGGGATTACAAGCTTGTACTTCGTAAACAACGGAGAGACTACTAAAATTGCTGGCTCCAATGCTCCCATTTCCAACATTGAAGGTTCGCCAATTAGCAATGTCTACAATTTAGATCTGAACGATGCAGGCGACGTAGTATTCAGATCTGGACTGAATGATATTGGTACTTTTACCATCATTAATGGAGTGGCAAGTAAAATCACTAACATCAATGGTGGGAGTATCGCAATCAACGATGAGGGTACAGTAGTCTTTGATAATGGAGGTAATAATATCTTCGTAAACAGCAACGGAGTAACAACCTCACTTGTTGACAGCAGCGGCCTCCTTAGCTCTGTTCAGTCGCCTGTAATTAACAACAACGATACCACCGTCTTTGCAGCTCGGCTGGATGATTACACAGATCCTTATGGCTACGGCATTTTCACTGGCTCGAACCCAATCACAGATAAGGTGATTGGTACTGGTGATAATCTTGATGGCTTAACGGTGCAAGCTACTGGTGCAATACTCTCTGACAATGGGCTGAATAACCTCGACCAAATCGCCTTCTCTGTTAGATTTACAGATGGTACTGAGGCAATCTACCGTGCCGATCCAATTTTAGGTCTATAATGTGGCGCTAATCGTACTTCTTTTGCAACTGAGTTTTAGGCCTCAAACTCCTTCGGTTTATTAGGGACGAGTGCAGGAGATTTTGCCCCCTGCACTCGTGCTTGGTCAAAATCCGCTAGTCATTAATCTAGTTAATAAGCGATTACACATTTAACGCAGCATAAAAAGCTTTGTCTCAACCCTCTTGCCTATCATGACTATAAATTGTATGCACAGTAGCTTATTAATATCAATTAATTTTAGTGCTGCTACATTGAGGCTACTTTTATCGACCTAATTTATTCGGAATTCCTTCGCAACCGCCAGGAATTGTAGCTCTAGTTTTTTCACCACCCCAAGCACAGCAATAGTAGTGCAGTGATTCAGACATCCGCTGTGCATCAGTGAGATCGGCATTTTCCACTACAGCCCCGGTGTTTTCGCCCGTTTCATAATTAGGTAGTTCAGTGCGAGTGCGAGGAGTGGCTGTTTCAGCTCGACCATAAAACAAGCGAGTTCCTTTTAAGTCAGCACCAATTAATTGAGCCTCATATAAGATGGCGCGGGAAAAGTTAGCTTTAACTAAATCGCAGTAGTTGAGATTAGCACGGACAAGATTAGCTTCGCTTAGATCTGTCCAACGCAGATCGGTATTGGAAAGATCCGCAGCAGCCAGCATTACTCCCAAGTCAATCACGCGCACGCCATGAATGCGCTCTTCAGAATAACCGCCGAAACCATTAAGCATAGCTCGACCGAGGCGAGAATCGCGCTGCAACGGTGTCAGTAACTTAGATTGGGATAAAAAGCGAAGAATTTTGGCTTTACCGCTAGCATCTACACTACTGAGAATTGCGGCGGTGCGTCCTTCAGCGATCGCTCTTTCTTGCGGCCAATCTTCTAGCATTCCTTCTTCATCTAATACCAGATCCGAGATACCTTGAAAATAGGAATCAATTGTCTGTTGCTGGGTAATCAGGTTTTGCTGAACGGTGAGCAAATTTTGCTGAATCGTTAGATCTTTAGAAATAACATACTGTCGCCATGCGACATAAACGGCGATAATAGCAATGAGAATTTGCCCCAAGGCTCCGAATACTTCACCCAACGCCCCAACAGCATCCCAATTTAGCCTTTCGCCCCAAGCTGTGACGCGGCGATTGATATCAGTAAAGTTAAATATGCCGATCGCTGCTGCTACAAATCCGAGGCTAGCGACGAAAATCGATCGCTCTTGAGGAGAAAAGAACTCCGCTGCTGCTTTTTTTAACCAAGGAAGAAGCACCCCGACTGATAGCACTACGGCTAACAGCGTCCCTAAAAAGCCAATCAGGAAATTATTTAGAGCTAACCCTAAGAAAATAACAGCGATCGCCACCAAAGTAAGCAAAGAAGCCCTAGGATTAGCCGTCCGCAAGCTGGTATCCTGCTTAAGTGCGATCTGATATTGAGAATTTTGTGGAGCTTGGAGTGTAGAGATCGCTGCTAAGGCTTGCCCAGTTGCCAAGTTTTCATTCGATGGACTATCATCACTGGCACCATCACCGCGCCCGTTGAGCTGATCGGACTGAGCGATCGCTTCTGGATTAGCAGCTGTTGCTTTGTCGTTATTAGAGTTGTTGTTACTGGTCATGCTTTATATTTTGACAGCAGACGGATGAGGCAACATCTGTTTTATGGTAGCTGCTGTCATGCTTACGGATAAATCAGCTTGAGGACAAGAGAAGCCTGAAAGCATTCTAGTCTCATACAACTTCTCTGTGTCCTCTGTCTCTAGAGTGGTAAAAAAAGCGATCGCCTCACCTCAGTGTTTTGCGATCGCTTCCTTATCAATTACTCTTGTGAATAAGCCTCCATTGGCAGACAAGAGCAAACAAAATTGCGATCGCCAAAGGCATTGTCGATCCTGCCAACCGCAGGCCAGAACTTATGTTCTCGCGTCCAAGGCGCAGGGTAAGCAGCTTGTTCGCGCAAATAGGGATGTTGCCATTCGCTCTTAAGTAAGCTTTCGGCAGTATGGGGGGCATTTTTGAGCAGATTATCTTCCTTATCTACCTTACCCGCTTCAATTTCCCTTATTTCCTCACGAATCGCAATCATCGCCTCACAAAAACGATCCAATTCCTCTTTGGATTCACTTTCTGTTGGTTCCACCATCATCGTTCCCCCAACAGGCCAGGAAATTGTCGGCGCGTGGAAACCGAAGTCCATCAACCGCTTGGCAATGTCCTCTACTTCGATTCCGGCGGTCTTTTTGAGCGATCGCAGATCCAGAATGCACTCATGGGCAACTCTTCCAGTTTTACCCTTATACAACACTGGATAGTAAGACTCTAACCTCCGGGCGATGTAATTAGCATTAAGTATTGCTACTTTAGTTGCTTCTGCCAGTCCTTCTGCACCCATCATAGCGATGTACATCCAAGAAATTGGCAGAATGCTAGCACTACCCCAAGGAGCGGCGGAAACAGCACCAACTGATTTTTGATTTTTGATTTTTGATTTTTGATTACTACCGTCGGTTTGGACAATAGAGGTATCGGGCAAGAAAGGTATGAGATGGGCAGCGACACCGATTGGCCCCATCCCAGGCCCGCCGCCACCGTGAGGAATACAAAAGGTTTTGTGCAGATTCAAGTGACATACATCTGCGCCAATGTCCCCAGGGCGGCATAGTCCGACTTGAGCATTGAGATTTGCTCCATCCATGTAAACTTGCCCACCATAAGCATGGACTATCGCGCAAATATCCTTGATTTCCTCCTCAAATACTCCATGAGTTGAGGGATATGTCACCATCAAGGCAGCAAGTTCGTGACTGTGCTTTTCTGCCTTAGCTTTGAGATCGTCAATGTCAACATTGCCTTGAGTGTCACAAGCAATCGCTACTACCTTCATTCCCGCCATCACAGCACTAGCTGGATTCGTTCCGTGTGCGGAAGAGGGAATTAAACAGATGTTGCGATCGCCCTCACCCCGACTTTCATGATACTTGCGAATCACCAGCAATCCGGTGTATTCCCCCTGAGAACCAGCATTTGGCTGCAACGATATCCCAGCAAAGCCAGTAATTTGGGCTAACCATGCTTCCAACTGCTGGAACAGAATTTGATATCCCCGTGTCTGCGACTGTGGGGCAAAAGGATGAATTTGTCCAAATTCTGCCCAAGTTACAGGCATCATTTCAGCTGTTGCATTCAACTTCATCGTACATGACCCTAGCGGAATCATCGATGTTGTTAGCGACAGATCTTTTGCTTGCAAGCGATGCAAGTAGCGTAACAGTTCCGTTTCCGAGTGATAGCGGTTGAAAACGGGGTGTGTAAGATAGCTGCTGTTGCGGATTAAGGAATTTTGAATTTGTAGGGGCTGGTTTTGCTCTAATTTCTGGCTACCTACAGGTATGTTAAATAAACTCGCCCCTATTTCTTCAATGGTGAAAGGTAGTTCATCCCCACCTGCAAAAATTTCAAATAAGTCGATTAAATCTTCTACCACTGTAGTTTCGTCTAGGGAAATTCCTACAGTAGATTCATCCAAAATCCTTAAGTTAATTTTACGTGCAAGGCAAGCTGCTAGAATTTCTTCAACAGAGCGATCGCCCAGTTCTACCCGTAATGTATCAAAGAATTCTGAACTGATGCCATATCCCAGGCGCTTCAATCCTTGCGCCAGCATCACAGTCAGTTTATGTATATTCTCTGCAATATTTTTAAGTCCTGCTGCACCATGATACACCGCATACATACTTGCCATCACAGCTAGTAGCACTTGGGCAGTACAGATATTACTTGTAGCTTTATCCCGGCGGATATGCTGTTCGCGGGTTTGCAGTGCTAGACGCAGGGCTGGTTTACCATGAATATCCTTTGAAACACCCACAATTCGGCCCGGTACTTGCCGTTTGTATTCTTCTTTAGTGGCAAAATATGCGGCATGGGGACCGCCATACCCCAGAGGAATACCAAAGCGTTGAGTACTCCCCACAGCAATATCAGCCCCGAATTCCCCTGGTGGAGTAAGTAGAGTTAAGCTTAAAGGATCTGCTGCTACTGTAACTAAAGCTTTCGCTGCTTTAGCTCTGTCTACAAAATTGCGATAATCATAAATCGTACCGTCACTAGCCGGGTATTGTAGCAGTACTCCAAACACAGGCACATCAAACTCAAAGGTCTGATGATCGCCTACAATTACATCAATTCCCAGTGGAAGGGCGCGTGTTTGCACCACTTCAATTGTCTGAGGATGACAGGCGTTAGAAACAAAGAAAGCTTGTGCTTTGGTTTTACACAGCCCATAGCTCATTGTCATAGCTTCTGCGGCTGCTGTTGCTTCGTCTAATAAGGAAGCATTGGCAATTTCCAAACCCGTCAAATCAATAATCGTAGTTTGAAAATTCAGCAGCGCCTCCAGCCTTCCTTGAGCAATTTCAGGCTGATAGGGAGTATAAGCAGTGTACCAGCCTGGATTTTCCAGAATATTCCGCTGGATTACGGGTGGGGTAATGCAGTCATAATATCCCATGCCGATGAACGACCGGAACACCTGATTCTTCGAGGCAATTTCTTTTAACTGGGCTAAAGCAGCGTATTCACTGCGTTCTTCCAGCTTGAGCGGCTGTTTTTGTCGAATTGCCTGTGGTACTGTTAGGTCGATTAAAGCGTCAAGGGATGGTAGCCCCAACACATCGAGCATTTGCTGAATTGCATCAGGACTAGGGCCTATATGCCTTTGTCGAAAAGAAAATGACGAACTCCCTATGTATCCCGGCTGGCGATCGCTTGTCTCGATCTGATGAGGGCTGTAAAGTACCACAAATAGCTCTCCCAAATATAACTACTTAATATTTTGCAACAGTTTTTTAGATACTAGGGAATAGCAATTTTAGATTTTAGATTTTAGATTCCAATCCAAAATCCAAAATCCAAAATTGATTTGCCCCTCGTTACTCCCCTTCTACTTGGGCGCGATACTCATCCGCAGATAAAGCATCATCTAATTCACCGGAATCATCAACGCGCACTTTTAGCAACCAGCCTTCACCATAAGGATCTTCTGCTAACTGTTCTGGTGACTCTACTAATGGATCGTTGCGTTCTATAACTGTACCAGTGACTGCTGAATAAAGGTCCTCAACAGCTTTAACCGATGGTAGTTCCAGAAACACAATGTCGCCTAACTGATCTACCGCAAAAGCACTGATGCCGATAGTGGCAATGTCGCCATCCATCCGCACATACTCATGAGAGTCCAGGTATTTTAGATCGTTCGGATATTCCAAGCTCATGTTAATCCCCTCAATCCGCACTTAAGTATATTTGACCCGCTCAAGTATATTTGATGCGCCATTAAATCTACAGATCATAACAAGGATGAAGGATGAAGTAGTCATTCTCGCAACTGGCAACTTGCCACTTCCTAACCCCCTACCTCCTACAACCTACTTGGCTCTTACTTGCTAGCAGGACGGTTGGGAGAGCGATAGAAAGGTTTTTTCACTACAATAGCTGGGTAAGCTTTACCTCTAATTTCCACCTCTAGTTGTTGCCCTGGTTTACTTAAAGGGGTGGGGACAAAGGCAAGAGCAATGGGATAACCAAGTGTGGGTGACACAGTTCCACTAGTAATTTCTCCCACGACTTTACCTGCTGATAGCACTTGGTAGCCATGACGAGCAATGTGTCGCCCCTGCATTTGCAGCCCTACTAGTCGTCGCGGTACTCCAGCAGCTTTTTGTTGCTCTAGCACGTTGCGACCAATAAAATTACTATTGGTGTCTAGATGGACTAACCAGCCTAAACCCGCTTCTAGGGGTGTGGTAGTTTCATCAATATCTTGCCCGTAGAGTGCCATTGCTGCTTCAAGGCGTAGAGTGTCTCTAGCACCCAGTCCGCAAGGGATAACGCCAGCTTTGACAAGAGATTGCCACAATTTTACCCCTTCTTCTGGGTCTACCATCACCTCAAACCCATCTTCACCTGTGTAACCCGTGCGGGCAATAAAACTCGGTCGATCAAACATTGTTGCTTCTAGATGACCAAACGGTTTTACCTGAGTCAAGTCTTCCTGCACCAGCGACTGGAGAATGGTTGCGGCTTGTGGTCCCTGTACGGCAATTAGGACTTTTTTGAGTGACAGATCTTGTAATTCCACCACATTTAAATCGAGGTGTTGCAACAACCATGCTTTGTCTTTTCTAGCAGTAGCAGCGTTAACAATCAACACTCCGTACTGCTGACCCTTAGCATCCTCTCCTTGATAATAGAAGATTATGTCATCAATAATCCCCGCTTGCGAGTTTAACAGCACAGTGTACTGTGCTTGCCCAGGTTGCAACCGACTCAGATCCGAGGGAACTAAAGCTTGGAGTTGGGAAATTAGCTGTTGCGATCGCAGGGCAAATTTACCCATATGGGAAATATCAAACATCCCAGCTGAAGTTCTCACAGCTTCATGTTCGCGCCCAATTCCAACGAATTGTACGGGCATTTCCCAACCACCAAAGCTGGTTAGCCGAGCTTTCAGTTCTAAAGCCAAATGATACAGAGGCGTTTTAGCCAAGGGTAGAGCAATTTCTTCTTTATTAGCCACAGATAGTTGTTTAGTTGTAATTGAACATCTTTGATATATCCTACCGATACTCAAGCAGTTGAGTTAAGTAAAAAATCAAAAAGTTGTATAAAAGCTCACCATTTTAAGTTGATGAAATTTTAGTTTGCTATTTGCAATAAAGCTATTTTTATTATAATTTATGTTTTTTGCGCGTAAAAAACATTCTTTTCCTCTGTTTTTCATTTTCCAAATTGTTGGTTTAAATGCTTTTAACCAATGATTAATGCACTACTTTATACTCTTATGTTGCTGATTTTTTATTCCTATGTTAAACATTTTTGCTCTAGCTAAAATTGACATTAACTATTTGTAAACAATTATTAACCTCACTTCTACCGCTTCGGAAATTGCAATTTGTGAGTGTAGTTTATGCATAGGAAATTAAAGGCAAAACTGCATCACTCCTAAAAAGTGCAGTGATGTAATTGTCTTAACTACATCTGACAAATTGACAAATTTTTCTTAGGAGTTTTCAGCGTCACAGTGATTTTTGGTACAGGCTTAAACGATACTCTCACTAGGTCAGATGAGAATGACCGCATCTTTGGTAGAGCTGGTGATGATACGCTGTCCGGTCTAGGAGGCAAAGACGCACTATTTGGTGAAGCGGGTAATGACACAA
>Ga0181466_1000930_pt2 | contig 9991 bp, 7 predicted proteins | sample InSIn4gowninarea_FD_119078 | JGI IMG/M metagenome (GOLD analysis project Ga0181466, IMG submission 119078) | Clean room microbial communities from NASA Spacecraft Assembly Facility at Jet Propulsion Laboratory, Pasadena, California, USA -... ... | reverse complement strand
TGTGGAGATCCAGGCCGTTTACGGCGTCGGGTATAAATTGGTGGAAGCTTGAAAGTACTCAACTATACAACTTCCTGGTTTGCGGGTATCCTGCTGCTCCTTATTTCAATCTGGGCTGCCCTTTTTTACTATGCGATGCTCGATGAGATCTATGATAGTATCGATGACGGTCTTGATAACCAGAAGGGGCTGATCATTAAAAGGGCAGGAGTTGATTCAACCCTGCTGCTTAAAAGTGCTTTCGATGAAGGCGATTATGCGATCAGGCCGGTCAGCGCGGAAGCAGCCATGAACTTCCGCGATGTATATGCTGATACGCTGATGTACATGCAAAATGAAGAAGATTTTGAACCCGTCCGCCTATTACGAACAGCATTTCAGCAAGGCGGAAATTACTACCAGATGCAGGTGATCACTTCGATGGTTGAAGAAGACGACCTGATGGCAGAACTGTTTTATTCCTTGCTTTATCTCTATATTGGTTTTACTTGCTTCGATCCTCGTTCTGAACAACTTTCTGCTGAAAAAGATCTGGAAGCCTTTCTACTACCTGATCAACCAGGTAAAAGGGTTCCGGCTGGACAAGCCCCTCGATATTAAATTTAAAAAGACAAGGATCGACGAATTCAAGCTGTTGAATGGTACTGTTTCGAACCTCCTGCAAGCCAACATAGACGCTTACAACAGCCAGAAGCAATTTATAGAGAATGCTGCACACGAGTTGCAAACGCCGTTGGCCATCAGTATCAACCAGCTGGAGGCACTGGCAGAAACAGGCTCGCTTTCAGAAGAAGGAGCGGGGCTGCTGGCATCTGCGCTGGACAACCTGGAAAGACTGACCCGGTTGAATAAATCACTGTTGTTACTGTCCCGCATCGAAAACAAACAGTTTGCCGAAGCAGCAGAAGTGAATATCAATAACCTGGTGAAAAAGCTCAGCGCCGACTTCTCGGACCAGCTGACTTACAGCGAAATTTCGCTGCACCTCATTGAAGAGGAGCAACTGGTGGTACGCATGAATCCTGATCTCGGTACCATACTCCTTACCAACCTGGTAAAAAATGCAATCGTTCACAATTGCCCTGGTGGAGTGATCCATATGATGATCACAAAAAACGCCTTTAGTATTGAAAACACAGGCAGGGATGAACCGCTTGAGGTAGCCACTTTATTTCAGCGATTCAGCCAGGAAAAGCGGTCACAACATTCCACAGGTCTCGGCCTGGCCATAGTCAAAGCCATTACTACGCTGTTTGGCCTCACCATTACTTATTCCTTTAATGGCAGCCACAAGTTCGTAGTGGTATTTCGGTGAGCGCGTCTTATTCCCAATTGTTTCCCGATTTGATACCAAGCTTTGTACTTGAACCAATCAGATCATTTTATGAAAACACGGCTGATCCCATTTATTATCGTAGCTGCTGTCGCTGCATCCTGCAGCAGCAAATCCATTCCACCTGCCAAAGTGCCTTCGGTGGTTGTAAATACTTTGCGCGCGCAACATCCGGTTGCCGCCGGCGTGGAATGGGAAAAGCACAACGATTACTACGAGGTGGAATTCGATATGAATGACAGTACAGATGTCACTTTACAGATCGACCCCTCGGGCAAGGTGTTGACAGAGAAACAGGATGTTGGGATTGCGGAGCTTCCGGCAAGCATCGTACAAGCCGTACAAACGGGCTACGCTGGTTACCGGATTGATGATGTGGAGAAAGTATCAAAAGACGGCTCCATTTATTACCAGTTGGAGTTGGATGGTACCGGGAAAAAAGACCTCAAACTGGTTTTGAACGGAGATGGGCAGGTAGCAAAAGGCATTGCTTACTGGGACTAAGACAGGACAATAGGACAACTATTAATAACTATAAAAACGGATTTTATGATCAGTAAAGGCGATAAATTCTTGTTCGGCATCATTGGTATCGGTATCATGTTACTTTTTGTTTTTTGGAAGGATGTAAAGCATTTAACCGGAAACGCCGATACAGTCCAGACAGAGAAACCAGGAAAGGGAAAAGATGGCAAGAAAAACGAGGGAAACGACCCTTCCGAAGTTTCCGTTTTGCAGAAGTGGGAACTACCGGATGAATTAAAAGAAGTGTCGGGCATTGCTTATTTGGATGACCAGCGTTTTGCCTGCATACAGGATGAGGACGGGATCATTTTCATATTCAATACCGCATCAGGGAAAATTGAAAAGAAGATCTCATTTGCAGGGCCTGGTGATTACGAGGGCATCACACTTAAAGGAAACACAGCTTTTGTTGTGCGTGCCGATGGAAGGATCTATGAAGTTGACATGAATGTTGGTGAGCGCTCTACAAAGGAGTACAAAACCTTCTTGACGGAAGAACAAAATGTAGAAGGGTTATTTTATGAGCGTAGCAAGGATCGTTTGCTTCTCGCTATAAAAGGTGATGAGCCGGGAACCAAAGACTACAAAGGGGTCTATGCATTTGACCTGTCAAGCAAAACTTTGTTGGAAGAACCAGTTTTCAAGATCGATTCAAAAACGGGTAGTTCGAAAAAGGCGGGCGGCAAGAAACAAAAATCAGTCATGCCTTCCGAAATAGCAATCCATCCTATCACCAATAAGATCTATATCACCGACGGACCTGCAGCCAAATTACTGGTCATGGATCCCTCTGGCAAATTTGAACAATCCTACCAATTAGGTAATGAATTTGCCCAGGCTGAAGGCATCACATTTAATTTAAAGGGCGAGGTGTTTATTTCCAACGAGGGTACAAAACAAGCGGCCAACATTTTAAAAGTCAGTTTGTAATTAGTGGATAATCGGGCATCATTGTAAACCGCTCAATGTAGCGCTGGTCGGGACTGGCTTTGATAGCGTCCGCGTGATGAATGAGTTAAATACCTAAAGAAAAGCCTGATAAAACAAACGCATCGCCCAATTCACCATTTTCATGAACAGGTGATTGTGGCGATCGTTTTTTTGTCAACTCCCCGGGCGTTCAGTTCAAAACTGTTTAGCCTCATTCGATTGAAGCAGGCAAATCCTGCGATTATGCAGCGTTCTAATGCTCAATGGTAGTTGCCCTGAGGAACAAATTGGTTATTCAAAAGATTAGGTAATAAGATCATCGATTCATTGTATCGGTTAACAGTATAATCGGAGCACGCATACCTTTCTGGAGCCAAACACGACTTAATATGATCGACCCTACTTCCACCGCTTGTACAAGGAATAGGCAATTGTACTTATAGTATCATCGGAAGTTTGCTTAGGGAAAGGAAATATCTTTCTTTTAAAACCATGGTTGGGCGTCAAGGTCTAGAAGAAGCGGATGAGACGATTACTTTCGTTGCCGTTATCCAAAACCAAGACCAACCATCTTATGAACTATCCTGGAAAAAAAGCCTGCTTACTGGCCCTCCTTTTTCTTTTTACAACAGGCCTGTCAATTGCCCAGACACCCCTTATCACGGCACAAGCCGGCTTCCCCGTTGGGAATCGCCCCAGCCAGCAACTGGCGTTTGGAAACGGCGGTTATGTTTTACTGGAAGGCTATAATTACACCTCCCTAAGCAATGCCCTCTATCGGTCAAGTAATGGAAGGTCGTGGAGCCCAATTACAGCTACCGGCCTTTCAGGAACGCAATTGAATAACCTGGCTTTTGGAGCCGGCCTTTTTGTGCTGGTGGGTAACAGCGGTGTTGTTCAAACATCGGCAGATGGCACTACGTGGACCTCCCGCACCTCAGGTACATCGAGCAATTTGAATCGTATCTATTTTATCAACAACCTTTTTTACGCCATTGGAACAGGCCGCACCCTGATCACATCAGCCGACGGTATCAGCTGGTCGCCTGTGGTCATTAATACGGGAAACGCGAGCGATTTTTTTATGTCACTCACGGTAGGCAATGGCGCTTTTGTTTTGTCTGCACGCAATAACAGCGGTGTAGGCGGAATTGTCTACCGCTCTGTAACAGGTGCTTCCAACAGTTGGTCAAGCAGTACACCTTTAGCGCCTGGAACGCTTATTAACCGAATTCAATTCCTAAACAACAAGTTTTTTGTATTTACAGCTGGTAATACAATGTACAGTTCTGCGGATGGTATTACCTGGAATAATTTCACAGCGTCTGTTCAGCTGACCAATCCCAACGGGGTCACCATTCCCTGGAGTAGCTACCACCAGATTTTTAATGGCATCTGGGACGGAACAAGATTCTACTTTTATGGTTCGAGCCACTTTTACGGCTTTGGTTCCACGTACACATCAACCGATGGCGTGAACCTGACACTGCTTACAAAATCGGCCTACATTGTTCCCCAGGAATCCAACTTCATCAACGGTATTTATTTTATTTGCGGCAATGAAGGCATTGTAAGTTCACTGGACGGGATCACCTTTGAGCATCCGGGCACGAGCTTGCGCGAGATGGTCAAAACAAGCAGCAAGTTTGTGGCGGCAGGTGCAATTGGCCAGGAAGGGCAGCTTTATAATTCCCCGGACTTCACAACCTGGACCTCGCGCGCACCAGCAGGGATCAAAGAATTGTATGCTGTTGCTTATGATGGAACACGGGTGCTTGCAGCCGGCTATCAAAAGATTTTCAGCTCGGTAAACGATGGCGATGCCTGGACTGAGGTATACAACAATTCCGATGAATCGATTTTGGGGATGGCCTATGGCAACGGCCGTTTCGTAGCTGGTGGATATTCTAATGTTACAGGCGCTTTTCTGCGCCACTCCACCGATGGAGGTCACAGCTGGACCACAACAGCCACCAACGACAACTACTATTACAAGGTCAAATACCTGAACAATAAATTCTTTGCAATTGGCACGGGTAATTCAGATTATTATGGCCGGATCATGTACTCGGATGACGGCATCAGCTGGACGGATGTGACACCAAACCTGGGCTTTGATGTTCTGTATTACAAGGACGTGGCTTACGACGGCTCCAGGTATCATTTTATGGGGGTAGAGTGCACCGCCGACTGGGCACCGGTGGGATTTTTCACCATCTCTACACCAACACCAGACAACAATGCTACCTATACAAGTAAAGCAGTCATTACTAATACACCCGCCGGAGCTGTGCTTGGCGGTACCTGGGATGAAGGTGTGCTGGATTATGCCGGAGGTAAGTTTACCGCAGCAGTGATTGATGTGACTACCGGGCAGGATTATATACTTTATTCTACAACCGGCGATTCCTGGACGGCTCTTCCGCAAAGTACATTTAGTGGTATTACTACCGCTTACCGAAATGGAGGCACCGCTAAAATGATTGGCAGGGGCAACGCCTTCTTCAGCATGACCTTCGCGTCGGTACTACCCGTTTCCCTGGTCGACTTCCAGGGTGTGATGAAAAAAGGTGAAAACCTGCTGACCTGGGTTACAGCCGGTGAAAAAGAAAGCAAAAGATTTATCGTGGAGCACAGCACCAATGGTTTCGGCTGGAAAGAGCTTGGCAGCGTTGACGCATTGACAACAGGCACCGCTCGTAAAACGTACGGCTTTACCCATCACGGTCCGGTACAAGGTCCGAACTACTATCGTTTGGTGCAGGAGGATCTGGACGGGAGCGTCAAGCGCAGCCGCGTGATCCTGCTTCAGACAGGAGGCGGCGTGACCATCAGCTGTTTCCCGAATCCTGTGGCCGGTAAGCTTATCATTAGATCGAACAGCAGCCTTCCGGGTATCATCATACTTTATAATGCATCAGGGCAGGCGATCAAAAGGGCGCCGCTTACTGGTGGAGAAACAAGCATGCAAATGACCGGTCTCCCCGATGGCGTTTATGTAGCTGAGGTACTGCAGGGGGGTGAGCGCAGGAGAATAAGCTTAATAAAGAAATAACTGTTCTGTATTGTCCAGGAGCTAACAGTGCCAGGGGTGGTAGAGCCGCTCCTGGCTTGCGCTGATAAAGGCTTCTATCACGCCACCTGGGTTTAGGGCTGAGTGAAGGATGCCCTGGCTACTTGAGCCATTTTGACCTGCTCCTGCACCGGATTTTCGCCTTTATTGGAGGTGATTGACCAGGCACTTCCAACATCCGTGTTGTCAAACTGCGACTACCTGCCGTTTTCTTAAAACCCAAGGTCAGCTTGTTGAAGCTTCTTTCCTGCGGACTGCGTTGACCAGGATTTCGTCAACCTCATCAAGTGATGCTTGCTCTTCAGCCAGTATGTGCAGGACATCATTCGCCATCAGCTTTGTAGAACCATTGGGGGCAATGTACACGTCGCTTCGCTTAATGGCTACAATATTCACTGTTGCCGGAAGGCTTAATTCCACAATACGTTTTCCAACTGCATGGGAAGTTTCGGGCACCTGGACTTCCTTCAATTCTGCCTGGATCTTGTCGTTCTGTTCAAAGTCGAGGCCCACTCTTTTCTTTAGGCTACCGGGAACGGCCACATGTAAAAGCCTTGCAACGTAGGCCAGCGTGGTTCCCTGGAGCAACACAGAAGAAACGGAAATAAAGAAGACCAGGTCAAAGATCAGCTCGGCTTTTGGAATGCCTGCGAGCAGGGGATAAGTTGCAAATACGATCGGAACGCCTCCCCTCAGTCCCACCCAAGATACAAACAGTTTATTCCTGATATTGGATTTGAATAGGGATAAGGAAGCAAACACCCCAATTGGCCGGGCAACGAATATTAAGAACGCAGAGATTACAAGCCCCATGCCCGCAAGTGGTACGATGCGTGAAGGAAAGACGAGCAACCCCAGCGTAAGAAAGAGCACGATCTGCATCAGCCAGGCCTGCCCGTCGTAAAATTTTCGCAGGCTCCTCTTATGAACCATATTGCTGTTGCCCATGATCACCGCGCAGAGGTAAATTGCCAGGAAGCCGTTTCCCCCGATAAAATGGGTAGCCGAATAAGTGAACAGGGCAAGACCAAGGGTAAGAACCGGGTAGAGACCTTCAGTTTCGAGTTTAATGTGGTTGATCAGCCAAACACTTCCTCTACCCATTAAAAGGCCCACGGCGCCGCCCAGGATAAATTCTTTAATAAAGTCCGGGATCAAATCGCTCAGTTCTGCGTTACCACTGGCTACAATGGAGGTGAGCGAGATTGTGAGGAAATAAGCCATCGGATCATTACTTCCACTTTCCAGTTCAAGCACAGGACGCAGGTGGCCTTTGAGCCCGATACCCCGCTCGCGCAGGATGGAGAAAACTGCTGCTGCATCTGTGGCGGAGACGATCGATCCAAGCAGCATGCCTTCCAGGAGCGTAAAATTGAAAACATAATGAACAAAAACGGCCACTGACAGAGCGGTTAGCAAAACACCCATGGTGGAAAGTGCAACACCGCGCCAGAGGATCGGCTTGATGCTTTGCCAGTTTGTATCCAGCCCTCCGGAAAACAGGATGAAGTTTAAGGCAGTGATGCCAATAAGCTGGGCAAGTCCTGCATTGTCGAAATGAATGCCTCCGATGCCCTCTGAGCCAGCAAGTACACCCACCACCAAAAAGAATATGAGTGTGGGCACACCTAGCCGATTGGTGGTCTTACCAGCAACAACACTGATCAGCAACAATATCGACCCGATCAGCAATATATTTCCAGCCTCAATAAACATATTTCCAGGTTTAGCTAGAGCAGGTCCTGCTCACATTGAACGAGAAATCTTGATCTACGCTTCTTTATACCAAGCCGCCCTAAATAAACACGAAGAACAACTATTGGCCTGCTCAAACAAAAATACGGTTGTGCAGTGCAAACTTCGATACGATCATTGGATACAGGCGACGAAGCCTATCTGGCGCGCAACAACTGCTGTTCTGATATGATCGGTGATACTGAAGATTTCCCCTGTGGTTAAAATAATCAAACCCCTAAATACCCAACACCATCAAGGACCTTTTCATTCCCGTTCTATTTTACATGGCTTCCATTATCCAGGATTCTTTTCATCAATGACAATTAGAAGGATCCATATCCGATCATTTTTTAGACGGGTTGTTGAACAGAATGATTCCAAATAAGACCGCGTATATCGAATACAGGATCGCTGCGAGCCAGAGATAGGGCGACGGTGTATTAGTTAGTAACACTTTGATCAGCGCTATAGCTGCTATGACAAAATGAGCAAAATTTCCCATGGCAAGCGGGCGGGCATAAATACCGCCAATGATAACTGCTTTAGCCATCCAGTTCATAAGTGCAAACCCGATATACAGGGCACCCAAAACTTGCACAACCAGGGTAAGTGTTTCGGAAGGCGCAACCCCGGTATAATTTAAAGCCTCTTGCGGCATAAAAGAGGCTACAATCCCCAAGATCCCTGTAAAGACAGCACTTGCAACCATCAGGTATTTACTATTCATTTCCATCATTCTTTTGTGCAATTGTTCGTTTTAATTATTGGTACAATCGGGTGTTAGTGTGCTCCTTCCTTGTTCCAGGAAAGGAAGAGTCGGTTTCGATCAGCATTTTTATCCGGTCACCTGCAATACGTTGTGACACGCATGCAAAATATACTTTCATGAATTCATACAAAAACTTCTTTTGAAGCCGGGTGCTGACTGGAACTGAATAAGATGTGATGATTAGTGTAAATGCTGTATAGTGGGATGAAGTATTTTGAATCACCAGAAGTAACAAGCAGGTCAAAAACGAACGCACAATCCCGCTTTGTATATTGGAGATGATGGGCTAATTTTCGGTTGTTCACCATACATCCAGCAAAAAGATCAGGTCCGGCGCCGGCAATAATTATTGATTACTTTACAGTACAAATTGTGACACCATCATCATGAAAACAGGAATATTGTTTTTGCTCGTTTCGATGAGTTGCTGCAGCGTATGGGCACAGGATGCACCAACCGTCACCATCAGAACAGGCAGTCGCATTACCGATGTGCTAACGCCAGCAGATCTTTTTTATACCCGCAATTTACCAGAGGCATTGTGGAATTCAGGGATGGTACAAAAGCAGCCGCCAGGATAAACTACCATAGCCTGTTTGACCAAATGCTGTTCATAAACGCTAAGGGAGATACACTTGCTTTGAGAGATGAAGAAACCATCAAGTTCATTACACTTGCTACAGACACCTTTTTTTACAGTGAAGGATACGTTAGACTGATAAGCAGCAATCGTGTGGTAAGGCTGGCCGAAAAGCAGGTTTGGGAAGTGGCGGATATCCGGAAGGTCGGTTCTCACGACCGGCCTGCGAATACCTTTGCCGTCACTTCTTACAAGACACTGACAGATGGGTTTGGAAGGACGCTTGACCTGGTGTTGAATGAAGACCTGGTCTTAAGAAAAAATGTACACTATTATTTTGGTGATCTCCACAGCCATTTTATACCAGCTGGAAAGAAAAACCTATTGTCGTTTTTTAGCAAAGAGCACAATGGCCTTGCTGGCTATTTAAAGGAAAACAATATCAGCTTTCATAAAAAAGATGATCTTGAAAAGGTCGCCCAATTCCTGGGGCAATATCATTGAGTGTTTTAAAGAGAACGGTCCCGCAAAATTCATATATCTCCGACGGCGTAAGCTAATGGTCGAAAAAGGTCATCGCTTTTCTTCAGCATGGTAAAGAACCCAGGCTTCACAACTTCGACCTCTTAAAAGGGTTAAGTACTGAAAAGCTGGCCAGGTGCTTGCAGCCTTTGTAAACATGCAGGGACCGGAGCAAATGCATTCCATATCTGGTTTAATGCTATGGATTACAAGGGGAAGCTGCCGAACTGTCTCGGGTTTTTGATAGCTGCCCGGTAATTGTGCACCAAGCCCTCGTCCAGGGCAACTATCCCAGCGGCGCTTCATAATTCTACCGGTTTGAAAAATTTAGGCCTGGGCTGAACTTTATCTCCTCCTTTCTATCCCGGCACTGGCCCTGTTTCAATTGATCGTAAGCCGCTTCCAGCCGCTGCCAATTTGCTCCATTAACTATTTATAAATATATTCATGCCGAAGGTCTCCAAAGCGCTCAGCTGGTAATGGGACTTACCGTACTGGAAGGCGGAAGCGTATGGAACACGA
>Ga0181466_1000581_pt2 | contig 10027 bp, 7 predicted proteins | sample InSIn4gowninarea_FD_119078 | JGI IMG/M metagenome (GOLD analysis project Ga0181466, IMG submission 119078) | Clean room microbial communities from NASA Spacecraft Assembly Facility at Jet Propulsion Laboratory, Pasadena, California, USA -... ... | reverse complement strand
CAATCTATCAGCCTATAGTGCATTTACCAGCTTTTTGTGCCAATTCTTTTTATTCTCCTCTAAGACTTTCTTGATGATATTAATGAGGCTTTTATTGGATGACTCAGCTAGGCCATTACCTTCAGGGTAATAGGCTGTGGAGTGACCTAAGGTAATGTGGTATTTGTGGCAGAAATTGATCATTCTTTTGGATTTAAAGGCAACAACGTTGTGTTTGATAATTTTTCAGGACAGCCGAATCTAGACAAGATATTGGCCTCTAGGAATTGCATGATGGTTGAGTCATTGGCTTGCCTACAAGGGAAGACCTATATCCACTTGGTAAAGTAGTCTGTGGCAGTTAAAATCCATCTGTGTTGGCCTGAAGAGGAGGGATGAATTTCACCAATGAAGTCTAGAACCCATTGTTGAAATGATTTCTCAGTTGAAATGGGTTTAAGGGGTAAGGGCAGCAACTTTCTTTTACCTTCAAAGATCTGGCACTTATGGTATGAAACAACAAATTTCTTCACATCAGAAAATAGGGAGGGCCAATAGTAACCAACCCTTAGTATCTTATCAACAATAGACTTCCAATATAAATGCCCTCTGCAGTCCCCTGCATGGAACTCCTTCATAACATTTCAGTTTCATTCAATGTTAGAAGATTAAGCAAAATTCCTTCATGATTTATCCAAAACAAGGCACTGCCTAAAATACAAAACTTTGATGCTTTCATTTTCAAAAATCTCTTTTTGGTTCTGAACAACCCTGGAGGAGCATGCAGGTTTAACAATATAAAACAAATATCAACATACCAAGGTGATTGTAAAAAGGCTTGATTGATCTGTGGAGTCGCCAGCTCCTGTTCATTGTCCAGTTCATTAATGTCAAGGGCTTGGAAATTGGTTTCGGTCATTAGTTTGGCTAGACCTTGTCCTTTTATCAGTTTAGTGGGCTTGATTTCAGTGTCATATTCTAGGATATTGGCAATCCATTTTCCCCTTTTGCCTTCAATTCCTTCTTGAGTTAAAATATCTTTAACCACTGCGTTTGGAACATATGCTATCACATGTGAGTATAAAATGTAAATTCTGAAATCTTTAATGGCTTTTACAAGGGCATATGCTTGCTTTTCCATGATTTTATACTTTAAGGGCGCATCTCTAAGGGCTCGACTGAAGAAAGCAATGGGATTTTCACATCCCTGGTCATCTTTTTGTAATAGGACCGCAACAATGGTATGTTCAGATGCAAAGGAAAAAATGATAAAATCTCTATCAAATTTCGGGCTTGTGAGAACTGGTGTTTGTGTTAAGGCTGTTTTTATGCCCTCAAAGGCTTGTTTGGCTTCTAATGTCCATTTGACTTTAGAATCTTTCTTTAGCATGTTGTTTAACAATCTTATCAGCTCGATCTAGTTGGGAATGAATCTTCTTAGGAAATTGATCTTTCCTAGAAAGGTTTGCAGTTCTTTGATGTTTCTTGCATAAGGGACATGAAGAATGGCTTGAATCCTGTCGGGGTCAATTCTAATGCCATCTTTTGAAATGATATGACCTAGAAGTTTGCCTTCTTCTAGGCCGAACATAGATTTCTTAGGATTTAAAGATATGCCATATTTCCTACAAGTTAGGAATACTTGTCTCAAATGTTTTAAATGCTCTTGATCTAATTTTGAGAATGGAGTTAGATCATCAAGGTAGACTACTAAGAAATCATGGATTTCTTTGGCAAAGGCAATGTCCATTGCTCTTTGAAAAGTGGCCCTTGCATTTTTGAGTCCGAAAGGCATTGTTACACAGTAATTTGTCACCATTTGTCATCGTCCCTGTTACCCCTCTCCCGCACTTTGGAGGACTCATTCTGGGACCTATGAGAAGTGACACAACTTGAAAACACTTGCATTATATTCCCCTAAGTATGGAATTCATATGCCCTGAAGACATCTCCTGCAGAATACCCTTAAAAAGACCCCTTTTTCCATTAGCGTAGTTTCCTAATGTACTACTCGCGCCAATGAGGGAAATCCAACAAAGAGGGCGCGCCAGTTGGCGCTCTGTCTTAGAGTCGGACCCGCGCCACCTCAATTTGGTAAAGTTTTTAATAAACAGACACTTGAAGGTTCTTTCCAACTCATGAACTCTATCCGTGAATGCTTTTCAAGGATAAAGCCAACTCGATCGATGTTGTCATTGATCTTATCTCCTTAAGGATGAAGCCAATCCCATCTCCCTCCCCTATCTATAAAAGCTTGTTCTATTACCTTTGACAAGCTAGTGGAAGTTCTAGTTGAAGCTCCAGGGAGTGAGTGGCAGCGATATGCTCAGTTCCATTTCCAGCGGAAGGAGAATTATACTTTCAGAAGGCCAAGAGATTGCTGCAAGGAGTAAGGAGATTCTTGTAACCAAAAAGAGAGATACTTGTTCCCCATCCCAACAAGCTTTGCAAGGCACAAAAAGCTGGTAAATGCACTATAGGCTGATAGATTGACAACTAAGAGATCCATTGGAAGAAGCCCATATGAGTTAGTTTATGGAATGGAGGCAAGATTCCCTTCATCTTTGGGAATCCCAGTGATTAAGCTACTACAAGAAATTCAAGCAAAGCTTAATGATATACAAAGAAGGATCCATCAAACCATTCACTTGCAGCAGATAAGGGAGGAAGTATATCAGAGAGCTCAAGTTTTACAAGAAAAGCTGAAGAAGATGTTTGATAAAAAGAACCAAAGCTGAGGATTTCTTCATGGGAGATAAAGTGCTTAGATGGGATTCAAGGAGAGAAGATAAAGGAAAACATGGCAAGTTTGATTTCCTGTGGAGAGGACCTTATGTCATTCAAGTTGTGCAAGGCAATAACACATACTTTCTGAAGAGATTGGATGGCACAGAAGCTGAAGATGGCCCTGTCAATGGTTGAATGCTCAAGCACTAGTTTGACCCATTTTGATGAACATAATGCAACTGTATATTATATTGTACATTAATATTTGTATTTTCTGCATTTTTATTTACAGCAGTTAGATAAGGAAACAACGCAGCAAGTTTTGAAGGAACAATCAAGGGATGCACTATTATAATCTCTGTTTTGATTTATTTCAAAATAAGTGCTTGGGCAGATATGAAGATGATGGTAAGCATGCAAAAGGATCCAGCAAAAAGCAGAGCTATAATTTTACTGCAATTCAGCTCAAAAAGGAACTGCATAACAGCTTACAAAGTTTCAGTCAATAGCATCCAAGGAAGGAGATTTTTAATTTACAGCAACAGTTGAAATACAAGGCAATCTGACCTGTTGTTCTTGGCTTTTCATCTGGAAAATCCATCCCCAAGTGGAGCCACTATTAGCTTCCTATACCAATAGGTTTCATATTTCATGATTGATAGTTGAAATGCCAAATATGTCATCTTTTCCATGCTGCAAAGGTTCCATATTTCCAAGAAACTCAGAAAATTTAAAAAATGTAAAGAAGGTATGCCCTAAAAGAAAAATCAAAGGTCAAAAAGAAGAAAAGAATTGGCCAAGAGAAAAATGAAAGAAATGAACCCTAATCAAAAGGCCAGGAAAGTGTGCTAGCTCAAATGCCACTACTAATTCCATTTTTGAAGAGTTTCACAGTTAAGTGAAGGCAAAACAGCTTAATTTTGGCCTCCCTAGGTTTAAATTGCTTGTTTTAGAGATAGAGAATAAAGATCTGTACAAACTGTTTAATCTTGGCAGATTATTAGATAGGTAGAGAAACAAGGGTGCTCAACTGCTTAATCTGAGCCCCTAGAAGAAATAAGGGTAGATTTAGATAGGAGGATAGCCAAAAGAAAAGAAGAGATCAAGCTTTGTTAGTTCAAGTGCACCCAAACAAAGAGAAGAGAAAATGTTAGGCTAAGTAGGCTGGGTAGGAAGTTTTGAGGTTGCAGAATGAAGACTTGTGATAAATTTTGTGTTTCAAAGTGTTAAATCTACTTATATCGCAAGTGCAAAGCAGTTATCCCTTGGAGCAGCTCAAGTGAGGCATGACTGACTTCCCCTTCATCCTTTTTCCCCAAATCATTCACTAATTTCCCCAAGGATATTGAGATCTGCTCAATACTCCTAGATTACTCCATTAAACTCCTTTTTTTCCCTTTAAAAGTCTAAGTTTCTTATACTTAGCACTTTCTCCTCAAAATTTCATATTAACTTTGACTTTATTATATAAATCCCCATGATTTCCCCCTCCCCATATTAAAAATATGATAAAATCCCCCATATATACATATCCCCTCTTTTGGTTGAAATATAACCATAAATAATGCTTTGGGGATTACTAAGTTTACTTGAAACTTAGTAAGAACCCTCTTCCTATGCATTTGGACCCCTTCCATTGCACTAAACCATCCTTTGATCACATTGACCCTCTTCCAATCATAAAACCCTCTTCCAATCTAAAGTACCCTCCTCCGATTTCATTAGACCCCCCCGACGTGATATCGCAGTCGGAGATCATTGTTGCATTGTTCGCCCCTTATGATTGTTCCCCGATGACAAACCTCTGATGCGATTGCGCAATCGCAAGTCGCAGTATATATATGTGCCCCCGTTTATGTCTCCAATCCATTTCCTCCGATGCGATATCGCTATCGTAATCTTCCTCTATCGCAATATCCCTTTTTTCACATATATATGTTTTTCCGCAAATCCCATACTTTACTGCAATTCATCGTTTTTCCGCAAAACCTTGCTTTTACCGCAAACACATGTTTTATCGAAAAAACTCCATTTTACCATAAATCGCTCCTTTATCGCAATCGTCGCATTCCCATGTATCACAAGCCCTTTTCTCTTTATCGCAATCGCAAAGGCGAAGGCTCTAAACCCCTTCCCCTTCGTCGACATGATATAGCGATCACCCCGTCCACCATCCAATTAACCCCACCCATCCAACGGTTTATATTCATTCGCATTACTATCACCCATCGCTATATCTCCCCCGATGCGATATCGCTATCGCTCAACGCAAATAACACATATCTCATATATTATGACCCCTTGCTCCCCCGCCGATGCGATATTGCGACTTAACCTCTGCCGTTGGATCTACCCTCGCTAGATCCAACGGCCCAAATTTATTCTTCGCTACAGTAATCGCTCCTGCCCGCTAATTCATCAAATCTCCCGCTTATAATGTTTTTTGCCTTATAAAGGGTAAAAAGGCTATTTCTTCATATTTTCCATTCGGCGCCTGTGTGCGCTCCAAATCCAAAGGGACCTAGTCATTCTTCATCCATTTTGGCGTCCTCCATGCAGAAAATCTCCGGACAGCGAGCTTGCGACCTCAGCACAAGTTGTCATTATGCAATCCTCCGCCATTATGAAGTCCTCCTTTTTTGATAATGTTTTGATCGGCCAGCACCGAAACACTTCTAAAGCATGCAGAAAGCAACAAAAATCACAGTAAGCAGTTCTTTTTGCCAGAAGTGGTAGGCAAGGGCGATTTAGCAGAATTAAAGTGTATCAATGGAGAAAAAAGAGTATCGATTTAGCGAAAAGTGTATCAGTTCAGCAGAGCGTTAAAGAGTATCAGTGGAGCAGTAAAAGCCAAAGCAGATGAACATTTAAGAGGATCCAATAAGTCAAAGAGTATCAGTACAGAGTTAAAGTCATTAAAATCCAAATCAGATCAGAGTTAATGAGAATCAGAGCCACCTAAGAGCAGCGGATCAGAGGCCGAGGCACAGTTATTGCAGACACATAGTGCATAGCTACAAAGGACACCTTTTAATTCATTTTTGAAGGATCTGCCTCCAGCGCACCATATACTAGATATTTTACTTTACTTGCAATAGAATTTATGATAATCTTATATATTTCCTCATATCTGTTATCAGATATTTTTTTTAGATATTTTGCTTATAAATACCTCCCCAAACTATGTTGTAAGGGCTGGTTGGTTTATAATCGTCATTCTGGACTTGCACTGTAAGCTTGAGACCTTTTAGGAACAAAGATTGTTGGAACGCATTGCATTTGAACTGGCTGGTTGTGGATTTGATGTCTGAAGAATAAATTACAGAATTCTCATGCTACTTCATGGATCAATAAGTCTTTCTTACCTGTTTACAGTTTCTATGTTTAGTATATCATCTATGTATCATGATCTAGATTGCAGGAAAGAAGAATAGCTCAGATTTTACTTAGTTGTACTCTGTGCTCAATTTTTGTGATTTCTCTATGTTTTCTTCAAAATTAGGCATGAATATGAATCCTTCATTGCTCATATTTACACTATTTCTTTCATCTATGAATGTTGTTTAGGAATCCTTAATTTCTCCTAGATAATATTCACTCATTTTCCCTCTGTTAGCTTAATGAAAGCTGCATAGTTTCCTTTCATTCCCTGACCTCCATTTCATCTTTATTCCAGCTTGAAAATTGTTCCATGTTTAGCTATCTTGCTCTGTAGTCCCTCTCTACCAAATAAATCACACCCGCCAGCCCGTAATCCTTGACTCCATGCCCAATGGTCTAAACTTCTCACACTCTGCATGCCAACTATGTTTGAAATATCATCCATCCCACCAAACTTAAAACAAAACTCATGCACATCATAACTAGCCTAAAATCACCCCAAAACAAAGCTGAATCATAAAGAGAGAGCCCTCTCTGATTGCAGGTAGGCTAGGACCTGCAATCCAAAGATTGGTTTGTGGTTACCTCGGCCATATCCGTTAGGAGCCAAGGGACAACCTGAGTGACAAAAAACCTAACATAACCTGGTTGAAACCAAAGTGTCTCATTTTCTTGACAAGTAACCCTAGACTCATATTCCAAATAACCAACTTGTTATGGATTAATATGATAATTTTTTTGGCTATCCTCCACCATTGTATAATTTATTTTATTAGTTATAGAACAATAGTCATCAACACCATTTGTTTATCAAACCTTTCAATCTTAACTAGTCGTTTACTAGTACAACAAGGCTCTTCACTAATCGAACATGAATTTGGATTAATAGAAGAATTTAACTAAAATATATTTTCTATATTAATTCCTTCTTTCCATATAGAAAAATTATAAGGCATAAAACCAAAAGATTCGTGGGAAGAGGTCTTAGTCTTTTCATCTCCTATATATAAATTATTACCATCTTGCACCTCATTAGAGTTTGATCAAGTAGAATGAAAATCACAAGGATCTCAAATGATTACCTATGTAGAAAACCATAAAACATATAAGGGCATGAATAATAATACATGGAATATGAAAGAAAATGAAAAGTGTCTCTTAAAAAAAATATCATTTTGAAAGGGAGTTTTTTCTTCTATTAGGATATCAATGTATTATCTCAATTTTGAATATTGTGTATTTATTTCTTCCCCTTGAGTAAAATCATCAACATCTCTGATGTGCTCTATTGGAAATTTTTGACAAAAAATATTATTATATCTATTGTAAGCAGATAAAGGTGAGATCAAATCATACAATTTTTCAAAATAAGAGAGTTTAAGGATTATCTTTGAAGGATAAAGATTACAAAGGCCTATGATGGAGACCCAAAGAAGATTATTCTTGAATCTCTTAGATAAAATTAAGAGAAGATTCCCCCATATTATTTTCCCTACATAAATTGGCAGTACGCGTCTCAAAAATTGTTCAATTAGAAAGTGTTTTCAAGTGTTATTCAAGCCAATATTTATTCCACATATTCCATCTGCCATAGGTATCTACCAGTGATCCAAATTTAGTCATGACTTACTATGGATAAGGAGTTCACTCCAATGTTCAAGAAAAAAGTAAAAAAGACACAGGTTGTAGAGGATGCATGACTAAAGTACCAATGATTACATCAGCTAAGAAGATGGACACCAATATTACAACAGGAGCAAAGTTAACGATCATAAACCTAATCAAGGTGGGGAGACCAATTATAATGACAAGGTCTCACAAGAGAGGATTATGTTGGTTTTTTACTCTAGGATGGTTTTCTTACCTACATACCCATTGACTAAGATGATTTCCTATGTGATACATATACCATCAATCCCAGCCATAATCATTTGCTTCAATATTTTTTACCCCAAAACTTATGCATCCATCTCTACATGCAATGTTATGAGCTACCACTCCATCATTTTATAGGAATGGTCTACATGTCAACTATGTTAAACCATCACTTGCTAGGGAAAGAAGTTCACTCCTATGTTCAAGAAGCAAGGCCAATGGAGACATCTTAACGAGGATGCATGACTAGAGTACCAATGGCAAATTTAGCTAAGAATATGTAGACTAGGTTAAGATAGAAGTGGAAGCTGAGGATAATAAACCCAAGCATATTAGTGAGACCAATTAGAATGGTGTGGTCTTTCTAAATGAAATCATAGTGGCGTTTACGACAGGATAATTTCCTCATATACATAACAATAGATCAGGGTGATTTCATACATCTCACTCCCTTTATCATCAACCCCTCCAATAATCCTCTACTTCAATACTTTCTTACCCCAACGCTTATGTATCCATATTCACATCCCATTTTATGAAATGTTTCTTCATCATTGTTTGATCATTACTCATATTTTCTTTCCAACTAGAGAATTCTCCATATACTTCTCCTTAATTCATCTCTTTTGTCCAATCAGATGGTACATTCATTTCCACCCTTGTAATTTCCATAACATAGGGCCTTAGGCCATTTACCAACACCACTACAACAATGTTAGGATAATTTCAACAAGTTGTTGACAACCATAGTGGAGTTAAATCATCTACAAATTACTCAAGCAACCCCCATTATATGCTCCCTTATCACCAAGGTATCCTTAGTATCACTTGTCACACCTTAAGCTCGTGGATGAGGGACAAGCAAGATAGTAGAGTTGGGGGCATATTGGAAATAATCAAAGGCTAATATATATAAAAATGTTCACAAGTTTTGAAGACCTACACCAAAGGACATTGCTTCAAGCTAGGGAGACATGTTGTGTTGAACACACAACACACCAAAACTAAGTAAACCACAAAAGCATTCAACAACAAATTGTAATGCATTGAAAAAATTTCATAATTGATCTATGGTTGGGTTAGTAAAGGTTGGGAGATACACTTAAAGGGTTGTAAAGTGATATCATTAACAAGAGAGAGTGTGTAAAAGATTCGATAAGGGAGAAGGGAGTCTAAAATATTAAAGTTGACCCTGTAAATCTCTCAAGTTTTGTAACGAAGGATGTATATGGGGTTTTTTTATGTAAATATCATGTTTTTATGATTCTTGAATGAAAGATATGTTTAGTTTTAGCTTTTATGAGTCTATGTTCTTAAAGTGTGTAGTCTAGACACCTTTTAATGGATCTTTAATAAATTAGTGTATGTCTAGTCAAAATTTGAATCTCACACATTATTTTTGAATACCTCGTCTTTTACATATAATCTCAATCTAAAAATTCTACAATTACTATAGTTGTCCTTATTGTGACCTCTAATATTTAGGGATTGAAATTGCCCATGCTTACAAGATTTTTTTGGCAAAAAATTTCAAACCTGAAATATGATTCCTCACAACAAAACTAAGGTATTTTTTATGTCAATGAAAAACCATTGATAATGTATTTTTTATATTAACAACAATAATTTTGATTTTAATTTTTTAATGAAATTGCCAAAATTAATTTTCTAAACATTTCAAAATTATATTACTAAAAATTTATGAATTTTATTATTTAACAAATATAAATCAACTTCTACACATTCATGGACTTTTTTATTACGTTTCTTTTATAGGTTTTACTTAAGCTAGCATGAATATATTTTACATTTAGTATTTTGATGGGTCATATTTGTCTATATTTATTAAAATTGAACATATATGGAATATTTGGAGATTCCGAAATTTATTTATAATATTTTCATCCCATTTATATTTAAGAATTTTCACTTGGTGTTGTGCAAGAACGATGATAATAGTTGTGTAGTTGGTGTCACATTTAATCTTGCATATTCATATTTTAAATTTATTCTTGCATATTCATATTTTAAATTTATTTATTAATAAATAGTTATATTTTTGCGA
>Ga0181466_1000985_pt1 | contig 10040 bp, 9 predicted proteins | sample InSIn4gowninarea_FD_119078 | JGI IMG/M metagenome (GOLD analysis project Ga0181466, IMG submission 119078) | Clean room microbial communities from NASA Spacecraft Assembly Facility at Jet Propulsion Laboratory, Pasadena, California, USA -... ... | reverse complement strand
GACGAACAAATGCTGAACAGCAGTAATTCTATTAAACTCTATATCTTTATCCAAGCTGACGTAACTCAGAATGCCGCTACAGTAGCCTCCATTTTTACGCCGCTTGCTGATATGTTTGGCAACAATACTACATTCACTTGTCCTTACATCAACAATTTAGGATATACACCCCGTGTATTCAACAGCTTTACCGAATGCACGCGCGAGATAGCCCGATCCCGTGTTTACGGAGGCTTACATACTAGTAGCTCCTGCTATGTAGCTATTCCGCAAGGTTATGCTGTAGCTGCGCATATAAATGCATTGAAGTTTAAAAGAACCAAGGGACAATAAAAGCCTGACAACAGCAATTTAATACAACTCTAAACCTTGCCTCTGCCGGTGTTCTTCACCATAACTGTTGGGAAGAAAAGTTAAACAGCGTCATTGCGAGTGAAACGAAGCAATCTGTGGATTATAGTACAATCAAATAAGCCATCAATGTGATTTTAAGCTACTCACAGATTGCTTCGCTGCCACTCGCAATGACGTTTTTTCAATAGTCAATATTCATTTAACTTTTCTTGCCAACAGTTATGGTGTTTTAACCGGCAGAGTTATTGGGAAGAAATGTGATGCTATAATGTACCAGTTAAAAGACAGTGTAAGTGTCAGACCTTATTACTATTTCTCATTTGCATTTCAATTGTAGTTTCATCATAATGTCTGTCTGTTCATCATTGCCTAGTTTGAAAATGTGCTGGTCAAATTCAACGAATCCATTTTTCTTATAAAAGTTGATTGCTCTCTCATTTTCTTCCCACACACCTAACCAAACATAGCCTGCATTCCTCTGTCTTGCAATTTCCATTGCCTTTTGGTAAAGTAATTGTCCAATCTTTTTTTCATGATATTCCTTTAACACGTAAATCCGTTCAATTTCAAGTGCGTTATCGTCTTTTAATTCCGTTTGTGATTGCCCAAAGTTTAGTTTTAAGTAGCCAATTATCTGATCGTTGAGCTGTGCAAAATAAAATTCAGAGTTTTTGTTGTTGAGTTCAGCAGCCAATCTTTCTGTAGAAAATCCTTCTTCCAAATACTTTGTCATATCTTCCGGAGTGTTACCTGCTGAAAAGGTCTCGAAAAAAGTTTGTCTGCCGATTTTTTGCAGTTGATCAATGTCGTTTACAGTTACTCTTTTTATGTCCATATTTTCTATACTTACCCTGCTGTTTATTTCGATTGCAAGTTCTGCTTCATGTATTCAGCTGTAATTCGTTCATTAGGGTCTTTACTTACAGAAAGGGAATTTATAATCTTTTGTTGTTCGTTGCGAGTTTTATTTTGACTCAGCTTTTCTTTTGCCTGTATTTCGGTAACCTCCATTTTAAATGCCATTATACCCATCATTTGACCTGATCTGTATTTTTCTGGCAAGCGGTCCCATTGCTTCCGGTAGGATGCCTCGTAATTGTCTATAGTACTTTCGAGTAAACTAACAATACCTTCATGGCTGGTTATCAATTGTCCCTTTCCGTATGCATGAACAGCTATATAGTTCCAGGTAGGAACATTTACATCCTTCTCATAGTTGGTGGGTGAAATGTAGGCATGGGGTTCACTAAAAATTACCAATGCCGTACTGTCTTCAATGTGCTTCCACTGCTCGTTTTGTTTGGCAACATGTGAATATAGAAACAGCTTATTGTCTTCTTCTTTTATTATGAATGGAAGGTGTGTTGCTATCGGGAAACCGTTGTGCGAGGTGACGAGCGTAGCAAAACTGAATCGCTTCATAAAGTCCACCATTTTCGCCTTATCGGTCATCTTGTTTATGTCTGGTATATACATGCTTGCTGATGAAGTTGAATGCTGATTTGAAATGGAACGTTCTCGGCTTGCTACTGTAGCGGCATTCTGAGTTACGTCAGCTTGGATAAAGATATAGAGTTTAATAGAATTACTGCTGTTCAGCATTTGTTCGTCTAGCCGCTATGGCAGCAAACTACGTGTTGTATGCCGTCTTTTTAGTCGCACTACAGTCTTTTTAATTGTGTGCCGGGGTAACTCTGAAAGTGTCGCCACGTTACAAAGTTTTACAAGTGTTAGCTTTCGCGTCGCTGGTCTTGCGAGCACTTGTAAATGTTTGTCAGCTTATGGACGGCTTAAATAAAGTTCTTTGACACAATGGAGATTAGTAAGTAATTTCGAAATGAGCTGAAGCAACCCCTTCGAATATTAAAACTATCAACTTTCGAACATGGCAATACAGACAAATAAAATAAACAAGGAGCAAGCAGATAAAATACGCTTAATAGATGAGGGTCAATTTGCTGACCTTAAAGCAAAAGAAATTGCTCCGAAAGACTTAACAAATACAATCTCTTCTCTCGCTAACGCTGATGGTGGGGACTTATATATAGGAATAACTAATAAAACAAGAGAGTGGGACGGCTTTTCAAATATAGAAGCCGCAAATGGTCACCTTCAAATATTCGAAGAGCTGTTTCCTTTAGGTACAGATTTTCAGTATGAGTTTCTACAATGTGATGCTTATATTGGTATTGTACTTCATGTTCAAGTTGACAAGACCAGAAGTGTTATGTATGCTTCAAATAAGGTTGCATATTTGAGAAGAGGAGCACAGAACCTTCCTATGAACACGCCAGAAAAAATTCGCAGATTAGAGCTTACTAAAGGAATTGCATCTTTCGAAAGTGAAACGGTTAACTGTCCGAAAGAGTTAATTGTAGAAAGTTCAATCATAGCAAACTTCATCAAAGAAGTAGTACCAACTACAACATCAGAAGCATGGCTTAAAAAGCAAAATCTAATTGTAAATAATAGACCAACTGTTGCTGGCGTACTGATGTTTGCTGAAGAACCACAAGCTGTTTTGCCTAAGCATTGCGGTGTTAAAATTTATAGATATAAAAGCCGGGATTTAGAAGGGCATCGAGACTTATTAGCAGACCAACCAATAACTATTGAAGGCGATATATACAGTCAAATTTATTCCGCCGTCAAAGTAACAAAGGAAATTACAGAACAAATTCCAAAGCTTTCTGAAGCGGGAATAGAAAATATAAGCTATCCTCCCGAAACACTGCATGAAATTCTAACAAATGCCGTGCTGCATCGAGATTACAGTATCAAAGACGACATACACATTAGGATTTTTGACGACCGTGTAGAAGTACAAAGTCCTGGACGTTTACCAGCGAATATAACACCAGAGAATATATTAGATGAACGTTTTGCTCGTAATGGAGCCATTGTAAGAATAATAAATAAGTTTCCAAATCCTCCTAACAAAGATGTAGGCGAGGGATTAAATACTGCTTTCATAAAAATGAAGGAACTTGGATTGAAAAACCCTACCATCAAAGATTTAGAAAATTCAGTTCTTGTTTTGATAAGGCATGAACCATTAACCTCTCCATCCGAAATAATAATGGCGTATTTAGAAATAAATGAACAAATTAAAAATGCAAAAGCACGAGAAATAACACATGTTTCAACTGACTTTAAAATGAAAGGCATTTTCAACAAAATGGAAAAAGCTGGCTTAATTGAAAAAGTCCCTGGTACTAACACAGCTTCTACTGCATGGCAAAAAAGGAAAAACTAACCTTCCTTATCAAACATATCTTTCTCTGAAACGTCGGCGAAAATTGCGGCTCTTGGACAGGTTGGCCTTGTGTTTTGCTCCTTTGTACCAGATCATGTGCCGCGATTTTTATCGGCAAAGAAGCATTGGTTATTAAAATAGAAAGGCTGGAGGTCAACCGGACTTTGTCAACCCGATTAGCGGACTGTCGTAAAATGGCATACAACCCCCAAATATACACAACGCTTACTACCAATTTACGCCAATTCAACCAGGCAAACCGGATTTGCATAACTGCAATTCAATTTTAAACTTCACTCCCGCTCCAACTGCGCCTGCATTCGTTGTATTCTATCTTCCAGCTTTTCAGAAGTTAAATTCTCCCGCATACTGTCCACTTTTATCGGGAAACAAAACGGCGTTAATCTATCCGGAAAAGTAAGAATGATATTTTCACTTACAATCCGTTGCAGCGCATTGCGCAGGCGCACTTCTTCCATCTGCTGGTCAAATACTTCCTGGTAAGCTTGCCTCAAGAGCAAATTGGTAGAATCGTATTCGCTAAATACATTAAACAGCAAAGAGGCAGATGCCTGCAAGTGCCTCGCTTTTTTATGTTCGCCGGGATACCCCTGAAAAATCAGTCCGCCAATCACCGCAATATCTCTAAACTTACGACGTGCCATCTCTACACTGTTCACACTCGCTTGTATATCCTGCATCAGATGTTGCGTAGAGAATAATTCATACACATTTGTATCATCCACCGGAATGGGTTGGTCGCTCAATAGTTCAAAGCCATAGTCGTTCATGGCAATAGAAAAAGTAATAGGTGTAATGCGGCTTATGCGATATGCTATCAAAGCAGCCATTGCCTCATGCACCAGCCTGCCTTCAAACGGATATACAAAAAGATGATACCCATCGCGGGTAACAATCTGTTCTATTAATAATTCACCAGATTTCGGTATGTGCGAAAGCTGTTGCTGCAATTCAAACAGTGGTCTTAAAACAGATATTTCCACCGGCTTTTTACCTTTGGAGAGCGCGGAATTAAATGCCTGTCTTAGCATCACCCCCAGATTTGCTGAAAGCGGCATTCTGCCGCCATTCCAGCTTGGTACAATAGACTTTTTAGCATTAGACTTTTTGGTGATAACGGTCATATCTTTAATGCCCACTAGTTCCAGGGTACGCCCCGCCAAGGTAAACACATCGCCAGGCGATAAACGGCTGATAAAATATTCCTCTATCATGCCTACATAACTGCCACCGAGCAGCTTTACTTTCAGCATGGCATCGCTTACAATAGTGCCAATGTGCATGCGGTGGCGCGCCGCAATACCCCGGCTTTTTATTCTATAGATACCATCCTTTCCTATCTCTACTTTTTTATACTCATCGTATTGCGCCAGCGCATCGCCACCTTTGGTAATGTAGTGCAAAATATGCAGGTACTCTTCTTCGGTAAGCTCGCTAAAACAATACGTGGTTTTTATTTCCTCAAATATCGCATCCGGCCTAAAGCCTTCACCAATGGCAATGGTGCAGAGGTATTGTGTTAATACATCAAAGCACAAGAGCATGGGCTCGCGGCTTTCTATAATTTCTTCCTTAATAGCTGCTTTAAGTGCTGCAGCTTCTACCAATTCTAATGAATGCGTAGGCAAAAAATAAATCTTACTCACCTCACCCGGACCGTGTCCGCTGCGACCAGCGCGTTGCAAAAAACGAGCAACACCTTTGGGCGAGCCTACCTGTATTACCGTATCTACCGGACGAAAATCTACCCCTAAATCAAGACTCGCTGTACAAACAACGGCTTTCAACTTTTGCACATGCAACGCTTCTTCTACCCAGTTGCGCAACTCGTACTCGATACTGCCATGATGCAAGGCAATGGCACCTGCCAATTGTGGCGCTATGTCGAGCAGTTTTTGATACCATCGCTCACTCATGCCACGTGTGTTGATGAAAATAAGCGTGGTATTGCTTTGCTCAATAATTGGAATGATTTGCTCTGCCAGGGTAAGTCCTAAATGTCCTGCCCAGGGATAGCGTTCTATTTCATCCGGTAAAATAGATTCTACATAAATCTGCTTATTTAGATTTGCCTTTACGATTACGCCCTCACCCCCTGCCCCTCTCCACGAGTGGAGAGGGGAGAGTAGCACCTCCATAGCCTGCTCCAGATTGCCAATGGTAGCACTGATGCCCCAGAGAGAAAGATGACAGTTGGGAGATGATGGTTGACAGTTGCCGGTTGCCGGTTGCTGGTTACCGGCAACTGGTATCTGGCAACCCGTATCCGGCAACTGACAATTCACAATCCTGCTTATTGCCAGTTCCACCAGCACACCGCGCTTGCTGCCAATGAGCTCGTGCCATTCATCAACGGCAATTATTTTGAGCGATTTAAAGAAGTCGGGATAGCCTTTTTGCGTGAGTAACAGATGCAGGCTTTCAGGGGTAATGAGGAGCACTTCGGGCATGTTGCGCTTTTGCTTTTGGCGTTCGCCGGTATCGGTATCGCCGTTACGAATACCAATGCGCCATTGCATGCCCACTTCATTGATCACCTGTTCCATTGCCCTGCCAATATCTTTTGCTAAAGCCCGTAAGGGTGTAATCCATAGCAATTGCAAGCCATTATTTTTCTTGCGTAAATAATCGGTTGGATGACTGTTGATAAATTGAATAACGGCACCCAAAAAAACCGAAAATGTTTTACCGCAACCGGTAGGCGCATTTACCAGTCCGCTATTGCCATCCATGATGTGCTGCCAGGTTTCTTCCTGAAAAGGAAAAGGATAAAAGCCTTTACCGGCAAGCCATTGATGAATGACCTGATAGCCTAAAGTAGCGGGAAGAGAAGTAGTTACTTTAGGCATCAAAACTCCTTTCTCCTGCATCGGCTAACTGTATAAAAATGGGGCTATACACAACTTCAAAAATAAACAATTCGGAAGCATAGTGATGTGGCGCTTGTGCAATTAACAAAGCAGATAAATTTAGATAAAACCATACTTTATTACACTATTCACTATTCATAATAAATCTTAAAGAGCACCTCATCTTTAGTTTGTTGCATGTATCGTAACAATTGCTCTCCGGCTTTGCCATGCCGAGCAATGCGAAGCATCTGTGCAATGCTTAAATCAATACTACCGTATAGAGTGAGTATCTATTATCCTCAGATGCTTCGCCCCGCCACAGGGGAGATGACAGAGGCAAGTTTCGATTATTAGTGGCAGGCTACCATCGGCTATTCATTTTATAAACATTTTACAACTCACAACTTCCACCATTCCGAGCACGGATAAACGCCATCAATAATCACCGGCTCACCAATTAGCGGCGTGGTTACCTGCACTCCTTTTCCCTTTGCCGCTTCAATAAGCCGTTTGATAGGTTCATCCCACGGATGCAGGGAAATATCAAACTTTGCCCAGTGAACGGGCAGCAACACTTTTGCCTTCAAATCAATGCAAGCCTGCACGGCATCTTCTGGCATTTCATGTATTTGCGACCATGCTTTATTGTACTGCCCGTTTTCCAGAATAGCTATATCAAACGGACCAAACTTGTCGCCTATTTCCTTAAAATGATTGCCATAGCCGCTGTCGCCACCAATATATAGGTTGTAATCATTAGTCTTTAAAATAAAAGACGACCAAAGTGTAGTAAACCGCCTAAAAGATCTGCCCGAAAAATGACGAGCCGGGGCTGCAATTAGTTGCATATCACCGGCAAGTGTTGCACTTTGCCACCAGTCCAGCTCGGTAATATCTTGTTCATCATAGCCCCAATATGCCAGGTGCGAAGCAACACCCAGCGATGTATATACCTGCTTTACTTTCGGGCGCAGTTTGGTAATTGTTTCATAGTCCAAATGATCGTAATGATCGTGCGTAATAAGCAGCACATCTATAGCGGGCATATCATTAACCGTATAAATATTGGTACCGGCAAAACTCTTATTCATAAAAGAAAAAGGCGCCGCATAATTGCTAAACACCGGATCAACCAAAATGGTAATATTATTGATACGGATGAAATAAGAGGAATGTCCAAACCATACTATCTCCGGCTTATCGGAGATGCTTTTGGTCAGGTCTGTTTTTACAGACGGCAATGGCTTAGGCGGCTTACTGCTTTTGGGCTTATTGATAAACCGCCAAAGCGTTTTTACCATAGATGCATCTTCGGCGAGCGTGGTGGTAGGCTCGGGATTTTGAAATTGATTATCCCTGTAATTGGGCGAACCCTTTATTTTTTCCAATTCTTTTCCGGAAGGGTCCTTACCAAGTGATGCCAGCATTTAATAGAGTTTAGGTTTAAAGGTATAGGAATTGTAAATGGTGAGTAGTGAATTGTGAATAATAAACTATCGAATAAAATATCTTAGCCAAAAATATCCCATGCAAGGCACCAATCTTATCCAAACCATCAGCATTTATAAATTGTTTATTCCACTGAAAGAGCCATTTGTCATCTCGCTTGGGCCAATACACGAGGTACAAAATATTGTTGTAGCTATTACAACAAAAAATGGCATTACCGGCTTTGGCGAGTGCAGTCCATACCTGACGATAAACGGAGAAAGTGTGGATACCTGCTTTATTGTAGGGCAATATTTTGCGAGGGTATTGAAAGGGAAAAATGCACTGGATATAGCCGCTTGCTGCACTGCCATGGATAAGACCATTTATGCCAACTACAGCATTAAGAGTGCGTTTGATATGGCACTGCACGATATTGCTGCACAACAAGCCGGTGTGCCGTTGTATCAGTTTTTAGGAGGCAAAAAGGATAAAATATTAACTACCGATATGACCGTAAGTATTGGTACTCCGGAAAAAATGCAACAGGATGCAGTGCAATTTAAAAATGCCGGTTTTCCTGCCGTTAAAGTAAAACTGGGTGAAGATTTGGAGAAGGATGTAGCAAGAATCAAAGCCATTCGCGAAGGTATTGGCATTGCTATTCCACTACGCATAGATGCTAACCAGGGCTGGCAAACAGCGGATAATGCAATTGCTGTTTTGAATGCTTTGGCACCTTACAATATAGAGCATTGCGAAGAGCCCATTGCACGCTGGCGCTTTATGGAATTGAGCACTGTTTCTGCTGCAAGTCCTATCCCCATTATGGCTGATGAAAGTTGCGGCAACCACCATGATGCGCAACGATTAATTCAATTGAATGCCTGCCCGATGTTTAATATCAAACTGGGCAAAACCGGCGGCTTGTTAGATGCTATGAAAATAGTACAACTGGCTTCAGCAGCCAACATGCACTTGCAGATTGGGGGCTTTATGGAATCGAGATTAGGAATGACGGCAGGCGCACATTTGGCATTAAGCAACGAGCATATTGTGCATTGCGATTTTGATACACCATTAATGTTTACCGAAGACCCGGTGAGCGGTGGAATTTTATATAAAGCAAATGGCATTATAGAAGTGCCCGATGTACCGGGATTAGGTGCTGCTATTAAAGAAGAGTATTTACAACAAGCAGAGCAGGTGACGATTTGAGAAGCTTCGTATTAGTAAATGTACAGCACATTAACCCAGGACTTTAGTCTTGGGTAGTAAGTAAATATGCAACCGGCTTTAGCCTAAGTAAACGCTTTGGCTAAAGCCGGTTGTTGACCAGTTTGTAATCCCAAGACTGAAGTTTTGAGTTATTTATTCGTCAACATTCATATAAATTTATTTTCCTGCTTTCATTTATCTCTTACAGGCTGATTGGCTTTGTAATTGCCATATCCTCTTAAACGCATAAACATGATTACAGGCATTCCCAAAGACTACCACATTATTGCAGATATAATCTATATTCCAATGGTATGGATGGCACCTAAATTGTTCCGGTTTGAAGACGAGCAAACAGTTGCTGCCATTTGTAAAATGTCCAGTGTATCAGATTATGCTTACAGTTTATTTACTGATGCTCCATGGGGCGCTCACAAGATAATTTCTTACGAAACACATTCCCTTATAGATGTTGCACAAGGCGCTATTGCCCTTACGGCTGCGTTAGCACTGCCAATTAAAAATAAACGGGCAAAAAACACTTTATTAGCAATGGGCATTACAGGCTTGATAGTGGGCACTTTGTCGTGGATCGGCAGTAAACAAAATGATTAAACAATACCATTCAGGTCAATAACTGTATTTGTTTAAACATACATTTTTATACAAAAAAAATTCATTCTTCTTACCAGACACTCCTATTTTTACACATATATGGAGTATCCGGTTATTTCATCCAAGTTGCCCGACGTAGGCACTACTATTTTTACGGTGATGAGCCAGTTGGCACTGCAATACAATGCCATTAATCTCGGCCAGGGCTTTCCGGATTTTAGCATGAATGAACGCCTGATTAATCTGGTGCATGAAGCCATGATAAAAGGACAAAACCAATATACGCACATGAATGG
>Ga0181466_1000982_pt1 | contig 10057 bp, 10 predicted proteins | sample InSIn4gowninarea_FD_119078 | JGI IMG/M metagenome (GOLD analysis project Ga0181466, IMG submission 119078) | Clean room microbial communities from NASA Spacecraft Assembly Facility at Jet Propulsion Laboratory, Pasadena, California, USA -... ... | reverse complement strand
GATGAGGTTTGTGTGGGACGCTTCGGCTTCGAGGGCGGAAACGGAGGAGGTGTCGAGGCTCGAGGTGTAGAGGACTACGAGGGGGTATTGGGCCTTATACTTCTTGAGAGTGTAGGCGAGGACGATGACGCCGGCGAGGTAGGAGGAGCGCGTTATCAGAGTCGTGTACGCGTAGTTGGGTTTTATGGAAGCCATTGTGACCGATCTGGGGGTTTGAGATGCTCGAGGAAGAGAGTATGACTAGGGATTGGAAGTATTTGCGCCATTGTTCGAACTCTTCAAGTGGGGGAACTTCGGTGGTGTCCACCGCGGTTGTGGTTGCGTCACCACCCTGGCTGAGCCAGAAGTCGCAAACTGCAGGTCGCACGTGACATGTCTTGATGAAGGAGCACTGAAGTGTCTAAGCTTACGATGCAATGCCTTGCGCGAGGACGGACAATAACGTTCATTCAGCTGTGTCTATCGAGTGGATCTTGGTATCATAAAACATGTCCAAACGCCCACAGCTGCCCTCACTTCCAACGCCAATGAAACGCCACCAACGCTGATATCCAGAAGCAGCCAGCCCACCATCTAACAGCGCGCCGAAGAAAAAGGTCCCTATGTTTTGACACTCTGAATGTCATACCGCTCAACTGATCCTAGCGACCAGATGCCAAACCTTGTAGCAAACATTGATGACAAGCAAGACTGCGGCCACCGGCACAAACATCTGCAGAAACTCGAGCGGATGTACGGGTTTCACTTCTGTTTCGATATAGCCAGCACCAACCTTGGCCTGGCCGGACGTTGATCCATTCTGAAGAACGTCTCGGCCCTCGTCGGCGGGAAAGCGACCATGCTGTAAGAAGTATTCAATGAGCTCGTCTTTCTCGACCCAGCGTTGATGTACCCATTCTTCGAACGCTTTCGGATCGTCCAAGGGCATTGAAGCTATGGCAAATCGCCGCCAGTGCATGTTGACGGACTTGGGCGGCCGGCCTTGGAAGTAGGTCGAGCGGAGGGTGAAGATGTCCTGACCGAACAACCCACGTCTGTTCCTGTGTAAGCGCCTGTTTGCATCAAGGAGATCAGGGATTGGGTACATACGGAACCCCTTCGTAAGAAAGAGTACAGTCATAGACCCAGTCCACTGTGCGGCGCATTTCCTGGAGACAGAACAGCAGGCCAGTGCTTCTGGGAAGCAGCACATGGCGTAGATCAGGAATGTTGTTCTTATCTGCCCACTTCTTGCTCGATGCTCGACCATTCTTGGATAGGTTCGTTCCTTCAGGGAAGATCAAAAGCCACATCGGATCCAGTGGCTGCGAACCGGATAGTGGTCCGTGGTGACTGGTGTTGAGCTTCCGCAAGCGGTGCTGGAAGCGCGGCTTGTCTTTGGCCCAATTCCGCGACAGAAAAACGAAGCTAAAGAACTGCATGCCCCAGCCGAGGATTGGTATCCATTTGAGCGACTCTTTGAGGATTATGTAAACGTGGCCATGCATTCGATCGGTGTATGCGATCCACCACAGGTAGAGCCAGTCAGTGTATATCTGTCTGGCGTCAGCCTACATACGTGGTTAGAAGTATGGTCAATATACCTGATGGTTCGCGATCAAAATCAGCCGCTCTGGAAAGTCGCATTCTAGCCTCCCGTCCGCCGTTTGGCGTAGCTGCCCTCGAACGGTCTCGTCTCCGCTGATCCGTACGAGGGTCGGACTCCACCACTGCGTCATCGTTGTAATGAGAAGGCCAAAATGTTGTTTTGTAAAGGCCATCCAAGCATAGTACCAATCTTTTTGAAAGAGGTACAGGGGCGTACCGAGGAGCTGACCTAGAAACATACTGTATGTAATTGCATCAGCGAAGCCGGTTCTTAGAATGTTCGGATGTCTCACAGCACAAACCATATACAACTGACTAAGAAGTATAGGCCAAACAGAACCATGCGCACAGCTTGTTTAGGAAACCCATGTTTTATTCGGCCACCTGGATGCTTCGCGTCCGTCATCTTCTCTGCATGTGCTGGTTCTCCGTTCGCAAGTGTTTCGCCCGTGAGACCTTCTCTTGCTAGATGCCCGCTGGCATGGTCTTGGCCCGTAGGCTTTCCGTTCGCGAGCTGTCCATTCATAGGCGTTCCATTCGCCAGGTGTCCATTTGCAGGTTTCTGTTGCGCCACTATCCGAGCTTGCCGTTGTCTCAAGGTTTCCTGGGCCATTTGCCTGTGGAATAGTACACAACGGACGGGGAACGCTGTAACGAGGATGCAGCAGAAGATAGTCTGCGCGGCCGGAGGGATGTCAGCCCGTATACGAGGTCACGGAGACCGGCGCTGTGGTGATAAGGGCTTTAGATAGGTCGTGGAAGCAGACGGCTCTAGTATAGGAGGTGCAGAACATCTATCCGCACGCTCCGGAACCATGCTGTATCTTTCACTCGAAGCCGAGCCGGGTGCCCTCCGAAACGGAAGTGGTAAACGATAAGGCAGTGAGCAAAGATACACGAATGCGGGGTCACGTGGGGCTGAACGCCTCCGGAAATGTCATGAGCGCTTGATGGAGCTTTGACCACTGCGATTCAAAGAAGTTCGAATTGATGCTTGCGGGCGGGAGTTACAGCGCCATGATCATGGCGCGATGATAGTAACCAGACCTCTTGCAAGAGCTATACCAGCTTGGAAAAGACACTTTACCTCCAGTGCCGTCAGAAGGGAGATCCGCGACATCGCGGAGCTTCCAGATCGAACATGTCCAAACTACCAGGGTAAGCCAGTATCAAGAAATACATCTCGGAACACCAGCACTGGTGTTGCATTACATGCTGATACTCTATACAGAGACCCGTAATAATGATCTCGTCTGCCTGCAGTGGCCCTCACCGCCGCGCAACATACTCCTGACGAAGAAGAACGACACCCCCAAGATCACCGAGTCCCTAATTGAGTACGCTCAGCACATCCGATCGTCCTACCCAGGAGTCCATTTGCTGTTCGAGCGACATGTAGCCGAAGAGGTCCATGGGAGGCTCGCATGCCCCGTCTATACTACCCCAGCGGGAGTTCCAGCCGCAGCCCTTCAGCACAAGACCGACATGATCTGCACCCTCGGCGGGGACGGTACAATCCTTCATGCCTCGTCTCTGTTCGCAAACACCCAGCGCGTGCCTCCGATCCTCTCATTCAGCATGGGAACACTGGGTTTCTTAGGTGAATGGAAGTTTAAGGAGTACAAGCGGGCGTTTCGGGAGGTCTACATGTCGGGGGCCAGCGCAGGATACGGCAGTAACCTGTTCACGAAGCCAGAGGGACAACATCAACAGGATGACTCCCACTCGCCAATACCGTCATCCTACAACGCTGCCCATGCCGCCGCCGTGCAGCCGACAGGCTGGTCCTCCATCCGCGGCAAATCCATGGGCTCCAACCGCGGCGCACGTGTCCTCCTCCGTAACAGATTGCGAGTCGGTGTTTTCGACGCGGACGGCAACCGCATCGGCGGTAACAGCCAAGACCCTTCAGGCTCAGATAGCGATGTCTATGCCATGAATGAGGTAATTGTGCACCGCGGCGGTGATCCTCATCTCGCAATCGTCGAAGTCTTCGTCGGCGGCCGATTTCTCACCGAAGCAGTTGCCGATGGCATGATCATCTCCACACCTACGGGTAGCACTGCATACAGTCTCAGCAGTGGCGGCAGCATTGTGCATCCGCTTGTGAAATCGCTACTGCTGACGCCAGTTTGCCCAAGGAGTCTGAGTTTCCGGCCGTTGGTTTTGCCAGCGAACACTCCGATCACGCTGAGGCTAAGTGAGAAGAACAGGGGCAGAGAGGTTGAAGTCAGTATTGATGGCGTTCGGAGATCTAAGGGGGTGGGCGTAGGCATGGAGGTCAGAGTCTTTGGCGAAAGGATGAAAGACAAGCATGGAAACTGGTGTGGTGGAGTACCGTCGGTCGTCAGAGGTGCTTGCGGTGCTGAAGCAACTGGCGAGGACCATTGGGTGGGCGGATTGAATGGACTATTGAAGTTTAACTATCCATTCGGAGAAGAGGTCTCCTAGGTTCAGGAACTGAGCGTTGCAATACTGACACGCACCGAGGTAACCAGTGACCAGGAAGCCGCGGCCTTTGGCATCGCACTGGATCCATTTGGGGTTTTTTGTATCCCCCACGTGTAGGGTAGGGCTTCATATTTGACGAGTGGATAATCCAGCCGGATATGCATAATCGTACAGTAGATGTCTGCACCATGTTTACCGGGGAGCATTTGTATCATCCGTACCTCATCCGGGTGGACGAAAGGACTGTACTCAAAACGTTTTTTCGTCGGGCCTCGAGATCTGAAATGTGCTTTTAACTTATCTGCTACCTGCAAGGCTGGAGCAGCGCTCGCCATCCACTTTGTCAAAGTTTCGTAAGACGTTTGGAACCTACAGGACCAATTTGACAGCAGAGGTCGCTTCGTAGAGGATAGGCCAATACTTAGATATGAAGGAAGGACAACCTCTGAGCACGAAAGATTCTCTCGTGGTGTAGGCTTCAGCCGCACGGAGAACCGCGACCCGGCATGCTTCTTGGCTCTCCTTCTCAGCGGGATAAAATCTACTTACTACGCTAGGTACTACATTATCTTTTACCACTAACAACAATCGAGGTTCAACGGACCGGAGAGAGCGTCTTTGATCTACAAACTAAACTCGCAGAAGCCGTCGCTATATCAGCATATCTTCACACACTTGCTTGAAGACCGACAACAATTTTACCACACATCGATGTGCAATGGGCTCTCCCTCAAAACCTTCGCCTGACGCCGACACGGCCTCAATCGGCTTGACCTAAGATGTCAAACCACTAGGCGGCCGCGGTGACATACTGTAATGCCATTTTGGATCATGTTGCCTATCCTTCAACTCAACTGCATCGAGTGGATGTACCTGCACTGCATTGGGACCGATCGAATCTGAGCAGCTCAGCTGAAGTATCGTCAAGCTAGCAACGGAATGCGGGGAACGGCTCAGCTGTAGCAAAGCCTGATGCATCTCGGCTTGCTGATTCGACTTGCTCAGGAGGCGTCGAGAGCTGAAGACGCCACAACATGAATGCTGACGGCCTTGAAGACTGAAAACGGATTTACCAACGACTGTCTGCCTGACACGTGATGTCAAGTCTTATGTAGCGATCCCACTCTTCAACGATTCCAGTTGCCATAGACGTAAGCTGTCAGCCCGTCAGCTTCTTTGTTCACCTATAGTAGCCGGTTGATCAACCGCATCTCCACACGCCTGTAAGATAACCGATGTCATCCCTTTTCCCAGCTGAAGTGCCACATGCGGGTGGTTAGAATATTCATGAGCATTCCCCATCTCAAGGTCGATCTGTCAAAGCCTCCCAAAGTCTCAAAATTCAATACTGTTCCGGCGCCTCCTTATGTACCAGAACTCGTCTACCATGCTTCTGGCAGCTTTTCTCTGTACATTACTCGCTATTGTTCAGCCCATCTCATGCTGGGGAGAAGTGGGCCATCGTACAGTTGGTTACCTCGCCCGAAAATACCTTACAGAAGATGCTACTCATTTCGTAGACACCTTGCTTGCGAATGATCGAGGCTTGGACATTTCCGACGCTACTTTATGGGCCGATGGTCGTGTCAAGACTGAACGCCCGTTCACAAAACAGTGGCACTGGATCGGTTAGTCCAGCCATAGTACATTCTCGGTAGCAACAGCATAACCCAAGATACACTGTAGACGCACAGGACAATCCTCCCCATTCTTGTGGCGTCAACTACACACGTGACTGTACAGATCACGGAGTCCCTGGCTGTATAGTGTCTGCTATCTCGAATCTGGTCGGTGCCTCTACCTGCACAGACCATTATCCTGAGTGCACCAGGCCGGGATTCATCAGTGCTGATACGGGTACAATATAGACGAGTGTCATCACCAACTCCTCAAGCGAGTTCAACACCAGGAAGGAAGCCCTGATGTTCCTGCTCCACTTCATCGGCGACATTCACCAACCGCTGCACACCGAGAACGCCTCGCGAGGCGGCAACGACATCGATGTCTGCTTCAATAACAGAAGCAGGAACCTCCATACTGTTTGGGACACCGACATCGTACTGAAGTACCGCGGTCTTCCCCGCAACCCAAGCAACGAGGATGAGAAAGCGGCAGCGAGAGAATGGGCAGACGAACTGCACAGCAACATTCAAGCCAGGGGTATCGCGGTGGAACAGGAGTGTAACGACATCAGCGACCCGCAGACTTGTGCGCTGGGGTGGGCGATGGAGGCGAACAAATGGATTTGTAGGCATGTGTTGAAGAATGGGGTGCCGTGGCTTGAGGACCAGAGGAACGATCTTGCGCGTGGTTACTATGATGGCGCGGTTCCCATCGTGGATGAGCTTGTTGGGAAAGCGGGAGTGAGGCTTGCAGCGTGGCTGAATGCTATTGCTGCTGCGCAGCCGTCCCGCGGGAACTTTCTGGTGCAGAAGGCTGACGGGAACGAAGAGCCTGTTGAGAGCGGGGAGCTATGAGTGAGGATGGACTCGATCTTTCCTTGAGAATATCACGTAAGTAAGGTAAATTGACTCAGTACTTCAAGTTGCGACATCAAATCAAGTATGGAAAACGGCCATGGTAATATGTTCAGCTTTGTCTTCCCCCCGAATATACAGCCTTCCCACTCCACATATACACACAAGTATTGGTCCTCTTATCCCTGGATCAAAGTGACTGGCCCTTTGTAGACTCTACGTCCTTCGATGTAGTAAAACACCAACGAAACAACGAAGACGCCCGCAAAGAGAACAGGCGCCCAGTTGAAACTCTGAGGGGTGACCTCACGCGCAACTGGCCATGCAATCCAGAACAACAAGTAAACAGTGTAGACGAAGGCAACGGCATTGATGTATTTGCCAGCGGCACCGAGACTCCACTGAGCGGGCGGAAGATTGTTTCCGCCCCGGGTTCGCTGGTACAGTACGCAGCCGATGGAGGTGCTGTATGTTGACATGAGCGCAATGAGCTGTAAAGATATGATAGCGTTAAAGGCGACCGTTGAACCGATGTTGATGAGTGAGAGAAGCATGGTAGTGGCACAGGTAAGTATGACTGAATTTCGAGGAATCTGAGACCCTGGGTGGACCTGGGCACAAGTCACTTTTCAGTAATGAGCAGCTGAGAGCGGATGGAAGTCTATCGTACCTTGGACAACCACCTACTAAATGGAAGCCCGTCATCGCGAGCGAAGGCAAACGTCTGCCGAGAAGCCGAAGCATTGCAACCAGTGCATCCCGCGGTTGCAATGATGAGTATTATCGTCACAAGGGGAATCGTTCCGTTGTAGGTGGCTTGTTGAAAGACATAGAGAAACGGGAAACCAGTCGGACTGCTCAAAGCATCCTCGATGCTTGGAATGCTGTACAAGTAGGCAAAAACAACTACAAGGCCCACGCATGCATTTGCAGTATAACTCCACATCATAGCTCGCGGGACAGACAACGATGCTCTCTTAACCTCTTCGGACATGTGAGCGGCCGCATCAAAAGCTGTTCCACTGTTTAATAGGATTTCCAGGCGAGTACCGGATAGGCTTACAGATAAGACAATATACACTACTAATCTGGCCCACCATAACACTCAAACCGAGTGGTGTCCAGCCTCCCGTACTTGAGAACTGGGTGAAGACCACAGCCGCGTCTGGGTGTGGTGCCAAAGCAATGAGCACCCCGACGATCGGTATCCAACCCAGGCCGAAAAGGACCGCCATGAACTTTTGTATCTGCGGGAGCTGTCCCGCAAACGTGATGTTGATTATGCCAACAAGCACCGTCACGGCGATCACGAAGAGCGTCCCTTGCCAGCCCGCGGGCGTGAAACTTGGCCTGTATGCCACTATTACGCCCTGGATGAGAGTTCCAACGACGAATGTCGCTCCGGCGGCGGTCGCTTGCCAGGACAAGGTCGACATCCATCCAGCCATGTAGCTCAAGAACCGCTGATACTGAGGCGGGGAGAACTCGGAAACCCAGTGATATTGTCCTCCGCTCGTGGGAGCCATGGATGCCATCTCTGCCAGCGACGCAACCACCAAGGACATCCCAAGGGCCGTCCATACGTAGGACCAGAATATGCCTGCATGTCCACCATTCAAGAGCCCTTGGGTGTTCGCGACCAAGAATACTTGCCAAGTCGCCTGTACGATGCAGGTGAAGGCTATCATGGAGGATTGGCGGAAGATTCTCTTGAGATCTGATTTCTTGCCCATTCGAAGCATATCCTCTTGGTCGGGATCATGACTGGTGACTTGGACATCGAAATCTCCGCTTTGCTTGATGGAATCATGGTGATGATGCTTCAGCTCTAGATTGTTATTGTTCATGCTGCGCCTGAAGGTATGAGGGGAAGACATGACTGCCGAAGTGCGTGGAAGAGCATGTAGAGTGTTGGAAAGGCCACGCTCCTTTTGAGGAGCAGATGGAGATACACTTGAACTAAGAACGTGGTTTCTGGCTTAGAATACAGCTAACTAGGTACCCAGCTAGCGTGTAGCAAGGTCATTTTACAAGCGTGCTCGCAGCTTTCCCTACTCCAATCCTTTTGCCATGGCGGCTTGGCCACTTAGACTTACTGCTTCTGAGTGATCCTACCTAGTCAAAGTAGCTCTACTACTCGCCGGACATCCAATTGACAGCGGGAGGAGGGCCGCCAGCACTCCCATGCAAGGACCCTCGGCCGGGGATGCGGGCCAAATTGAAACGACACGGGAATTGGTGCCCGCAACGGCAACTGGCCCGTGTGGGCTTTATGGAGGGAAGATGGGCCAAATTAACTCTTACTTTTAACAGTTAAAGCTCTCGTTCCTTCCACCTGCAGCCTCCCGGTGATCGACAGGGCAGTCTATCCACAGCCTCAGAATTCGAGCTCCATATGCCATGTAGGCGCAGACCATGCGCCAAAGCCTCGAACCAACGAACTCGCCATGGGACGGTTGAGTGAGAATTAGCGGCGTTGTCTCAGTAAAAGGGATTGACGTATTCCCACAAGCCGAACCACGGACTTTCCATACGGAAACGCAATCTGAGCAGGATCTTGAGCCAGAAAAATAGTCCATTGCTCTTGCCTCGAAAGCTGTAATACAGCATGCCGAAACTCGTTCCTAAACCCCTTTCTCGCCGAGGAATGCAAAGATGGTAAAGTTACAACGAACACCCAACTACCAAAACGCCCGAGTGATGGACCTGACCCTGATGATAGGCTTCCTTTTTCCCTCAAAGAAGAAGACAAGAGAAGGTCGAGACCCGCATCACCCACGCAGCAGCCCTCTTAAAGCTCTTTACCTTTCGCACTGTATATTCCCCATGCTCCTCCAATCCCATTTCACTCTCAAAACCGCTCACCACCTCACTTCCCATAACTGAAATTTCCAAACATCCCTCCCGGCGTCAAACTCCCCATACCATGCCCCCCCTGACTCCCCGGCTGCGGCGTCCCCGCCAACCCCGCCGTCCCCGTCGTCGGCGTACTCGGGCCGCCCTCCCTCCCATGAAACTGGAACGCGGCTCCCAACGCCCCACCACCGCCACCGGTCCCATTAACCGCCTGTCCCCCACCAGCAGCATGGCCCTGGTTCGCCGCCAAGATCGCCGCCTGCGTCGCCGCGCTCGCCGGAGCCCCGACGCCCGTAAGGCCCCACATCTGCCCGTTCAGGTCCTCCGGGACGTTTCCATCGAAGAACTTGGCGCGCATGAGCCAGAAGACCGTTCCCGTGAGCCAGGCGTCGGAGCCGGCTTGGTGCTGGGTCCCTACACGCGCGCAGCCGAGGTGGTCGGCGAGGTCCTGCAGCGCGGATTTGGTGCCGAGTTCGTTCAGGACCGCTTTCGCGGCGTCCGAGGTTAGTGCGTTGCGCTGGTGCAGCTTCTGCGCGTGCCGGAGGAGGTATTTGACGTCGAGGAGCTGCGGGAAAAATGTGCTGACCAGGGCGCGGTAGTCGTCTTCGTCGTTGGGGAGGGGCTGGCACCACATTAGTTTTACGAGGTAGGCGAAGTCGTAGCCGGAGTGAAGGATATCCAGTGCA
>Ga0181466_1000973_pt1 | contig 10157 bp, 8 predicted proteins | sample InSIn4gowninarea_FD_119078 | JGI IMG/M metagenome (GOLD analysis project Ga0181466, IMG submission 119078) | Clean room microbial communities from NASA Spacecraft Assembly Facility at Jet Propulsion Laboratory, Pasadena, California, USA -... ... | reverse complement strand
CAAATGTAAGAGTTATCTTCGCTCTGGCGAGGCCATCACTACATTCAAAAATATATTTTTGAATTCCGTTCTATAGCTAACAAATGACATACGCATTATCAAACAAATATGTTTGAAAAGCTGTATGCCAAATGTTAGCTCATACCACCTCGAATCATACATATTTATTAGCATACATATGTATGTTATATTAATATAAAGATAAGCAAACATATGTATGCTTATCATATATTAACGATGAGGTGGTTCAATGCCAAAAAAACAAAATTCAAAAGAAAAAATCTTAACAATTCGTGTAAGTCAATCGCAATACAAAAAGATTTGTGCACTTGCGGATATTCGAGAGATGAATGTGACCGAATACATACGTCATACAGCCATTGGTAATCGGATTAAACCGACAATCATCGAACAAATTAAAGAATCCAGTGAAGTCAGTGAATTGTTTAAAAAAGACAACGAGGCACTCAAATCGAACAATCAGGCGCTCCAGCATCATATTCATCAGTTGGAAGATGAAATCGACCAACTGAGACAAGAAAATGACGTTTTTCATCACTTATTACAACATTTTGATAGTACAGCATTTTTAAACTTCAATACATATCGTGATGATCGTCCACTAAAAAATGCGATTAAACGATTAAAAGAACAGTATAAAAGCAAGTGATTTATAATTTTATAAATCACTTGCTTTTATTATATTAAGTAGCTTCTGACTTATGGTGTAATAATTTTAATAAAAAAGGTAATAGTGATAAGAAAAGTGTTGCTGATGCGAATAACCATGCGTGGCTGGCACCAGTTATCAGTTGATTTGTCTGTGATTGATTACTTATAAATAGTGAAGTAATTGCTGTATAAACTGCAATACCTATATTTTGAACCATCCGTTGAGTTGCTCCAACAGTACCTTGCATATCTTTAGATACAGTTCCCATGATTGCTGAAGTATTAGATGGTAAGAAAAATCCTCCACCTATACCATATATCAATAACAATAGACTTATTGTTATTGGATTTAATATGTACTGTAATAACCCTAAGCTAGTATATGAAGCAATCATAATAACTAGTCCAACAGTCATTAAAATAGTGTTACCAACACGAGATATTAATTTCCCTGTGATTTTTGATATAAGTACTAATCCTAAAGGAGATGTTAAATTGACTAGTCCTATTTGCCAAGATGAAAGATGATTGATTTTTTCTAAAATATATGGAGGAATTATAAAGCCTAAAGACGTTGTACCTCCAAAAACAAATATTGCAAATATAGAAGATGAAAATGATATGTTTTTGAATAAACGTAAATTGATGATAGGATGATTAGTTTTTAGTTCCCACACAATAAATAAGCAAAAAGTTATAATAAATATTAAGAAATTGCTATATACTGATATATTAAAAAATGAATGGTGAGACCAAGATGTTAAACTCACTAATAAGCAAAATATAGATACAAATAGTAGCGAATTTCCACGTATATCTAAATGAATAGATACACTTTTTGGCTCTTTAATATATTTTTTTAAAAGTAAACAGCCTATTAAGCCTATAAATATGAATGGAATATTAATCCAAAATATCCATCTCCAATTTCCTATAGATATTAAAAGGCCTCCAATACTAGGACCTAACACGGGACCTATTCCTAATAAAATGCTCAAAGTTCCTAATGCTGGTCCCTGTCTATGCTCAGGAATGGTTGTAGTAATAATAGCTGTAGCAGTGCCTTGTAACATAGCTGCACCTATGCCTTGTAAACCACGAAAAGTAATTAATTCTACCACGTTATTTGAAAATCCACATAAAATAGAAGATATCAAAAACACTGTTAGTCCAATACTATAGATATTTAGACGATTGTACTTATCACTCAGTCTTCCAAATATAATAATGGTCCCTGTAAGTAACAAAGTATATAATGTAATACTCCAAGAAATAAAAGAAGCATCAACATTAAAAGATTTAGATAAAGTGGGTAACGCCACATTGATAATACCACTATCTAGAGTTGATAAGAACATACCTATTCCTGCTGTAAAAACAACTAAATGATCGAAATACTTAGACGAATTCATCTATCATACCTCCTCATTCAACTAATTTAATCATACCCATATAATATTTCGTTTAACACCGAAATATTATATGGGTATGATTAAATTGTACTAATAGAAAGGAGGCATTATATGTATGAAAAATTTGCTGATAATATTTTACTTATTGGACATAAGACACGTTTAACTATGTTAATCGAATTATCAAGTGGGGTATCTATCCCAGCTGGAGAATTAGCTAAATTAGCTAATGTAACTCCTCAAACAGCTAGTGAACATCTTTCAAAATTAGTAAAGGCCAATTTAATTTCAGTAAATAAGAAGGGACGACATTGCTACTATAAAATTGATAATAGTGAAATTGTTGATGCAATTAATGCTTTATCTATTATATCTCCACCTATGAGTAGCAAATCGTTAAAAGAAACAACGAAAAAAGAAAAATTATCATACATGCGTACTTGTTATGGTCATATCGCTGGGAAAATAGGTGTTAAATTCACTGAAGCTTTGCTAGAGAATGATTATCTTAGAGAAAGTAAAGATTGTTATAAGTTGACTCAAAAAGGAAAGTTTTGGTTAAAAAAAATAGGTATTGCAACAGAAAAAACTATGTATTCAAAACCTATTCCCAAACATATAGATTGGACAGAAAGGAAAAATCATATAGCAGGTCCTATTGCATTGCAAATAACTGAAAAGTTGATTGAATTATCTTGGGTTAAAAAAAGTAAAATCAATAGATGTCTTAATTTGACTTTAAAAGGAAAAAAAGCTTTTAAGACATACTTAAATATGAACATTACAGAATTAGAAAACGAAATATTTTGACAATTAAAAGAGTTTTATGATTATGTAGTTATTGTAAGTGTATTAAACCACTTATATTTTAATTTTTCTGTATCGAGTTATGTATTTATTATAAAACACTATTTTTTGGAGGTTTATAATGAATTCTAAAGTTATTAAATATACTGCTGATTTTAACGAAAAGCGATATTGGGAAAGAATTAAACGAAATTTAGGTTGGTTAGGAGACACTGATGAAGAAGCGAAAAAGCGTCAAAAGAAAATTAGTGAAGTTGTAATAGGTATTGCCGGATGTGGAGGTATAGGGGGTGCTGTAGCTGAAAGACTAGTACGATTGGGTGTCCGTCATATAAAAGTAGCAGATCCAGATCATTTTGAACTCTCTAATATTAATAGACAGTTTGGCGCCTCTTTAGATAATCTAGGAAGAAATAAAGCGGAAGTAGTTGGAGAATCTATATTTAATATTTCAAAAGATGTAAATGTTGATGTTTATCCTGAAGGAATTAACAATAGTACTGCGGATGATTTTGTAGAGGGTTGTGATTATGTATTAGATAAAATTGAATTGTTTGAATTAGAAGCTCGTTATGCACTACATAAAGCTTTTAAAAAGAGTGAAAGATGTAAATTTATGTTAACTGTACCAGTATTTGGTCATAGAGCTTTCTTTTTTAAATGGACTAAAGACTCAATGTCAGCCGAAGACTATTTTGGTATAAAGCCAGGTTCAGAACTGGACGAACAGAATACAAGAAAAATAGTTTACTCTCTTTTCCCAGAATACCCTCAGTTTCCATCCAAAGAAAGATTAGATGATTGGTTAATTTATAATAAAGAATGTCCAATTTTTGCTGGATGTCCCCCTTTAGCTCAAGGTCTTTTAGTAGAAAGATTAAGCTTTGAAATTGCTGATTTGAAAGATATTCCAGAATATAAAGAATTACCTTCGACTCCAAGTTATTCTATGTTTGATTCAGCCTCTTGGGAAACAAAAATTGTAGAAAGAGAGGAAAATATAATTGATTAATAATTTATTGTCGATGGAAAATTTGAATCTCAATGATGTTAATAGCCTATTTGAAAAAGCAGATTATTATGAAAAAGCTTTAAAAGATAAAAAAGTAATTAAGGATTTAGAAGGTAAAATTCTTGCTACGCTTTTTTATCAACCAAGTACCAGAACTAGAATGAGTTTTACAAGTGCCATGTATCGATTAGGTGGACAAGTCATAGATATGGGTGGACCTAAAGTAGCACGCACTGATGATTATTTTGACGAGAGTATGTCAGATACTATTAAATATATTGAACAGTATTCAGACATCATGGTTATGCGTCATTTTCAAAATTATACTGTTGAAAAAGCATCGAAGATCACCCATATTCCTATGATTAATGCCGGAGATGGAACAAATGAGCACCCTACGCAAGCTTTATTAGATTTATATACGATGACAAAAGAATTAAATGGTTTAGAAGATAAAGTTATAGGAATAGGTGGAGATATTAATTGTAGAGTGATTCGTTCTATTGTTATAGGTCTAGAAAAATTTGATATTAAGAAAATTATATTTCTATTGCCAAATGGAGAAGAATTAAATAGCGATATTTTAAATTTATTAAAAAACACTGATTATTCTATAGTCCATAATGTAGAAAGAGTATTAGAGCAAGCAGATATATTAGATATCATACCTTTTGAACTTCCAGATTTTAATTCTGCTTATTCAGAAAAAGTTGATGAAAAACCATCATTAGAAAATAATTTGATAGTATCTAAAGAAAAGTTTAATGATAAGAATAGGATCCCTATTCTAAGTCCTGGACCAAGAGAAGCTGAACTTTCTTCAGATACAGACGACATGGATAATGTGATATTTACTAAACAAGCATATAATGGTTTATTAATAAGAATGTCTCTTTTATATTATTTTTTACACTGATTAATAGCTATTTATAAAATGAATACGCTATACAAAAGCACTACCCATAATCAGTAATTATGTCAACTCAACAACAAGGGACAAACGCCGTCATTTCAGCGTTTGTCCCTATTTGTCATCATTCCTCTTTATACAACTTTTATACATCCCTTTAACGACGCGTTTTCATTCTTTTTCATTTACGATCACTTTGTATCTTTATTCAAAATCAGTAACCCCATTAAAATAAGATTTTGTTATACTATTGAAGTCGTCTTACTTCCGGCGATAGATTCGACGGAAGGAGGTGTAATGATGTACTTAATATTTGTTTTTATAATAGCACCTATTATAGTAGAGTGCAGTGTTACGTTGTTTAAATATTGGCTGGAACAACGTAATAAAAAATAAGACGACATAGTCAACACTAAAAGATCCCCCAATCTACTGCAATAGATTGGGGGATTGGTGTTTTGATGCACTTAATATTTGTTACTTTCAGTATATCTTGTAAGTATAGATTTGTAAAATTAAATAGATATTCGAATGAACTAATTATGTAATAGCCAACAATATCTCAAGTTGGCTTTATAACTTAGCTTTTTTATCATTCATCGCTTAAAATTATACTTCATATCATTAAAAGGCCAAAATCTTAAAATAACTTTTCCTATGATTTGTTTTTTAGATATTAACCCCACCTCAGAATATCTACTATCAATACTGTTTGTCCTATTGTCTCCGAGAACTAAATACTTATCTTTAGGTATTATCATTTTATTTTTAGATCCCTTTATATTTGATACATTAAAATCTTCTGTTAAATTTTCATTGGAGTTATTCATTTTTTTATTATAGTCAAGGTAAGGTTCTTTGATATAATTTTTATTGATATATAACTTGTCATTTTTATATTCAATTTGATCTCCTGGTTTACCAATCAATCGTTTTATAAAGTCATTATTGCTATTTTGATGAAATACAATAACATCTCCAGACTTTAAGTGATTTAATGATTTGGATATTTTGCTGACTACTACTTTATCTTTATTGTTAAACGTTGGATACATTGATAATCCTGATACAGTATAAGGTTTAAATAAAAAATTATTTACTAAAAATAATAGTAATATAGCTACTATTATGGCTATTAACCATTCCTTAAATTCTTTTTTCATTACATAATTTCCTTTTTAGATTTTATAAATTTTATCCTATTTTAGGTTATCACTTATATTTTTAATATCCTACCAAAAGTAGTTCATTATTTATGATGCCTTTTCTTTATTGAAATAATAAAATTTACTATCAAGAACAGAATGAACTCGTTCCACTCGTTTCAAAAAAGGCAAAAATTTCCAGCGTTAAATATTTTTTGAGTGAGTTAAATATAAATAAGTGTTAAAGTGAAAACATATAATTGTCCCTAACTAACATTAATTTTTTTAACGTAAGTAACTCCTTAACGATTTCAATGCCACTCAAATTGTTGAGTGGCCATTTTTAATGCTTTATTCAAATTATAGTAGGATGCGGTGTTGCGATTTTCATGTTTTGGCTAAACAACCGCAATAAATAAGTCAAGATAGCCTTACCACTAAAGAACCCAACCTATGTCAGTAGGTTGGGGTTCGGTGATATATGAGTTCAATATTTATTAGTTTCAGTATATACTGTAGTTTCTTCACTTGCAATAAAATTACAAGTTTTACTCATAAAATTCTGTATTTTCTTTACAATAGTGAATTAGTCATTTTTTATCATACTTTTTCTCTTTTAGTGATAAGAAAAATCCCATTATTAAAGGAAATAAAAGCAAAATATAGATGTAGCTCATTTAAGTTATTATTCCTCCCATTTTTCTTCTAATTGACGTTGAAATGCCTCTCGATCTTGTCTTAATTTTGAATCTTCATTATGTATTTCTTGAGATTGTCCTAATCTTCCTTCATTTAACCATTCTGGTGTTTTCTCACGATTGATATATTGACGCTGTTTACCTACATTGGTCATTTGAGGTTGTCGTTTATTGTGAATGCGTTTCTCAGGATCAAAGATAAACTCCAGCCATTCAATTTTACGTCCTTTTTTAGCCTTGATTTTATTAATGTGAAGATTGTTAAAAATAGCGTTTAACTCTGTAACAATAGGCTTCAAAACATTTTTATTAATATCTGTCATTCTATAAGATTTAGGGATATCTAGGCGTTCTCTAAAATCATCAATTTTAATTTTCATATAACCAGTGTGTTTATATTGTTTAAGTATTCTAAACATGTTTTTTGAATATGTAGATTTCAAATTTGTCATTTCTTTTAATTCAAATTTAGTAAAGTTGCTAGTAATTGAATTAAGTATATGCTTTAAATTAGGAGAAGTTGAAATTTCTAAGTATTGATCTTTTTTATGAATTCTATAATGATTAAATAAAATAAATCTTTCTATAACCTCATCATCTTCGTATCTAATTGTTAGTTCCAACATTTTCTTATATACATCATCCAAGTCTTTAACGAATCTATTAATATTACGTGTTTTCGGACTATAGTTACTCAATTCTTTCAATTCATCAAAAGATAAATGAAGTGTGTTAGTTTCTTTTTCCTTAAGTTTATTACACATGGCAAAAAATAAATTAATTTCAGTACTGGTGAATTTTCTTAAAGGAACTAAATTCAAATCGTTTTTGTATACTACTGTTTCTCCCGTCATTATATAGATACCTCAACATAATTATTTCAATAAGGAGCATATTTTTTTATGATACTCCTTATTGAATTGATATTTTCACGTTAAAACACTTTGATAACAATGTCAATTAACAAAAGAAGGTTTATAATAAAAACTACTCCTTTTATGTGGCAAAACTACTCCTTTTATGTGGCAAAACTACTCCTTTTATGTGGCAAAACTACTCCTTTTATGTGGCAAAACTACTCCTTAAGCATCTCAAATAAGCTGTGGCTCTAAAGCTCAAACGACTTCTAAAAAGGTTTATAAAAAGATTTATAAAAAGATATTAAAAAATTCCATGTAAAATAGCTATTATTATATTCAAAGTTTTTTTATTAATTTTAATAGTAACAACATTGCAATCCCTTTATTTATTTTTAAGAAAACGTAAATTTAATTACAATTATTTAAAAGTAGAAGAGAATTATCGTAATATATGTTATTTTATTTGAGTAATGATTTTATATGTAAGGAGGTTTGTTTTTCATGGAACATATTTCAAAATTAGGTGAAGCTATTGTTAATACTATTTCAGCATCACAATCTGGAGATAGTGCCGAATTAGCTAAATCAATTGTTAATATTGCAGCTAATGGTATTGGTGTAATATCAGACGTTGCTAAAGCGTTTGGTTTAATGTAGTAAGTATTTTAAATCAATACATATGAAGATATAAATCAATTATTTAGTTGATTTATATCTTTTTTTATTTTCTTAATAACAACGTATCTTAAATAAATTAAAAGATTTAAGACATAAGTTATTCAGTAATTCAAACTATTTCGTCTTGTTTTTTAATAAAAACACTATTATGCTACAATAGCTATATATCTTTTGAACTCATATAATATATCTTAAGATAGCGACACATATCAGTGTCGCTGTCTTAATTTTTAAAGTTTAATTTTAATATGAAAAAAGCACTCAAAATTGAGTGCTTTTCCTTGTACAAAGCAAAAAATTAACTTTTTAACAAGAGATGCGAAGAATAGTTATGGTTTACTACTTTATATATTGAGCAGCACTACTAGTGTAACAAACATTAATTTGTGTTACTATAATTATGCATTCCTTTTCTTTAAACTATAAAATGATTAATTTTATCAAGTTAATACGTATCATTTTTCAAAACCCACTCGTTCGTTTGAGTGGGTTTCTTTTGCTTCCAATATCAATTTGCTCATATTAAGTCAATATCATTGCTACCTCGGAATTCTTATAATAATATAGAAATACAAAGGTATCGTTCCTAATTACTGAATTAGTAGACTAGTTCAGTAATTAAAGTTATTATTGCTCTTAATAAGTGTCGCCAGCTTATTAAGTTTTTACTTACTCTTTTCATTGAGATAAGCGCTCAAACAAGTATCATACTTGCCTGAGTGCTTATTTTTATTGATTTATTCTAATTCTAAGTCATTCTCTGTCTCTTTTTTAATAGGTGCTGATGCCTTTCTTATATGATGGTCTATCCCTGACACATCACCTTGATATGCATGTGTTAAAGCCCCCTGATCCACCGTATCGGGATCAATACCGACTTCTGGCATACGTTGATATTTAATTTCTGCACTTAATTCAATGTTCCTATCTTTCAATGCACATCTAAGCCCCGCAAACAAAATACGTGTATCGTTTCTTACCATGTCGTTCATCGCTTGATGACGTGCATTTAACATGTCTAAATGGTGCTCGCGTTGATTATTTTGTGTTGTTAAATGTTGATTGCGCTTGTCCAAATCTCGGTAATTCATTCTAAGGCCACTCAGAGACGCCTCATAAACTTTGATTTCTTTTTGGTATTTTTCCTCCTCTTTTTTAAAATCGTCCCTAGAAATCGTTCTCAGTTGCTTGTATAGGTCGATATCTTCTTGAGCCTGTTGAGAATCCTCTTGTAAAAAATGATTTTTCCGTTTTAAGTTTTGACTATCCCGAGTTAAATGTTCTTTTTCATCGTGTAAATCGTTGATATCCCTCAACAATTGTTTTTTCGTTTCAATTTGTTGGTCTAATTCACTTAAAACTTTTGCTTTCTTTTTATATTCATGAATATCTTGAATATACGTTTTATTATCATCAGTACTCCCACGTTCAACATCAAAACCTTGCTGGCACAGATGTGTTGTTAATTCATCATGGATATGATGAATGGCTTGTCGATTCATAGCTGTACGTGCTGATAACCGCCCTTGATGATTCACAGGTATAAAGTGAAGGTGCATATGAGGCGCTGATTCATCCATATGCACTTTCGCTGAAACGACATTGGCTTCACCAAAACGTTCACTGAAGTAATCTTTACATGTCTTAAAGTAGTGTTTTGTACGTGTTTCTCCCATACGGTCGGCCTCTTCTTTCGATAACGTAATGATATTGGAATACATCACCACACTATTTTTCTGTACACGTGACCCCTGTTCTTTATAATAATCGACTCTATCTTTCACACGATGATACAAATGACGTTCATCTTCAACTAAATCAAAGTTTAAATTTGTCCGTTTCAAATCAATCTCATCGTTTTTGATTCTCCCTTTACGTTCTTGTTCCATCTCTTTGCCTTTAACATCGCTCATTTTATTTTTTTGCGTATTCCAAGCTAATTTCAAATTGAGCGCCCTCCCCG
>Ga0181466_1000972_pt1 | contig 10173 bp, 4 predicted proteins | sample InSIn4gowninarea_FD_119078 | JGI IMG/M metagenome (GOLD analysis project Ga0181466, IMG submission 119078) | Clean room microbial communities from NASA Spacecraft Assembly Facility at Jet Propulsion Laboratory, Pasadena, California, USA -... ... | reverse complement strand
AGATACTAATGATTTATTGTTCATTATGTTAGCTTTCATAGCTGATCCTTCTAGTACTGGATTTACTTTATATTCAGATTCGCTAAAAAACATTTCTTTTATTATTGTTAAATAATATACACCCCCTATTACACTAGTTAATATAGCGATTAAAGATAAGAATACTAGACCTTTATCTAATGCGGCACTTAACACCATCTGTTTACCGAAAAATCCTACTAATGGTGGTATACCTGCAAAAGAAAATATTGTTATAGCTAAACTTAAAGCTAAATAAGGGTTTATATAGAAATATCCCTTTAATTGATCTACCAGTTGGATAGGTGAATTATTTTTATCTAAAAGTTCTTTATGTTCTTTATTTTCTGTTGTATAATAATATAAAGAATAACCTATAGCTAATAATATGATAAAAGCGTTTAAATTACTTATAGTATATTGTGTTAAATAAAAAATAAAAGCTTGAGTAGATTCTATGCTTGATATTCCTAATGCTAATAATATAAATCCTACGTGAGAAATTGTACTATAAGCAAATAATCTTTTTATTCTATACTGTGTTAATCCTACTACTGTACCAACTATTAAAGAAAACATTGAACTTAATAATAAAATGTACGTTCAATCATTTAATAATTTATTTTTTGTATAGTAAGTTATTTGTAGTAATAAAATAAAAATAGATACTTTGGCTATTAGTGCTACAAAAGTAGTTACTATTGTAGGTATTGCATCATACACGTCCGGAGATCAAAAGTGAAATGGTGCTGCACTTACTTTAAATAAAAATCCTGTTACAAAAATTATAAGTGATACATTTATATAATAAGGTTTATATCATAAATCCCCAAAACTTAAATCACTAATACTTGTTATTATGTATAAATTGTCTAAATTTGTACTACCAGTATTTGCATATAGTAATGCAGTACCTAATAATATAAAACATGAACTCAATCCACCTAATAAGAAATATATTAATCCCCCTGTAGTAGATAACTCAGAATTTCTATAGATAGTACTTAAGATATATAAACCATAACTTTGAAGTTCAATTGCTAAAAATATTGATACTAAATCATTAGTAGACATCAATAAAATTGCACCTGTTACTATAAATAATATGATTAAAGGATATTCTGTTATTTTAAATTGTTCACTCATTTTATTAAGTATTTTTGTATTATAATATACTAATTTGTTAAATAATATATTATTTAAGTTTGAAGATTTGGACAATCAAACTTTTCTAGGATAAAAACTAGTCATAACTAGTATAAATATTGTAATTAAAAATATAAATATGTGAAATATTTGTGAAATATTTGTAATTAATAATAGACCTCCATGTATTCCTAAATTTTTTATAGAAAATAATAAGGAGTTATAGTCCATTAACATACAATATGATAATGATAGTATAGCTATTCTATTGTAAAGAATAGTAACGTCCTGTCTTAAGTTTACAGCATTAGATAGCAAAATAGATAATATGGAAAAAATTAACACACTTATTATTTAATTATATTTCACTTAAATAATAATAAAAGTAACAACTTAGCTATCTTATATATAAAAGAAATACAAACAGTTCTTTTATTTTATTAAAATTACATATTGTCTATCTATTTTGGTTATTAATTGTTTAGTTACTTTCTTCTCACCGGTAACCCACTTTATATCATGTAATATGTGAGTTTTAATCGTTATCATCCATTTTATATTTTATTGTTCTTGTTTTAGGGTTTAAGTCTAGAACCTTATTTTCTATCAGGTCTAATATATTATTATCAAAATCTAGTAAATGAAGCCTGCGTCTATCAATGTATAATCGGGTATAAATTGAAGTAAGTATAGTCTTCATGTTATCAACCTTATCAAATGTAGTTGCAAAACAATCGTGAACGGATCAAAATTGTGGGGATTTAGGACTTTCTCTTTAGGACCCTTAACTTCTAACTTTTTAATGAAATTTAAGGAGAGAATCGAACTCTCATAACCAACGTATGAAATCGGTATTTTGACCGTTAAACTACTTAAATTTAAAGGGTAAATATTGGGGATCGAACCCAAAACCTCCCAAGCCACAATTGGATGTTCCACCGAATTGAACTATATCTACCTTTTCCGGAAGAGTGATTCGAACACTCACTATTGAATACCAAAAATTCATGATTTACCTATTAATCTATTCCGAATTGTGTTCAGAATTAATAAACATCTATTCTCTAAAATGACTCCCAGAAACCTTAGAATTAATTGTTATCTATTATATAAGGCACGTCTATTTAACTACTAGTTAAACTAATCTATATTTAAAATATTAAGTTAAGTTATTATTTGACATTAAATATTCTTATTTAATTTAACAAACTATTACATTACTATATTGAATTAAATTAATAATAGTTATTACCTATTGTTAGTTGAAACTATCATATAATAAGTACCTTTGTGTATAAAGTACCTTTATTTGAATAATAGCAACTACTAAATATTTTTATAAATTAAACAATATATTATTTATATTTATTATTTAAACCTTTTAAACTATACCTGCTGTGCTTATAGGTGACTCGAGTTGAACGAGCACGGCTCTCGCCCCTGCGGCCTAAACACAGTATGTCTCCCAATTCCATCACACCTACTTTAATATAAGGATAAATATAAATTATAACCAGCCTAGTATAACTCAACACTATACATAGCATTACATAATCTAATACTTATATATGATATTACTAATAATATACCATTATTAATAATTAAATTTTATAGTAGAAAAAATATAGCTTTGTATAATGCCGCCCATATATTATTATTATAAATAAGACTTATAGGATTCGAACCTATATCTTAATGATTAAAAGTCATACGTATTCACCATTATACTAAAGTCTCTTGCCCGCGATAGGATTTGAACCTACAACCTAAACAGCTTCAACGTTCCGCTCAACCAATTGAGCTTCACAGGCTTATGGAGATACTAGGATTCGAACCTAGCTATTCAACATGCAACGTCGACATTTTACCAACTAAATTATACCCCCTAAAGTATAACTTATAATTAATGCCTCTCTAGGATGCTATATCTATAAACACCTCAAAGCAAGCAGCTACCTTAAGGTAGCTTAGTGGTCATAGCAATACTCTATATTATCCGAAAAAGGACTTGAACCTTTAAGGCATAAGCCAACAAATTCTTAAGTTTGTCATGTTTTCCAATTTCATCACTCGGATTTACGAATAGTCAGATTTGAACTGACACACCTCGATTGGAAGTCGATAAGTCTACCATTAACCTATACTCGTTTTAAATTTGAATTTACCTATCAAAAGACTTGAACTTTTATAATTACTGTCATGAGCAGTATGCTTTACCAATTAAGCTAAACAGGCTTAAATTCCTACTTTTTGAGATAGATAGATTGAAATCCTGAGTTTTAGACGGGTAAAGGATTCGCACCTTTATATTTCGATCATGAGTCGAATGTGTTGACTATTACACTAACCCGCATCTAGATTAGACAGGATTCGAACCTGCGATGGTAGCATTGAAAGAGCTATGTCTTACCACTTGACTACTAATCCTTTTTAGCTCAGTGCAAGTATCGCACTTGCTTCTATTGATTACAAAACAATTACATTACTTTTATGCTAACCAAGCTTTTTTGATAAATTATTATATAATTTATTTGATCTAGAGCTCGCGCCCAAAATAGTAATTAATACTATTTAATATAGAATTATATCGATATATGTATAAATAGTAATTTATAAAATTAGTTCTCCATTCTTGAAAATCTCGTGATTAATACAAATAGAGCCTATATGAGAAATGATCTCTTCGTATTATTATAATACATATATTTTAAGAAATATCTTAAGATAAGCCTCGTGCCTATATGCTTTCAGCACTTATCTTTAACCAATTTAGCGTTCCTGCCGTGCCTATGTTATTTATTTATCTTTGTGAGAGAAACATTCCCGTACTCAACTCATATAAAAATTTATAAGGTTTTGTACTAGATATATTGAAACAATATATTTAATATTAGGACACATAAACAACAGGTAAACCATAGATTAGTAACTATTATCTAATATTGCTATTAAATTCTTCTTGTTCCTTTCGTACAAAAGTTCGTTCTTATTTTATTCTAATTCCCCCTAGAAGATAGAAACCATACTGTCTCACGACGTATTTAACCCAGCTCATGTAACTTTTTAATCGACGAACAGTCGCACCCTACATAGTTCCTGCATCCATGAGGATAAGTTAAGCCGACATCGAGGTGCCAAACCGCGCACTCATTTTGTACACTCTTGCGCAAATTAGCCTGTTCTATGTGTTATCATAGAGCAAGTAAGCATGCATCCATCCATTAATGTGTTAGGATACCATACCTACTCTTGCCTCTATTTCCATTTTTTTTAAAATGGTTCAGACTATGTCTTCATTTTTAATTTTTTATATTTTAATAGTTTATTTATTGCTCTTATACAAGCATTTATTTACCTCCTATTCAACCTTTTACTGCAAATGCACCTATACGACGTTTAGCGGTAGAGATTGAATAAGCTGTATTTGATTTTACATTTCCTCTTCATAAAATTGTATTTTTTCTTTGGAAAGATGAGTCTATATTTTTTAAACCTCCTTTTCAACGTAGAGAATAAACTGATCTATCTGCTCTATATCTTGGAGTTAATCTTCCTTTTACTTCTATTCTTATACCTCCTATGTTTTTATACTTAATAGAATTATATATATCTTTAATCATAGGTCCATTATTTTTTGTAGATGAGTCAGAGGAACTTGTGTTTCCAGAACTTATACTTCCTAATAACGAGTTTAAATTCATATTTTTAATATGTGTACCTATAGAAGAATTAGATATGATTCTTAAATCTTTATATTTGTTTTTAAACTGGTCTAGAACTTTTTTAACAAATGTTCTTTCTTGGATAGTATTAACTTTTGGTAGTTTCGTTCTATTTAATACTCTAGATACTTCTCTTAATTTTCCTATTTTTCTTCCTTTTAATTTTAAAGCTATTAGATTTGTAAATATATCAGGATTGTTAGTAAAATATTTTAAATTAATAATATTATATTCTATTTTTTTTTTGAATATTTTTTTCAATATAGTATTTAAAGTAGATAAAAGAGATAGTTTGTTAAATTTAGATTGATTTAAAGAATATAATAAAGTATGTTTACCTAATACCTTATAATATTTTGTCATTATTTTTTCAAACGTTTTACTTCATATTTTTTTTATTAAAAGATGTTTAAATTGTTTTAATTTATTCAAATTGTCGAATTTAAATTTTAAATATTTTTTTTTACTTAATACATTTGCATTTGTAGTGAAAACATATTTTTTATTATATGGTAACTTTCAGTTTAAATAATTGTATAATTTAAGTATATTTTTGTAATATTGTCATTTTAAATGATTTGAATATTTTAATAATTTACGTATAGTCATAAAATATTTATATTTTAATAACTTTTTTTCTCTATTTAAAGTATATAAAGTTATAACTACTTTATCATTAGTGTGTTTAATTTCAGCATCACTAGTAAATATTTTTCTCACAAAGTTACGTCTTCTTTTAAGTAATATAAAAGGCATATTTAATGTTTTATGATTTTTAAAAAATAAATTAAAGTAACTTTTAAGTATTTTATTTACATTTTCTGTTAGAACAGGTAAATTACTTACTGTATACTTATCAAAAGAATATACAGTATTTTTTCATTCTTTTGAAAAAGCAGGTAAATACTTACTACTTCCTATAGTATCCTTTTTAGTATTAAATCCTATAGGTTTAGAACTATTTTTTTTTAAATTATTATTAAAAATTGTTGTTTTATTCATCAGTAAAATAAAATTTTTCTTTCTTATTATACTTAAAATATAAAAATAAAAATGTTGGATAGTTAGAAGGGATTATTGTTTAGTCACAGACTCTTATGCTATATTAGCACTAGAAGTCTAAGCATAATCACTCACCCTATAGTCGTTGAACGTTTTTATCTTATTGTTTATGCTAATTAAGATAAAATTCGCTTCAAGTTTACTAGAACTGTGGCTGCAGTAAGCTGCTTACGCAAGCAAACTATACAGCCAATCAGCCCAAATAATTCTTGAAATTAACCCAATTTAAATTAAATTTTTATCATTAAAGTTGCAAGCCTGACTTTGTTAAATAAAGCCCACAACAATTAATGACAAATATTAAGGGACAAACATCCCTAGCGTAGCTTTTCCAATAATCCAAGATCTTTCCTTATTGTATCTTGTGATCCTATGCCCTGCTTACGCAACTGTAAGATTTGTAGATAATCAAACAGTAAGGCAAGATTTAGCCGTTGAGCTTTTTAGATATAAAACAATACTAGAATTAAATTCTAGTATAAAAACTGTTAGAGCTTGTGTTTCATAACAGTTATCAATATCTCTACTTTCTATGTAGTAAAAATCCTACCTTATCTTAAACATATCTATACCTAAGTATAAATATATTTAATTAAATATGATTAAAATAGAGAGAAGTTAAACTCCAATCTATTAAAATTGCAAACAAAATATTAAATAATTTTTAGACACTCCTGTTTACTCTTTACAGGGTCTGTGCCCCACATAAACTGTCTCCTAGCGATTTTCCCTCTCCCAAGGTTACTTATTCCGATTTTCATCTAAAAATAAGCTGGACTAGGGTAATTTAGGATAAATATCCTAAATTAATCCATTCAAATGAAAATTAAATAAAGGTTTTTCATAGTTATCTATGTCCGATTACCTTATAGTCTAAAAGTTTCTTATCATAATCAATAATTAGTGACAGTAAAGCTGCATAGGGTCTTCTCGTCTAACTAGAGGTAAACTGTATCTGCACAGTTATTCCAATTTCACTGAGTCAATCATAGAGACAGCTGTTGCATCGTTACACCATTCATGCAAGACCGCATTTAACGGCCAAGGCATTTTGCTACCTTAGGACCCTCACGTTAAGGCCGCCTTTAACCGGGGTTTCCGTCGACATTAGACAGTAGTATGTCTAGTTATCTCTGTTAACCAGCCGGCACCGGGCAGATCTCACACTTTATACTTAGATTTTTAATCTTTCAGCAAAGTGCTGTGTTTTAATTAAACAGTCGTACAACACTATTTCATGCTTCTTCCTCTTTACTTGATATTAATCAAGAATAATGAGCCCTCCTTATTCCGAAGTTACGGTAGTTAATTTGCCGAGTTCCTTTATGATTGTTAGCTCATTTACGCCTTCGTATTCTCTACTAGCTTACTTGTTTCAGATTCTAGGTACGGTTATATTTTATATTACTCTTTTTCCAGTACATTCTACACAAAAAAAATCTTTGAAGATTTTTTATAGAATGTCGTTTTTAGTAATAAAGATTTTCTCATCGTTTAAACCTTTAGATTATTCTAAACTTAGAGGCCGATACTTAATTACATCCATAAGCTTTAGGCGGAAAAATACAAGATCAAGTATAACCCTTAAGAGAGACCCCTAAGAGTTAGTCAAGCCCCAACCTTAATTTTTCTTTTAGTTACTCATGTCACCATTCTCACTTGAATTTAGTTTTTATATTTATTATCTAATAACGCTAGAGCTTGCGCCCACGTTACCATCTAATATATAATTTTCCTTTTATTTAAAAAATAAAAGTCTTCTTATAATTCAACGTTCTGCTACCCCATATTATTAAAATATAATTTTATTTAATATGGACAATGTTTCGGTATATTGTTTAGATCCGTTATATTTTCGATGCTTTTATAGCTTAACAAGCGCTCTGTTACGAGGTCATAAAATTGTGGCTGCTTCTAAGCCTATCTCCTTGTCGACTTTAATAAAAACCTTCTTAATTTCACTTAACTAATAATTTAGGAACCTTAACTGTTGTTCTGGGCTGTTTCCCTTTTGACATACAACCTTATCATTCTATGTCTGATAATTTAATATACATCTTTGCCATTCCGAGTCTACATACTCACTGATAAAATCTTCACGATCCCCCAATTTGTGCAATATAAAACTAGAGCGTACCATTGGTACGCCTTCGTCTTGCCTGAGATTAAATTCTGTACCTGCTAAGATGTTTAATTAAATTGCCTACTATTATAGGTTTCGCAGAAAACCAGCTATACTAGTCAGTGTTGTCTTTCACTACACCTACCATAATTCTTCGGATATTTATGCTACAATATTCCGTTCGGACTTTTATAATCCTGATTATGGTAAAATCACCAGCCTTCGGGTCTAACTTTAGACACTATACCGTTATTTTAACGCTCGGTTTAACTACGTATTTTCTCGCATCTAATGTTAACTTGGTGACCCATTATGCAAAAGGTACATTTGTTATTTTAAACCGCTAGTAAAATAACTATTTTTATTTGTGTTTCCCTCACGGTACTATTCACTATCACTTATATATTATATTTAGTCTTTGAGGAAGGTTCCCCATTATTCAAACTGTTTATATACCATTTTAATTTTTGGACTGTTTTAATTTCGCTCACGCTATTCATAAAATCTCTTTTGATTTATTTTCCTGAAGTTACTAAGATATTTCAATTCACTTCGTTTATTATCTGATTTATCTTAGAGTTTATAAAACTATAGAAAATGGTCTTAAAGATGCTTTTCTATAGTAATAATAATTAATTCTCTTTAATATATAGCTTCAATTCCATAATTATTTCTTTTTATACTTAAATGTAATTAAAATAAAATAAATTTTATTCTAATTTATATTTATAATATATATATCAATTTATATGCTCATGTCATATTATATTACTATATCTTCTAATTATTACATAAATTTACTTCGTTTATTATGTAGGCTCCGTTTGAGCCACCTACATGAATTACGTAGGCAAATTCCGATTTTTTTCGGGTTACTAGGATTTGAACCTAGGGTTTCTTTCTCCCAAAGAAAGCGCTTTACCGCTCAGCCATAACCCGTTTATTCAAGAGTGCTCGGACTCGAACCAAGAAATTGAAGGTTGAAGCTTCCTATTTTACCATTAAATTACACTCTTTTCCTTTAAGCTCCATAAGGACTTGTAAAGTTAAACCTTTATATGTCTATTATTAATTTTATACAGAGAATATCCGATTTGAACGGATGAAGTCTTTATAACTTAGTAAAACTCAAACTTACCGCCTTAAACCGCTCGGCCAATTCTCTTATAATTCCTTTAAGACTTGAACTTAAATAACTTTCTTATCAAAAAAGCACTTTACCGATTAAGTTAAGGAATCTTTGAGGAATAAAGGACTCGAACCTTTAACAAATTGTGTGTAAAGCAATCATTCTGCCAATTGAATTAATCCCTCTTTTTAATTTATGCATAAATAAAGCAGCTAATCTTCAGCTGTATTCTTTTTGGCATAAGAGCTGCCCCGAAAGAGCTATAGAGACTATACCTCTTATTGTTTTTTATTATGAATTGTTATTACGATGGCTCCTACCATTGCTAATAATAAAATAAAGCTAGCTTTGAACAATCACATATTATAACTTGTATATAATATATTACCGATAGCAGAAATATGACTAGTTTCAAATATATAATTTTCTCATCCATTACTTACTACATTTCAAATAAATAAATATTTTTCTTTATAATCTTGAACTAATCCTATATTAAATATTGAAATTATTTTTTGTAGAGAGTTATTTAATGTAGCTAAAGAATATGGAAGTATTTCAAATATTATGTAATTTGTAAGTAAAACTACAAATAAACCTAAAGCTATACTGTTCGAATTATTACTTTGTAATTCACTACTTCTTATATTTATTAACATAAGGATAAATAAAAACAGTATAGATACTGCTCCTATATAAACGATTAAATAGGAAAAACCTATAAAAGTAAAACCACATAATATTAAATAAATAGATATTATTCCAAATAATGCGATTAATCAGATTAGAGATTCTATAGGGTTTTTAGTTGTTATTACAGTTATACCTGCACATATAGAAAGTACACTTAAAACATCTAATCAGCCTACTGTAGAACCGTTAGTTATAGACTCGATTAAACTTATTAAATTCATGTGTTATTTATCTGATCCAGACGAACCTAAACTTCTTTTGTGATATTACGGCAACCACCG
>Ga0181466_1000971_pt1 | contig 10176 bp, 9 predicted proteins | sample InSIn4gowninarea_FD_119078 | JGI IMG/M metagenome (GOLD analysis project Ga0181466, IMG submission 119078) | Clean room microbial communities from NASA Spacecraft Assembly Facility at Jet Propulsion Laboratory, Pasadena, California, USA -... ... | reverse complement strand
ATTATCTCTTTTACTTACAAGCACAAAGTACACACCAAATAGATAAAGCATCTAAAGTACAAAATAAAGCTCAATCATCACCTAAAGCCTCAAATAGTTCTGGTCAAGTAAATGCTCCAATGCCAGGAACTATATGCGATGTTAAAGTCAAAGAAGGAGATAGTGTAAAAAAAGGTCAAGTTTTATTAATACTTGAAGCTATGAAAATGGAAAATGAAATAATGGCAGATTCTGACGGAACAGTTACATCTGTTAATGTTTCAAAAGGAGCATCTGTAAGTGTTGGAGATATACTTTTATCTATAAAATAGTACTTTAGATTATAATAAAACTACAAATACTTTATATTACATATAATTTGAGCAAAAGATTAAGATAGAGGAGAGTTTTTATAGTACGTAAAATCAAACTTATCAGAATAGGGAAAATTACAATTTCCTAGAATAGAAAAAGGGGGACTTACCCGTGATAGAAGTTATAAATAATTTTATTTCATCTATGGGGATTGTTAATATATCATGGCAACAAATAATTATGATTTTTATTGCTTGTATTTTATTATATTTAGCAATAGCAAAAGAATTTGAACCATTATTATTAGTACCCATAGCTTTTGGTATGTTACTTACAAACCTTCCGTTGGCAGGTGTTATGAATGGGCCAATATCATCAATTAGTAATTTAGAATTAACAAATGAAGCTATAAATGGAACTATAAATACTAAATCACCAGGAGGACTTTTACATTATTTATATCAAGGTGCAAAGCTTGGAATATTTCCACCACTAATATTTCTAGGTGTAGGAGCATGCACAGACTTTGGGCCATTAATAGCAAATCCTAAAACCATGTTACTAGGAGCAGCAGCTCAATTTGGGATATTCTTTACATTTATAGGAGCATTACTCTTAGGGTTTACTGGGCTTGAAGCATCATCAATAGGAATAATTGGTGGAGCTGATGGACCTACTGCAATATACTTAACGACAAAGTTAGCATCTCACTTATTAGCACCTATAGCAGTTGCTGCATATTCTTATATGGCACTAGTACCAATTATTCAACCACCGATTATGAAAGCTTTAACAACTAAAGAAGAAAGAAGTATAGTTATGACACAATCAAAGTTGGTGTCTAAAAAAACAAAAATAATATTTCCAATAGCAGTAACAATAGTAGTATCACTATTATTGCCATCAGCAGCTACATTGATAGGACTTCTTATGTTTGGAAATTTACTTAAAGAGTGTATGGTTACAGATAGATTATCAGATACTGCAAGTAATGCTTTAATGAATATGATAACTATATTTTTAGGATTAGCAGTTGGAGCATCAGCAGAGGCAGAAATATTTTTAAGCATGCAAACTATAAAAATATTTGTACTTGGTATAATAGCATTTAGTTAGGAACTGGATCAGGTGTATTATTTGCAAAATTAATGAATAAATTTAGCAAAGATAAAGTAAATCCACTTATAGGAGCAGCAGGAGTATCAGCAGTTCCTATGGCTGCAAGGGTTGCTCATAAAGTAGCACAAGAAGAAAATCCAGGCAATTTCATACTTATGTATGCGATGGGACCAAATGTTGCTGGAGTTATAGGTTCAGCAGTAGCGGCAGGAATACTTCTTAGTTTATTTGGATAAATATATTTAGTAGACGAAGGATATCTCTAAAAGTTTTAAGAATTAAAAGAGATATCCTTTTTTAGTTAAAATATGGTATTTATATTTAATTGTATAAATTTAAAAAATTTGATGAGAAAAATTATAGGAATTGTTAGTAATTATAATAGAGGAGGGAGATATATGGATATATTAAAATATAATAGTAATGCTTGGGATAATGAGGTTAAAAAAGGAAATAAGTGGACAATGCCTGTAAGTAGTGAAGATGTAGATAAAGCAAGAAATGGAGAATATAAACTATTATTAACACCAACAAAATTAGTACCTAAAGAGTGGATAGGGAACATAAAGGATAAAAAGGTACTTTGCCTAGCATGTGGTGGAGGACAACAAGGACCAATTTTTTCTGCACTAGGGTCAAATGTAACCGTATTTGATAATAGCAAAGAACAGCTATTAAAAGATGAGCTTGTAAGTAAAAGAGATAATCTTAAAATAGATTTAGAACAAGGTGATATGAGAGATTTATCAAGATTTGAGGATGAAAGCTTTGATTTTATATTTCATCCAGTATCAAACACATTTATAGATAATATAGAAAAGACTTGGAAAGAGTGCTACAGAGTACTTACAAAGGGTGGTGTGCTAATAGCTGGATTTACAAATCCTATAGTATATATATTCGATTTATATGAATGGGAAAAAGGTAATTTAGCAGTAGCAAACACTATACCTTATTCAGATATAAAGCAACTGCCAAAAGAAAAACTAGAAGAATTTATAAAAAATAAAGAACCTTTAGAGTTTGGGCATACACTTTATAGTCAAATAGGAGGTCAAATTGAAGCAGGTTTTGTAATAGGTGGATTTTATGAAGATAAGATAGAAGATGATATATTAGGAAAATATATAGATACTTATATAGCTACGAAGGCAATAAAATTATAAATAATATATATAATATAGATTAGAAATCTAATTACTTGCAAATTGTACCATAATATAGTAAATTTAAATATATTAAATAGGACATTATATAGCTCAGGAGGAAATTTATGAAATTTAGTAAAGAAAATTTTATATATGAATTTACTAGAAACCAAGCCACCAATGAGGAGATACATGAAAACATATTAGAAGGAATGAATGTACACGGTGCAAACTTTATAATACTAATATGTGCAATAATAATAGCATCTGTTGGACTTAATATGAACTCTACTGCAGTAATAATAGGTGCTATGCTTATATCACCACTTATGGGTTCTATTATAGGTATAGGCTATGGTGTAGGTACTTATAATTTAAAGTTATTAAAAGAAGCTTTTAAAATACTAACAATATCAGTTTTTATAAGTATAATAACATCTACATTTTATTTTTCAATAACACCAATAACAACAGCAGGTAGTGAAATATTAGCAAGGACTAGTCCAACTATATGGGACGTTATAATAGCTTTTGTTGGTGGTATAGCAGGAATGGTTGGACTAACTCGTAATAAAATTAGTAACGTAATACCGGGAGTTGCTATAGCTACTGCACTTATGCCACCACTTTGTACAGCAGGATATGGACTTGCTACTAAAAATTATCATATATTTCTTGGTGCAGGATATTTATTTTTTATTAATTGCTTTTTTATAATAACGTCAACTTTTATAGTTACAAAAGCATTAAATTTACCAGCTAGAACTAATTTAGATGATGAAAAACAACATAAGGTAAAAAGAATTATATTAATTACAGCTGTAATAGTTATGATACCTAGCGTATTTTCTGCACTTAATATGATACAAGAAACAATAGATGAAAGTAATTTAGATGCTTTTATTAATACAGAATTAAAAGATCAATATGTAATAGAAAAAAACATAAATACAAAAAATAACACTATAACTTTAGCATTAATTGGAGAAAAAATATCAAGAAATGAATTTAAAATTTTAGAAAATAATTTACATAATTATGGATTTAAAGATATGGATTTAATAATAAAGCAAGATGAAGGAAGCATATCTGATATAGAAAAGTATATATCTGATATAAAAAATCAAAGTAATATATTTATAAAGGATAATAATGTATCTAATAAGACAGGTGATATAAAAGAAGATACAAATGTGCAAGAAATATCAAAAGAAATAAAAGTTATTTATCCTCAGATAAAAGAAGTATATTTAGGATATGTAACTAGTGATACTAATAGTTCAAAAGAAGTACCGGTACTTATACTATATACAAATGATGAAACCTTAAGTAAAAGTATACCTACTATAGAAAACTGGTTTAAAGCTAGAACTAAAGAAGATGGAGTTAAAGTTTATGTGCAAATGATTTCTACAGAAAAAGAAACTAAAACTGATAATGAATATAAAAAATAAGACACTAATAATAAGTTAATCAACATGTAAAAAAGCACTAAAAATTATAATTATGATTTTTAGTGCTTTTTTACATGTTACAAAAGTAGTATTTTTTACAAATTAATATATAGTTGTTTATGTAATATATATCTAAGTCTATTTCATAGTATTTAGTAAAGGTTAAAAATTAAATTAAGGAAGGGGGCAAGTAAATGAAGTCTTTAATAAGAGTTAGGATAGGGAAAAATGATGCTAACTATGGCAAAAATGTAGTAGATAGTTCAAAGATACTTAAATTATTTAAAGATGCGGCCACAGAAATACTTATAAAGCATGATGGAGATGAAGGCTTATTTAGATCTTATGACAATATAGAGTTTTTAGCACCTGTATATGCAGGAGACTATATTGAGGTTAGTGGAGAATTAATATCTTTTGGAACCACATCTAGAAAAATGAATTTTGAAGCGAGAAAGGTTATACAATCAGCATCAGATATAAGCGATTCAGCAGGAGAGGTATTACTAAGACCTATAGTTGTATGTAAAGCTACTGGAACTTGTGTAGTTCCTAAAGATAAACAAAGGAAATAGATAAAAATATGAATTATTAAGTTAAATATTATAAAAGTTATAAATATAGAATTTATAGAGTTTATTATACATGAATATATTAAAAATAACTAAAGAATTGGTATAATTTTCAGAAAATTTAATATAGATTAATAAAATATAAAAATAAGGGGGGAATATTTTGAAAGCAAAACCAAAAACCCAGAGAAAGGCAACTCTTATAGAATCTATAATACCATTAATACTTTTAGTTATAGTATTAGCATATTCACTGATAAAACTCGATGCGGATCCACATATACCACTTATAATAGGTTCACTTGTGGTAGGTTGTGTTGGAATATTTAGGCTAGGGTTTAGCTGGAAAGAGTTAGAAGTAACAATACTTGAAACTATAAAGATGGCAATGCAGGCGATACTTATACTTATGATAGTAGGTACACTTATAGGAACATGGATACTAAGTGGAACAGTACCATCAATGATTTATTGGGGGCTTGAAATATTATCACCAGCAATATTCCTACCAGCAACTACAATAATATGTGCAATAGTATCACTTGCTACTGGATCATCTTGGACTACAGCAGGAACTGTTGGTATTGCACTTATTGGTATCGGGCAAGGCCTTGGAATGCCAGCTCCACTTGTAGCAGGAGCTATAATATCTGGGGCATACTTTGGAGATAAAATGTCACCACTTTCGGATACTACAAACTTAGCACCAGCAATGGCAGGATCAGAGCTATTTGAACATATAAAACATATGATATACACTACTGGACCAGCACTTATAATAGCACTTATACTTTATGGAATAATAGGTATGAAATATGCAGGCAAAGAACTTGATATGGCAAATATTGAACTTATAAGAAGTACACTTAGTGATTCATATAATACTTTATCACCGATACTATTTATCCCACCTATTTTAGTAATAATACTTGTCATATGTAAAGTACCAGCGATACCAGGATTATTAATAGGAACACTACTAGGTGGAATATTTGCATATTTCTGTCAAGGATCTAATTTAACTGATATAGTAGGAGCTGCTCATTATGGATATGTATCAGAAACAGGAGTAGCTGATGTTGATGCACTATTAAGTCGTGGTGGTCTTGATTCTATGATGTGGACAGTTTCACTTATATTATGTGCACTTAGTTTAGGAGGATTACTTGAAAAAACGGGAATGCTAGAGGCACTATCAAGTGCACTTTTGAGATTTGCAAAAGGTTCTTTTGGATTAGTTTTAGCTACTATAGTATCTTGTATAGGAGTAAATTTAGCGACTGGAGACCAATATCTATCAATAGTTTTACCAGGAAGAATGTATAAAAATGAATTTAGAAAAAGAGGATATCATCCAAAAAATTTATCAAGGGCACTAGAAGATAGTGGAACACTAACATCACCACTTATCCCATGGAATACATGTGGGGCTTATATGTGGGTAACTTTAGGAATTCACCCATTTGCTTATTTACCATTTGCATTTTTAAACTTAATAAATCCTATAATATCTTTAATATACGCAGCTACTGGTATAACTATAGAAAAATTACCTCCTGAAGAAATGGGAAAAGTTAAAGAAGAAATAGAAAAAGGTATACTATAAATAAGAAAGAGGCTATCTTAATTAAAGATTAGCCTCTTTCTTATTTATAGAAAATTTTCAAAAAAAGTCTATTTTCAAACTTTATATGACAAATTTTTATAAAAAAGAAGGAGTATAAGAGAAAGCGAAGAATATTTATATATAAAAAATAATATACAAAAAATGTAAAATATAAAGAGGTAATATGAAGAATAAAGTAGAATATTATATATTATAAAAAGAAAATGTAAAAAAATAAAATTAAAAGAAGGAATATAGAAATAAATACAGAATATAATACATAAGAAAATATTTATCCTAAAATTTTAGCTACAAATTAAAAATGTAAAAAAATAAAAATAAAAGAAGGAATATGAAAATAAATGCAGAATATTAAGAACATGAGGAAAAATTTGGTTCAAAGCTGTAATTATAAATCACTAAATTACTAAATTGCTAAGAGAGGAAATAGGACATCTGTGTTACTATTAGTAAATAGGATATAAGGATGGAAAAAATATGTTTAAAAATTTAATTTGCACTAAAGAGGGGAATATATACATAATTAATATAGCTAGGGAAGAATATTTGAATTCTTTAAATGAAGAAGTATTAAAAGAATTAGATATGGCTATTGATATCATCAAAAAAGATGAGGAAATTTATGTAGGTATAATAACAGGTCAAGGAAGAGCTTTCGTAGCAGGGGCAGATATAGAAGCTATGAAAGATATGAATTTTGAAGAAGCGAGAAGATTTTCAAAAACTGGAAATGACTTGTTTAGAAAAATAGAAAACTGCGAGAAGCCTATAATAGCGGGGATAAATGGATTTTGCCTAGGTGGAGGATTAGAGATTGCTATGAGTTGTGATATTAGAATAGCAAGCACAAAAGCAAAATTTGGACAAGTAGAAGTCAATCTTGGTATATTACCTGGATTTGGGGGAACTCAAAGGTTATCTAGAATAGTTGGAATAGGGAAAGCTAAAGAACTTATATACAGTGCCAAAATAATAAAAGCAGAAGATGCACTAAACATAAATCTAGTAAATAAAGTTACATCGCATGAAACTTTACTAGAAGAATGTATAGATATGGCAAAGCTTATTGCATCTAAAGGTCAACTTGCCGTAAGGTATGCTAAAAATGCTATAAATAAAGGGTATGAAATAGATATAGATAATGCTATAAATCTAGAAAGCTATCTATTTGGGCTATGTTTTGCAAGTTATGACCAAGAAGAAGGTATGAGTGCCTTTTTAGAAAAAAGAGATCCAAAATTTAATATACATTGTGATAAAAAAGTAAGCAGTTCATTATAGGGGGAAATATCATGAAAATAATGGTAATAGGAAGCGGTACTATGGGAAGTGGTATTGCAGAAGTACTTATATCTAATGGACATCAAGTAATACTTAGAGATTTAAACAATGACAGTATAGAAAAAGGGATTAAGTTAATAACAAAAAGTTTAGAAAGAAAAGTAGCAAAAGAAAAGATAAAAAAAGAAGAAAAAAATGAAATATTAAACAGACTTAATTCAACTATAGAATTAGAAGAAGCAAAAGATTGTGATTTAGTAATAGAGGCTATAGTTGAAAATATACAAATCAAAAAACAATTACTTAAAGAACTAGATGGAATATGTAAAGAAGAAACAATATTTGCAACAAATACATCATCATTGTCGATAACAGACCTATCAATAAGCACTAATAGACCTGAAAAAGTAATAGGAATGCACTTTTTCAACCCAGCACCAGTTATGAAATTAATAGAAGTAATAGATGGTATGCTAACATCAAAAGAAACCCACAATACGATATTTGAATTATGTAAACAATTAAATAAAACTCCTGTAAGTGTATCTGAAGCACCAGGATTTGTAGTTAATAGAATCTTAGTACCTATGATAAATGAAGCAATAGGAATATTTGCAGAAGGTATTGCAAGTGCAGAAGATATAGATAATGCAATGAAGTTAGGAGCAAATCATCCAATAGGACCATTAGCATTAGGTGATCTTATAGGTCTAGACGTATGCCTAAATATAATGGAAGTACTATATAGTGAATTTGGGGATTCAAAATATAGACCACATCCACTTCTTAAAAAAATGGTTAGAGGTGGCATGTTAGGAAGAAAAGTTAAAAAAGGATTTTATGATTATCAATAACTAATTATAAAATTCATTAAATAAATAAAAATAATTGATATTGTCAAGGGAGGAAGAATATGAGAGAAGTTGTTATAGTATCAGCAGTTAGAACTCCTATAGGTTCTTTAGGTGGGGCACTTAAAGATGTAAGCTCTGTAGAATTAGGAAGTATAGCGGCTAAAGAAGCAATAAAAAGAGCTAATATAAATCCTGAAATAATAGATGAGGTGTTAATAGGTAATGTATTAAGTGCAGGTCTTGGACAAAATGTAGCAAGACAAGTTGCTATAAAAGCTAATATCCCAGTAGAAACTCCAGCACTTGCTATAAATAAAGTCTGTGGTTCTGGCCTTAGAGCAGTTAGTATGGCAGCACAGTTTATAGCTCTTGGAGATTGTGATGTAGTACTTGCTGGTGGATGTGAAAGTATGAGTAATGCACCATATTTATTAAATAGAGGTAGATATGGATATGGACTAGGGGATAATAAAATAGTTGACTCTTTAGTAAATGATGGCTTAACAGATGCCTTTAATAATTACCACATGGGGATAACTGCAGAAAATTTAGCAGAAAAGTTTGGTATAACTAGAGAAGAACAAGATAAATTTGCTCTTTTAAGTCAGGAAAAAGCTAAACAGGCTCAATTAAACAATAGATTTAAGGATGAAATAGTTGAAGTTTTAATACCACAAAGAAAAGGTGATCCTATTGTATTTGATACTGATGAGCATCCAAAGCATAACACTACTATAGAAAGATTATCTAAATTAAGACCAGCATTTAAAAAAGATGGAACTGTTAGTGCAGGAAATGCATCAGGAATAAATGATGGTAGTGCTATGGTTATACTTATGAGTAGAGAAAAGTGTGATGAATTAGGATTAAAACCATTAGCAAGTATAGTTTCTTATGCTTCAGCAGGGGTTGATCCATCTATAATGGGTTATGGTCCAGTTCCATCAACAGAAAAAGCTCTTCAAAAAGCAAACTTAAACCTAGATGATATAGATTTAATAGAAGCAAATGAAGCTTTTGCAGTACAAGCTTTATCAGTATCAAAAGGATTAGACTTTGATATGGAAAAAAGTAAATGTAAATGGTGGTGCAATAGCGCTTGGGCATCCAGTAGGAGCTAGTGGATGTAGAATATTAGTTTCTTTAATACATGAAATGCAAAAAAGAGAAGATGCTAACCTAGGACTTGCTACACTTTGTATAGGTGGTGGACAAGGCACTAGTTTAATAATAAAAAAATGCTAAAATAGTGTATTCAAAAGAGGGGAGAAATTTATGGAAAAATATGAATTATTAAAACAAATGTATAGAGAGTTTACAGTAAATGAGGTAGCTCCTATAGCTCATGAGATAGATGAAGAAGAAAAATTCCCATATGCAACAGTTGATAAGATGGCTGAATGTGGAATGTTAGGAATACCTTTTCCGAAAGAGTATGGTGGAGAAGGAGGAGATTATTTAGGATACACATTAGCTGTTGAAGAACTTTCAAAAGCTTGTGGAACTACAGGGGTAATATTATCTGCTCATACTTCATTAGGTGCTAATCCAATATATGAATTTGGTACAGAAGAACAAAAGCAAAAGTTTTTAGTACCACTTGCAAAAGGTGAAAAATTAGGTGCTTTTGGCTTAACTGAACCTAATGCAGGTACAGATGCATCAGCTCAACAAACTACTGCAGTTTTAGATGGAGATAATTATATATTAAATGGAACTAAGATATTTATAACTAATGCAGGTCCTGCTGATATATATATAGTTATGGCTATGACTGATAAATCAAAAGGAACTCGTGGAATATCAGCTTTCATATTAGCAAGTTCA
>Ga0181466_1000566_pt1 | contig 10200 bp, 8 predicted proteins | sample InSIn4gowninarea_FD_119078 | JGI IMG/M metagenome (GOLD analysis project Ga0181466, IMG submission 119078) | Clean room microbial communities from NASA Spacecraft Assembly Facility at Jet Propulsion Laboratory, Pasadena, California, USA -... ... | reverse complement strand
GATTATGCGCACAATCCTCATGGTATGAACGCAATTGGTAGATTTGTCAGGTCTGTTGACGCGTCTTGCAAGATTGGTATAATTGCCGGAGTGGGAGACAGGCGCGACAGTGACCTAATGAATGTAGGTGAAGAAGCCGCTAAAGTATTTGACGAAATAATTATTAAGCTTGATGAAGATTTAAGAGGCCGTACAGCCGATGAAATATTTAGCCTGGTTACCGCCGGTATAAGAAGGCATGATGCCCATAAGAAAATAACATTAAACACAAGCGAATGTGAAGCAGTTGAAAATGCTATAAACCATGCCGAACCAGGTGCTTTTATTACCGTACTTACCGATAATATCTCGAAAGTTTTAAACTGTGTAAAACAATTGCAGGAAAAAGAAAAACAGATGGCGTTGCAAAAGCAAGTAGTTTAAAAGGTTCAACTTAAAACGTCTTTATAACAAACGGCCCAGCAATTTGGGCTGTTTGTTTTTTTATAATAGAGTATTCCGAATAGATTTTTTGGGAGCGGGCATTTGAATAAATATTAAGCATCGTTGTGTCACTCACTGCATCCGCAAATCTTTATTCAGCCAGGTCACTGCGGCTGATTATTCAGCATTTGTCCTGGCAGCATCCCCTCCAAAGGCTTATACGTTAGCCAAAATACCCTGATATGAAAAGCACGAGCTTATGCCAAGGCACCAACTTTAGCAATAAAGACCCGCCAAGGACTATAGCATTTGAAGATGTAATAGAGTAGTTTAGCATTGAATTTTGTTTGCTGAGTAAAGGGATAACAGTACAAGAGTGCGACGCAACAGACGATTGAACAAAGTTTCAAATGCTTGCTACCCAGAAATAATTTAACTACTGTTATTTGTTGCATTGCCTGTTATACTTGAAAATATGTATCTTAACTAGATAACAGTTCCATTTATAATTATAAACCGTAGATGATACGACTTGAAAATGTTAGTAAGAAATATAAAAATGCGATCGCTGTTGACGACATTTCTTTTGAAGTTTCAGAAGGCGAAACGGTTGTGTTATTAGGAACCAGCGGTAGTGGTAAAACAACTACGCTTCGTATGATCAACAGGCTTATTGAGCCGTCTGCCGGAAACATTTTTGTTAATGGTAAAAGCATAATTAAGCAACAGCCGGAGGAGCTAAGGAAAGGAATAGGTTATGTTTTGCAGCATCATGGGTTATTTCCACACTATACCGTTGCAGAAAATATAGCAACAGTGCCTAGGTTATTAAAATGGGATAGCGCCAGAATAAAGAGACGAACAACAGAACTACTGGAAAAATTACAGCTTCCCGAGAGTTTTTCCGATTTATATCCAAGCCAGTTAAGTGGAGGACAGCAACAACGTGTAGGCGTAGCACGGGCTTTGGCAGCCCATGCACCTGTGTTATTAATGGACGAGCCTTTTGGAGCTTTAGACCCGGTTACACGCTCTGGTATAAGAAAGGAGTTTGGGCAACTGGATGAGCTTAGAAAAAAAACAATTATATTGGTTACGCACGATGTACAGGAAGCTTTTGAACTTGGCGACAGAATTTGTTTAATGGATAAGGGGAAAATTGTACAAATTGGAATTCGTGCAGCTTTGTTATTTAACCCAGTGAATAATTTTGTAAGGTCATTTTTAAAAGAGCAACGGTTTCAACTGGAACTAGCAAGTATCAGCATTAAAGATGTGTGGTCGCAACTACCGAAAGCTATTAATGGTGTGGATGAAAAATTGATTTCAGCAGATACAGATGTTTGGGAGGGATTAGCATTGTTAACTGGGGAAAATAAGGATTCAAGATTTGTTTCTATAAACAATAATGAAAAGAAGCAGGTAGATGCAGGTTCTTTAATGAATGCTTTCACATATTATAAAAATTATATGAAGCATGAATGAGCCACAACAGAACCTTTTAGGTTTCATGCAGCAGCAGTCGGGTAAATTGCTTGAGCAGACCATGGCGCACATTGGGCTTACTTTTATTTCATTGTTTTTCTCAGTTCTAATAGGTTTGCCTCTTGGTATTTGGATCAGCCGGAAGAAACAATGGAGCGGGACTGTTTTAGGAATTGCCGGGGTACTACAAACTATTCCCAGCATTGCTTTGCTTGGTTTTATGATACCGTTGTTAGGTATTGGTGCAAAGCCTGCTATTGTTGCTTTAATGTTGTATGCATTTTTACCAATAATACGTAATACTTATACGGGCATTACACAGGTTAACCCCGTTGTTATTGATGCAGCAAAAGGGATGGGGATGAGTCCTTATCAAATTCTTTTTAAAGTTGAGCTTCCATTGGCAATGCCGGTTATTCTTGCAGGTATTAGAACTGCTACTGTTATAAATGTTGGTGTGGCAACACTTGCCGCATATATAGCGGCGGGAGGGTTGGGTGAATTTATTTTTGGAGGTATTGCACTTAATAATACAAATATGATTTTGGCTGGTGCTATACCTGCAGCATTGCTTGCGATTATTTTTGATTTTTTACTTTCGAAAGCTCAAAATATGAATATAACCAAAGCAAAAACTGCCCTTTTAATTATTCCCGTTATAATTATTGCATTGTCATCTTTTTATTTGCTTCCTTCTGCACTGGGTAGTAAAATGGTTGCAGGTTTTACTCCTGAGTTTATGGGCCGTAGCGACGGATACCTCGGATTAAAAAATAAATATGGGCTAAACATAAGGACAGTGGTAATAAGTGATGCTGTGATGTATAAAGCAGCTTACGAAAAACAATTAGATGTTATTAGTGGTTATAGTACCGACGGAAGGTTAAAAGCTTATGATCTTACAGTTTTAAAAGATGATAAAACCATTTTTCCTCCATATTATGCCGCACCAATTGTAAGGCAACAGGTGCTTGAAAAATATCCTGAACTGGAAGCAGCTTTAAATTTGTTATCTGATAAAATAAATGATTCTATAATGACTGAATTAAATTATAGAGTTGATTACCTGAAACAATCGCCCGAAAAAGTTGCTATAGATTTTTTAAAAGCACGGAAACTATATAAAGAGCCACGCAATGGAAATAAGGGAGTAATAAGAATGGGATCAAAGATTTTTGGCGAGCAGTATATATTGTTACAGATGTATGCAATACTTATAAAAGGAAATACTGACTTAAATGTAGATACAAAAACGGGCTTGGGAGGTACAAAAATTTGTTTTGATGCATTGATTAGCAACCAGATTGATCTGTATCCTGAATATACAGGAACAGGACTTTTGGTTATATTACAGCCTGAGAATACTGTAGTTCAAAAAATAATTGATGACAAGGAAGCTGTATATGACTTTGTGAAAAAAGAATTTATGCAGCGGTATAAGGTAGATTGGCTCAAACCAATAGGTTTTAATAACGCATATGCATTGATGATGAGACGGAAACAAAGTGAAGATTTAAAAATTCAAACTATTTCTCAGTTAAAAATGTTTATAAACAACAACTAACAGCATGACCCTTTCTGAAAAATATAAAACGACCCGCAAAAGAACAGAAGACATTTGTTCACCTTTGGAGACGGAAGATTATGTTGTTCAGCCGATAGCCGATGTAAGTCCTCCTAAATGGCACATCGGTCACACGACCTGGTTTTTTGAAACATTCATACTTAAGACTCATTATAAAGGATACCAGGAATATGACAGTGAGTACAACTATGTTTTTAATAGTTATTATGAAACTGTTGGAACGCGGGTGATACGTACAGACAGAGGCAACTTAAGCAGACCAACAGTTAGAAGCATTTATTTATATAGAAAGTATGTAAATGAAGCGATGTTTAAGTTGATGGAATGTGAATGTAGCAAAGAAGTGGAAGAGTTGATAGAGTTGGGATTAAACCACGAAGAACAACACCAGGAACTTTTATATACTGATATAAAATACATTTTAGGTAACAATCCATTATTTCCTGCATATAAAAAAGATGTATTTCCCAAAAAGGAGACAACTTCAGAAAGATCTTTTATTACAGTTGATGAAGGTATTTATGAAATAGGTTACAATGGAACCGACTTTTGTTTTGATAATGAACTGGGACGGCATAAAGTTTACCTGGACGAATTTAGAATCTCAAGGAATCTTGTAACAAACGGTGAGTATATGTTGTTTATTGAAGCGGGAGGGTACAGGGATTTCAGGTTTTGGCATGCGGAAGGCTGGGACTGGGTAAACAAAAATGACGTTAAGTGCCCCATGTATTGGCATTACATAAACGATAAATGGTGTCATTACACCTTTCAGGGTTTACAACCTGTAGACGAGGATGAAACTTTGAACCATATAAGCTTTTATGAGGCTGCTGCTTTTGCAGCGTGGAAAGAAGTAAGGCTACCTACAGAATTTGAATGGGAAGTTGCCTGTAATGAATTCGCTTGGGGTAGCCGTTGGGAGTGGACCGAAAGTGCATATCTTCCTTACCCGGGCTTTAAGAAAGCTGCCGGAGCTATTGGTGAATATAACGGCAAGTTTATGGTGAATCAAAAGGTTTTGAGAGGAGCTTCGGAGGTAACATCACCAGGACATAGCAGACCTACGTACCGAAACTTTTTTCATCCCCACCTGCGCTGGCAGTACACCGGCATAAGGCTGGCACAATAAGCAATCATGAGTCAATTTTTAGAGGATGTTATTAAAGGTTTATCAGCCAAAGAAAAATACATTGAATCAAAATATTTTTACGATGCCAAAGGAGATGCATTGTTTCAAAAAATAATGGGATCTGGAGAATATTATCCTACTAAATGCGAAATGGAAATATTCAGAGATAAAACAGAAGAGCTGGTGTCAACTTTAATAGAGCAGAATTTTGAATTTGACATAGTGGAATTGGGAGCGGGCGATGCTACAAAATCTGTTCATTTGCTTAAAGGACTTTTAGATAAAAAAGTGACCTTCACTTATTACCCTGTAGATATTTCGTGTAATGTTATCAGGCAGCTTTATGATAAGCTTCCTAAGAGTTTGCCGGAATTAAAACTAAAAGGTTTAAATGGGGAATATTTTAATATGCTTGAAAAGGCGAAGAGCTTATCTGAGAAGATAAAAGTGGTATTATTTTTAGGTGGAAATATTGGTAATGTTCCTATTGAAAAAGCAGATGAATTTTGCAAGGTATTGCGAAGTCACCTAAAACTGGGCGACCTTGTACTAATAGGTTTTGACCTTAAAAAAAATCCAAAGGTAATTTTAGAAGCTTATAATGATAAAGGCGGTTATACAAGAGATTTTAATCTCAACCTTCTTATTAGAATAAATAAGGAATTGAACGGTGATTTCATTATTGAAAACTTTCAGCATTATCCTACATACGATCCTGGAACGGGTGCTTGCAAAAGTTACCTTGTAAGCAGGAAGCCGCAGGAAGTAAGCATTTCGGGAACGACTTTTTATTTTGAGGAAGGTGAACCGATATTTATGGAAATATCACAAAAGTATACGGTAGAACAAACCGATGAACTGGCAGATATTTCAGGCTTTTTACCTGTACATCATTTTTTTGACTCAAAAAACTGGTTTTTAGATGCCGTTTGGAAATGTGTTTAAAGGTTTTGTTTAGGGCGGGGTAAAATAAAACAAGTTATCAGTTGTTTATACAGTTAACGATTATTTGTACAAGGGGTGAACTATTGTTTTTGGACCTATAAATGGTTTTTGTAATTGATTAACTATCTCTTCAAAATACTGCATTATCGTTTCGTAAGTATTGTCTCTACATATAAGTATTGCAACTTGAATTGGATAATTTTTAAAGTTTTGTTGAAAAGAAAGATTATTATCAATTGTAATAAAGGTTGTAAATGAATTTTTAAGCATCAGTCTCAACAACTCGCCGTTTTTACTTCCTAACCACTTTAGATCTTTCAATGTGTAGCTCTCGAGGCCCTTTTCAATAAACCGATGTTTTAATTTTACAGGAAGGTTTTCATCTAATAACAGTTTCATCGTTTATTATTTCAGGCAGTTCAAAATGTTTTGCACTCCATTCAATTACGGCTTCAGCTTGTTCCCTTTTTACTCCCGGAAAGTCCTCTAAAAATTCGTCAAGCGTTATTCCTTTTTCCAAATGCCAGAATAAACTTTGAACTGGCACCCTGGTTCCTTTAAAAACCGGTTTCCCAAATTGAATATCGGAATCTACATCAATATAAAAAGAAAGGGTTTGCATATAGCAAATTTATTTAAAATGATGATAGATGTTCCTTACATTAAAAGAATCAGATATTAATATTTCAACAAATACACTTAATCAGGTTTCAGGGGCGATTTAAGAAATGTACAAAAAAGTTTAAAAAGTACAAGTGTGCGACGCAACGATTTTGAATAATGGACCAAGGCTAACTACATAAAATTCTACGAAAATAACAGTCCTTCCTTATACAGATCAAAAACGCAGGCGGTAAGGTTGAAGGTAAAATGAAAAACAAAGCCATACCACAAAGTATGGTAACGGCGACGCAGATTACCAATAAAAAATCCGAACGGGATTAACCAGACAAGGGAAATTAACGACAGGTGCATTGTGGCGAACAAGAAAGCAGTTACAGCGACAACCAGCTTTTCATCAAGAAAGTTAGAACAGTAATTGTACATGACGCCCCTGAAAGCAACCTCCTCAAAAACTGCGGGCATAATTGCAATAGAATATACCATTACGAGAGTTGGATAAGTGTATAACTTATACGCGCTATAATAGCTTATTTGAGTACGGAAAAAAGTTACGTTTAATTCTCGTACACTATAACTAACAAAAAATGATCCTACTGCGGCTATGAGAACTACTCCGGATAACCTGTACCATTACAGTAAATTGACTAAATTGAAACATATTCATTCTGCCCGGAGTTACTTCGGCTGAAGGAATAAACGACTGAAGACCTGAGCGAATATCATCTAAGTTAAAGTTACTTACATAAGCTGCAAGGGTTGCTCCCAATACATTAGCTATATTAAACTCAGCTTTACCGCCAAAAGTTATAGGTATGTTACCAACCTTTTCTATTCTTATTCTTTTGCTGCCCTGCATTAAAACAATGTAATTATGGGAGCAGATAGCAGCTAAACCTCCCTGGGCACAATGACGTTTTATGCGAATATTATTTTCATACATTGAAAACAAGGCAACTTTGCTTTTTACTTTGTCTTTCATTGCATAAACAAGATCGTCATCAGCATTAAGTATTGCATAACCGCCAGGCAGAACAGATTCTGCTACAACAGATTTTACCCGAGCCAGTTTTTCGATTGTATCAATACCATTTAAGCCCAGATGGTCTTCGGCAACGTTGGTAATTACTGCGGCATGGCAGTAAGGGAAACCTAAACCGGCCCGTAAAATACCACCGCGGGCACACTCAAGAACTGCAAACTCTACAGCAGAATCTTTTAAAACAAATTGTGCAGATGCAGGGCCCGAACAATCTCCTTTAACAACCTGCTCATCTTTTATATAAATGCCATCTGTAACGGTATAGCCTACTTTATATCCTACCTTTTTTGCCATATGTGCTATAAGGCGTGTTGTAGTTGTTTTTCCGTTCGTTCCGCTAACTGCTACAATAGGTATTGTTGACTCAGCGGCGTTGGGAAACAACATGTCTAAAACAGGTGCGGCTACATTACGTGGAGTACCTTTGTTTGGTTCAAGATGCATTCTGAAACCTGGTGCTGCATTTACTTCAATCACCGCACCTCCGTTTTCCTTTACAGGTGTAGAAAGGCTTTCGGCAATTATATCGATACCGCAAATGTCAAGATCTATTACGCGGGCTATGCGTTCAAAAAGGGAAATATTTGCGGGATGTACTAATTCTGTTACATCAGTTGCGGTACCACCGGTGCTTAGGTTAGCTGTTGGTTTTAACCAGCATTCTTCACCCGCAGGTAATATAGTCTCGAGTGTTAATCCTTTTTTGGTGAGATAATCAATGGTAGCTTCATCGACTTTAATAAAGGTTAGTACATTTTGATGACCTTGACCTCTCTTTGGATCGCTGTTCTCGATTTCTATTAATTGCTGTATAGTATGTATTCCGTCGCCTGTAACTGATGCCGGAGTCCGCATTGCAGCAGCAATAAACTTTTTATTTATTACCAGCGCCCTAAAATCGAAGCCAGATATTGAGCTTTCGCAAATTACCCGTTTTGAAAATTGTTTGGCAGCATTCATAGCTTTAACCGCTTCCTCAAAACTTTTTATGTCTGTTGTCGCCCCTTTTCCATGATTCCCATCCACTGGCTTAATTGCAACAGGATAGCCGACATATTCTATTGCATCTTTCAATTCATCTTCATCGTAAATAATTTCACCTTTAGGAACGGGCACGTCGGCGCTTTCCAGTATTTTTTTGGTTGCTTCTTTGTCACCGGCTAGTTCTACGGCAATAAGGCTGGTAGTACTTGCAATGGTTGCTTGTATGCGTTTTTGTTTAGCCCCGTAACCTAATTGCATTAGCGACTTACCGTCTAACCTTAATATAGGAATGTCCCTGTTGATAGCCTCTTTTACAATAGAATAGGTGCTTGGCCCAACATGTTCTTCAACCGCAATTTGTTTAAGTGTTTTTATATCACTTTCCAGGTCATAATTTTCTCCCTTTATTAAAAATTCGGCAATTCTTACTGCAGCTTTTGCAGCATATTTTCCTGCTCTTGCTTCCTCATAAGAAAATACTATATGGTATAGTCCTTTTTTATCCGTTTCAACAGTTCGACCGAAACACGTATCCATGCCTGCCAGCGATTGTATCTCTAGCGCAATATGCTCAACTACGTGCCCCATCCAGGTACCTTCTTTCACACGATTTAAAAAACCCCCTGCCACCCCCTCTGTACATAAATGAGATGATAAAGATGGAATAAGAGCAACTAATCTTTCATAAAACCCGGTGATAGCATTCGTAGGTAAACTTTCGAGTTCTTCCAGGTCTAGAAGCATTACTATTAACTTATGCCTTTGTATTGACCAATAATTAGGTCCACTCATTATCTTAATGTCTGCAATCCTCATATACATGAATTATAAAGGGATTATTAGAAAATTTTAAACCATTTGTTTAAAGTTCACAAGTCGCAACAATTGTTTAATAAGACAAAAAGGCAATTGTAGAGGTTAGAAACTATAAGACCTGCTTCTTTTTTATCTGCTTTTAACTATAAAACTTCCTGTAACATTTCTTCTATCATATTACACTTTAATATAATACTTAAAATAGTTGAGAAATGGAAAAAATGAAAATAAAACCACTTATAATTTTGCTTATTCAAACGATGTAGGTATATAATTAATAAAACTTCCAAGTTCTAGTTTTAAACATTACTATATTTTAATATATGAAAACTGTAAAGAGTGCAGCTTTTTGAAAAAACTAATAAGATTATTTTGAAAATGTGAATAACATTTAGAAAGATTATTTTGGGGAAAACGATTTAACCAAGTTATCACTTTAAATTAAAATGCTAAACGGGAAAAATCTTTCTCAATTCAAATAAGGTAAAAAAATACTTTTTAAACTATTGGTATTGAATATATATGGGCTTAGGAACAAGTTTTAGAATTTCCCCTGGTTGCATTTCCAATAGTTCATTTACTTTTTTTGTATCGTTTTTATAAAATATTTTAAACCCTGCAAATTGAACAGGCTCTTTATATATATAATTATAGTAAGAGTATAATTTTCTCTTTCGTGTGCCCCACCCATCCATATCCATAACAACCTGCACCTCGGGCACCGGTTTAATTGCTTTATACCCTTTTACCATCGGTTGGGTATAACGGTGGATCACTAAAATTTTGGGAGGGAGATCGTTTAGTGTAACCAAATCACGTAAATAATTTATTACATAATTAATATCTTCAGAATTGTACGAGCCTACTATCGAACCCGGACGTTCCCCGCTTTTCATTGAAAACTCCGGATCAATTCCTAAATGTACATTGGGTAGTTGTAAATACTTTTTTAAACGAGGCAATTCTATTTCTATCTTACTTAGAGCTACCTGTATATCCAAAAACACCAACGCGTCTATTTTTTTAGCCATTCTAAGAATAGTATCAACCTGGCTAAAAGGCATTCTCAAAATATATTTTCCGTCCTTCCCTGGTTTGTCTTGTGCCACTGTTGCAATGTAATGTAATGCCGGTTTTACTGGTATGGTCGTATCTGCAGTAGCCCAT
>Ga0181466_1000966_pt1 | contig 10204 bp, 9 predicted proteins | sample InSIn4gowninarea_FD_119078 | JGI IMG/M metagenome (GOLD analysis project Ga0181466, IMG submission 119078) | Clean room microbial communities from NASA Spacecraft Assembly Facility at Jet Propulsion Laboratory, Pasadena, California, USA -... ... | reverse complement strand
TGATGCACAACAAGTAAGACAACAAAATGCACAATCAGCACTGGGGCAATATAGTGGTGGTTACCAACAGCAATCTTCCCAACCACAGTTTAGTGCAAACACCTTTCAAAATAATCAACAATATCAAAACTTTCAGCAACAAGGTGAATCGGGACAATACAGGGGTTCGCAAGCAACTTTCCAACCTAGCTTTTCTGGGACAGATACACAGCAAGTAAGACAACAAAACGCGCAATCAGCACAAGGGCAGTATGGTGGCAGTGGCAACCAACAATATAGCCAACAATCTCCTGGATTCCAGCAACAAGGCATCTCTGGGCAATTTAGTGGGACGCAATCAAATTACCACCCAAGCTTTTCTGATACAAATATACAACAAGTAAGACAACAAAATGCACAATCAGCACAGGGGCAATATAGTGGTGGTTACCAACAGCAATCTTCCCACCCACAGTTTAGTGGGAATAACTATCAACAGAGTCAACAATTTCAGCAAGGGAATTTTGGACAACCTGGTGGAGGGCAGTCATCTTTCCAACCAAATTTTGCAGAGACAGATGTCCAGCAAGTAAGACAGCAAAACGCACAATCGCAATATGGAAGTAACGGTTTCACTCAATAATATTTTATTTATTACAAAGGTTATATTGAAAAAACTGTTTATGTAATAAAACTTAAATTTTTTTATAACTTGCTCGCTTCCCGGAAAAACTGCCGAGTCTTCTTCACTGTGAGAACTCGGTTAGTACGTTTTTCTGTGGAACGAGCTTGTATATTCATCGAAGCAGAAGTTGAAATAAGGTACCTGACCCCCAGAGCTTTAAAGCACTCGGGGTCAGGTACCTTATTTTATAGAACATATGTGCTATAATTAACTGATGATTAGGTAAGAGTCTAGTATCAAGTGGGTGAGTTGATGAGTAAAGTGATTCATATATCAGTTAGATCGTTAGTGGAGTATGTGTTTAGTACAGGGAGCATTGACTCCGCGCAACAGACAAAAAACACCGCATTGCGAGATGGTGTAAAGACACATCAAAGAGTACAAAAACAATATGATGAGAACGCTCAAAAAGAAGTACATCTTATCACCAAAATCATTTATAACAATTTCACCTTTATATTGGAAGGTAGATGTGACGGAATACTCTTTGAAGATGGGGTAACGATTGATGAAATCAAGTCATCAGCGAGAGGGGTTACTCATCTTGATGCGGAAAGTAATATTGTCCACTGGGCTCAAGCAAAGGTTTATGGTTATATGTATGCTAAAGAACACAGCTTACACGATATTTCTGTGCAAGTTACATATGCTGATGTTCATAGTGAAGAAATAAAAGCCTCGAAAAAATCATTTACTGTTGTGGAGTTAGAGCAATTTTTCTATGAGATTTTAGAAGAGTATATGAAGTTTAATGCTATGAAATATGCTTTTGAAGAGATTAAAATAAACTCTATCAAGAAGCTGCCCTTTCCTTTTAAAGATTATCGAAAAGGGCAGCGTGACTTAGCTGTAGCTACTTATAAGACAATCCTTGAGGATAAAAAACTTTTTGTAAAGGCACCAACAGGAATCGGGAAAACAATATCTACAATTTATCCTAGCGTAAAGGCTATTGGTGAACAAAAAATTAGTAAAATTGTTTATGTTACTGCAAAAACAATTACCCGTACAGTAGCAGAGGATACCTTTTCCATGTTAAGTGAAAAGGGTTTAAGAATGAAGGTTTGTACCATCACAGCAAAGGATAAGGTTTGCTTTAAGGAAGAAAGCCTTTGCCAAAAAGAATATTGTGAATTTGCTAATGGGTATTATGATCGGATCAATGATGCAGTACTTGATATATATGAAAATGAGGATAAGTTAGATCGTGAAACTATTGAAATTTATGCACGGAAACATACGGTCTGTCCATTTGAATTTTCTCTAGACATATCGTTGTTGTCTGATGGAATTATTTGCGATTATAATTATGTTTTTGATCCAAAAGTATCTCTAAAACGGTTGTCTGGAGAAAATAAGAATAACTATGTACTGTTAGTAGATGAGGCTCATAACCTTGTGGATAGAGCTCGAACGATGTATTCTGCTCTGATCCGTAAATCAGTATTTTTGGATATTAAGCGATTATTTTCCAAGTACGACAAAGGAATCTCCAAATCTGCCAGAGACATCAACGCTTTTTTACTAAAATTAAAAAAAGAGCATATTCCGGAACGGTATACAACGAGGAAAGAAAAAGTGGAGGACCTAACCAAGCTTTTAGAGGAGTTTCTTCAGTTGTGTGATTTATGGCTCGGTCTTAATAGGAATAAAGACGGTTATGAAACACTATTAGAAGTCTATTTTGAAGCCAATATGTATGTGAAAATATCTAAGCTTTACGATGAGAACTTCATCACATATATGGAGCAAAATAAAAGTGAGGTAGTCGTGAAGCTCCTTTGCTTAAACCCTTCTAAACTATTGAAGGAGCAAACAAAGAATTATAGAGGAACCGTGTTTTTCTCTGCAACTTTAATACCGGGAAATTACTATTTAGATATGTTAGGTGGGGAAAGGGCGGATTATACGCTTGCTTTAAAATCCCCTTTTAATCGAGAAAATCTTGATTTATCGATTGTTAGTGTATCAACAAGGTACAAAGATCGAGAAGCTACAAACATTAAAATCGTCAATTACATTTATGAAAATTTTGCGTCAATAACTGGTAATTATCTTATCTTTTTTCCGTCCTATCAATACATGAATGCAGTTTATGAAATGTTCACTGGAAAGTATCCATATATTAAAACGAGCATTCAAGATAATACGATGAATGAAACAGAGCGAGAAGGTTTTTTACATCAGTTTCAAGAACAGAATATAGATATTTTTATTGGGTTTGCTGTATTAGGCGGTATTTTCTCTGAAGGAATAGATTTAAAAGGGAAGCGGCTTAGTGGAGTGATGGTCGTTGGTGTAGGACTTCCACAAATGAATACCGAGCAAGATATTATTAAGGAATACTTTCAATCCATCGGAAAAAATGGCTATGATTACGCCTATGTGTTTCCAGGGATAAGCAAAGTACTGCAAGCTGGTGGAAGGCTAATAAGAACTGAAACTGATAAAGGATCACTAGTTTTAATGGATGACAGATTTTTAACAAGGAAATATCAGCAGTTGTTACCAGATGAGTGGAAGTGAGGAACAGCTATGCGTTAGCATTGTGTGTGGATATCCCCTTTAAAATTCGGTGCTGTTATATTAAATGGGATATTATCGATCACTATATTGTTATTTGTAATGGATAATCTTTATTCCATAAATAAAAAACTTTTAGCTAAAATGAATGATAAAAATAAATGGTTAATGGAATTGACATATATGTTCAGAGTATTTTATCTCAATATAAAGGTGCCTGCCCCCCAGTACGTTAAAGCTTTAACGTACTGGGGGGCAGGCACCTTTTAGTCTTTCAATAGTCCCTTTTTCTGTGCAAGTACTAATTTTGCTTCGTTATAAGATAGTCCTGAATTTTTGTTTAATGTTTTCACTTTCTGAATATCCGTACCAACGATTGTTTTAGATTTATTTTTCACGGTTTTTTCATATCTCCTTTCGAATACTTTATTAGTCTTCGCTAGATGTATAAATTTATAAGAGGAAAATAAACTTTTTTAATATATTATATTTTATAAGTAATTAAAAGTTGTATATAAAACTTAATTTTCTTAAACAAAGTTACAGTTGGATATTTTTTACATATAAAAATTGTCTGAAATTTTAGTCTGTTTATGCTATTATTATATAAATATAAAATAAGGTTTGGTTGGAACTACTGAAACGGGGGAGATGTTCTTTGCAAGAAGTAATGGAAATTGCAAATAGTGGTGTAATTTGGATATTTGCACTACTTATTATTAGCTTAGTTGTGATACAAGGGGTCCTTTTTATAAAGTTAGCGTCCAATGCAAGTTCCTCCGTTGATATGACTAGGTCAGAGGTTAATAGTGCATTGAAGACTGGGGCAATTAGTGCCATTGGACCATCGCTTGGAATAATGGTTATTGCGATCTCGTTGATTACTTTATTAGGAGATCCGTTGACACTCATGAGAATTGGTATTATTGGGTCTGCACCAATTGAGGCATTAGGTGCAAGTATAGGTGCAAATGCCTATGGTGTGGAATTAGGTTCATCAGCTTTTACAGCTCAAGCGTTAACTACAGTAGTGTGGACATTGTGTCTCGGTGGTGCGGGAGGGCTTCTTGTTGTTGCTGTATTCACGAAATCTTTTGGTAAAATTGAGAAAAAAGTAGCTGCAAAAAGTAAAGATGGTAAAGGAATGGTTGCTATTACTACTGCAGCGTTAATAGGGGCATTTAGCTTCTTTGTTAGCGGTGAGATGGTTAAGGGGAGTGTACATACGTTTGTAGCTATCGGGGCAGGGATTGCGATGGTTGTGATGATGTCGATAGCAAGTAAACGAAACAGTATTTGGTTAAAGGAATGGTCGTTAGGACTTTCGATTCTTGCGGGCTTATTTGTTGGATTTATCGTTACTTTATAGAAATGGGGGGTGGTGCATATGGGGATGAAAGAAGAGGAATTAAAGGACAAGCATATGAACGGTATGGAAGTTTTTTATGATAAAGCTCATTTTTGGGGGAGATTAACAATTTGGTTGGTAGTTATCTTATCAATATTATTGCCACTCTACCTTTCTTTTGTTCTAGGTTATCACCCAGGATGGGGTGTAATTATTTCAGCCTATATTGCTTACGCTGCTCTAATGGGACTCGCGTGGACGATGGAGCCGATTTTATATTATCCAACGCTTGGTGTTTCAGGAACATATTTAGCATTTTTAACAGGAAATATATCTAATATGTGTCTCCCATCTGCAGCAGCAGCGCAGCATTCAATTGGAGCTGAACCAGGGACCAAAAAAGGGGAGATAGCTGCAACATTAGGAATTGGTGCTGCATCTCTAGTTAATATAACTATTCTTATTCCAATTATATTTGGAGGTTCATATTTACTCTCTGTATTACCTGAATCAGCTCAATCCATGCTCCAATATATTCTTCCTGCGATATTTGGTGGAATTTTAGGTCAATTTGCAATTAAAAAACCTCTATATGCTGTTGTAGGAATTATTGTAGCTATCACCATTACGTTATCGCCGATTGGTGCATTAAAGAATATATTTATTGTTATTCTAATCACTGTTTTCATCAGTTTATTTATCGAAAAGAAAATATTATCTACAAAATAGAAGGAGAAATAATAATGGATCTTAAAATACATGAAAAACCAGAACTTATTCTTCAAAAATTAATTCAATTCAATACTACGAATCCGCCAGGGCATGAAAAAGCATGTATTGATTATATTCAAAGCTTGTTAAAAGACTACGGAATAGATTCCTTTGTTGTAGCTTTGGATGAAAAACGCCCCAATTTAATAGCAAGATTAAAAGGAGAGGGGAAGTCTTCGCCCCTTATGATGTATGGACATGTGGATGTAGTAACGACGGAGAACCAAAAATGGACAAATCCTCCTTTTTCAGGAGATATTATTGATGGTTATGTATGGGGACGTGGCGCACTTGATATGAAAGGTGCAGTTGCAATGATGGTAGCTTCATTTCTCCGTGCAAAGGTTGAAAAGGCAACACTTCCGGGTGATATTCTTCTTGTTGTCTTAAGTGACGAAGAGAATGGCGGAAACTACGGAGCAAAATATTTAGTGGAACAACATCGTCATCTGTTTAAAGATGTTAAGTATGCACTGGGAGAATTTGGTGGATTCTCCATGGAGCTTGATAAAAAAAGATTTTATCCTATCATGGTTGCAGAAAAACAAATGAGCTGGATTAAACTAACAGTTAGAGGGCAAGGTGGGCATGGATCCATGCCTGTAGAAGAGGGAGCAATGCTAAAACTATCTAGACTTTTAGAAAAGTTAAATAAGCCTTTACCGGTTCATGTTACACCTGTTGTAAAAGAGATGATTAAAGCGATAACAAAGGAACTATCTATTCCTAAAAAGCTGTTATTAAAACAGCTATTAAATCCAAAACGTACGGAAAAGGTATTAAATATGATTGGCCCAAAAGGTACATTATTTTCGAGTTTATTGCATCATACATTATCACCAACTGTTATCCACGCAAGTGACAAAGTAAATGTTATCCCCAGTGAAATTACTGTGGAGGTGGATGGCCGGATCCTTCCTGGTCATTCGGAAGCGGAATTTGCAGAGGAATTAAAAGTGTTAATAGATGATGAGGCAGTGGAAATTGAAATTGTTCGTTCGGATATTGTAGAAACAGAAGTAGATATGACATGGTTTGATACGTTAGGAGATATCCTTAAAGAAAGTGATAAAAAAGCCAAGCCGATACCATTTGTATTGCCAGGTGTAACCGATGGCCGATTTTTCGCAAGCTTTAGGTATCCAAACTTATGGATTACACCGATGAACCTACCAGCAGACTTCAACTTTATCCAAAGCGTTCACTCAGAAGATGAAAGAATTCCGGTGGAATGTCTATATTTTGGTTCAGAAGCAATATACAAAGCAATACAAAGAATTGGTAAATAAATTGAATGAGGTGAATGAGGCGCCTGACCCTCGTTGCGTTAAAGCTTTAGCGCAATGGGGGTCAGGCACCTTTTTGTGTAAAATAAAGCGTTTTTGGATAATAATTGTATTTTTGAAGCAAGTTAATAGTACAGTTTTTAAAGGAGTGATTTATCGTGAAGAAATACTTTGTTGGTCTTATGGCCGCTTGTATCATGTCAGTGAGTATTATTGGTACATCTGTAAGTGCTGAAGGTATGAACGAAGATGTAACATTAACTGAGGAACAAAAAGAAGAAATGGAGTTTTTACAAAAGAATGCGCTAGATCAGCATATTGGCATTATTAGTAAATATGTTGAATACGGAGTCTTCACGAAAGAAAAAGGCGATAAGATTATATCGCATTTTCAAAAACATTATGAAGAGTTAGAGAAAAATGGGTTTATTCCTAAATGGGATAAACATAAACATAAAAAAGGTGAGCATCAAGACAATGAATAATGAAAAAAGCCAACATACTTTTGTTGGCTTTTTTTAGTGTTTAGGAACTACATTTTTTCTGAATGTGGATATCTGTAGTAGAATAATCGTCTAGCTCCGGGCACATTGTGCTTTTCTTCTGTGATAAGAAAGTATAAGTTTTCGTAGCGATGTCTAGCTCCAGGTGCCATCGGTTCGTGAAAATTTCTGCCCGATTAAAAAGTAAAAAGCACTTATTATCAGTCCGAGCATTTTCTTTTCACCGATAAGAGGGCACCTTGCGCTTTTCTTATTGAAACGATATTCACTTTAAAACGTATATCAATGAAACGAAGAATAAAGGAAGTGTTGTTATGGGGAATGATTCTGATCATATCTTTAATGAATATAAGCAAAACTATCATTTACTTAAGAAGAAACTTAAGTGGCATGTTAGTGATGAACGAGTATTAATGATGGTGGCTTCTTTTTATGTTATTAAATGTAAGCCGTTTAATCTCGAGCGTTTTATGGTGATAAGTGAATATATAAAGAAAAATGTAGGGATGTTTTCTAGTTTAAAATCGTCTCAACGATTTTCCACAGCAGCAATACTTGTATTGCAGTATGAAAATCCTAAGGAAAAATTTCACGAATATCTAGAAATCTATGAAAAGTTAGTGAAAGGTGGATTTGCGAGAGGGAACTTTACTTATATCGCTGCATTAAGTCTTCTTGAAAGTACTTCTGAGGAAGAACTCGAATCTGCAATTTTTCGTGCAAAAGAGGTTTACAAAGAAATGAAGAGGGGACATCGCTTCTTAACGGGACAAAGTGATTATCCATTAGCAGTGTTATTAGCACAATTAGATTCACCAATAGAGGTGATGATGTCTAACGTCGATAATTATTATCATTGCTTAGATAAAAGCGGCTTTAGGAAAGGGAATGAGCTGCAGTTTATGAGTCATATTTTATCTCTGCAAAACGAAGTGAAGCCAGATGAGATTATAGAGCGATGCTGTAGCTTAATGGATGAATTTAAACAATCTGGTCGTCGAATCAAAACGATGTACTATCCTGCTATTGCCTTGCTTTCTTTACTTGATAATCATACGAAGGAAGTTAGCAATGTGATGAACTTATATGATCGCCTAAATTCTGATAAGCTATTTAGATGGCATAAGGACATGAATTTTATGCTTGCTATAAGTTTTATTGTAAAGAATAAAGTAGAAGATGCTAGCCTATTAAGTAACAATCTTCAAACAACAATGGAGACAATCCTGCAAGCACAACAAGCGGCAATGATCGCTGTATTAGCAAGTGCTTCAGTGGTAACAACAACCAATACAAACTAAATAAATTGTGGTGCCTGACCCCCGGTGAACTGCCCCCTGTCAAGTAGACAGTTGAAATAATAAAAACAATCTAAGCGGCTTTAACCCGATATTCCACTGGGCTAAGGCCGTTTAGTCGTTCTTGATATCTATCCTGATTATAAAACTGGATGTATTCATCAATCGCCCTTTCAAGATCTTCAAACGTTTCATACTTGTGTAAATAATATTTCTCACATTTGAGAGTTCCCCAAAACGATTCCATTGGTCCATTATCAATACATTTGCCTACTCTTGACATGCTTTGAATCAGCTTTGCTTTCTTGAGCCTCTCCTTAAATCCTTTAGAAGTGTATTGGAAACCACGGTCACTATGAAGGAGAGGATGGTTCCCATCCAATGACATTGTAGCTTGGTCAATCGTTTTGAATACAAGTTTGTTATTATTGGAATGACCTAAAACATAGCTAACAATGGACCCATCATATAAATCAAGAATGGCACTTAAATAAGCCTTTTTGGATGTACCGTATTTAAATTCCGTTACATCCGTCACCCACTTTTCATTAGGTTTATCGGCCGTAAATTTACGATTCAAGATATTTTCCGCAACATGTAAGGGGATTGAACGTTTATAGCGTTGGTTCTTTCTTCGAATAACAGACTGTATGCCAGCAACCCTCATTAGTCGATGAATGCGCTTGTGATTGAAGTTTTTCCCGAATTTCCGATTCATGTTTAACTTCATTCGTCGATAACCGTAGATACCCTCAACCTTTCCGTGAAGAGCCATCATTTCTTTTATAATTTCTTTATTTTGAAGTTCTCTAGCACAAGGTTTCCGGTTTAGCCATTTATAGTAAGCAGCTCTTGATATACCTGCCACTTCACAAAGTAAAATGATACTTAGATTTCCCTCCTCACGGAGCTCCTGAATTACCACATACTTATCTTCAAAACGTATTGAGTTTACTTCCGCCTCCTTTCGATCTCCTCTAACTTTTTTAGAAAGGCATTCTCCGCACGTAAGCGTTCATTTTCCCTTTCTAGCTTTTTCATTTGGAGTTTGAACTTCTCATCTGGAGAAAGCTCTGCTTCTTCTTTAGTCCTTCCACGGTTATCTTGAAGGGCATCAGCCCCGCCAATTTCGTACTTGCTTACCCATTGATATACCTGTTGATAAGAGACCTGGAAGGTCTCAGCTGTTTTATTATAGTCTTTTCCGTTCTCCAAGCAATAGATTGCAATTTGTATTCGTTCTTCCCAAGTAGTTTTTCTTCCTTTAGTCATATAGCTCGCCTTTCCTTTCAGCGTATCTTTTAAATATATATGACTATTATACTTGGCAATCCACTTTCGTAGTGTGGTTCTACTCGAAATACCATACATTCTCACAATCTCATATTGAGAAAATTCCCCCGACAAACAATCCCGCACCGCAGCTTCCTTTAGTTCTTTTGAATAGTTTTTATATGGTGCAGATCCTTTTAATCCTTCCATTCCATCCTTCTTAAAGCTTTCTACCCAATCATATAATGTAGTCTTTGGAATTTGGTAGTTGGTACAGAGTTCTTTAACCGTGTACTCCTCCTGGTCATAAGCAAGTACAACCTGATACTTAAACTCTGGACTGTAGCTTTTATTAGACAAAAAAACTCCCCCTAAGATAAACAGATTTTTATTTTTTAATCTGTCTACCTTAAGGGGAACATATCACGGTGCGTTAATGTTTTACTACACTGGGGTAGTGCAGCTTCCTTATTTTATTTTTGTAACTTAACCATTAAAATAGCGTCGAATAAAATAAGGAGGTGTGCTGATATAAAAAT
>Ga0181466_1000965_pt1 | contig 10206 bp, 9 predicted proteins | sample InSIn4gowninarea_FD_119078 | JGI IMG/M metagenome (GOLD analysis project Ga0181466, IMG submission 119078) | Clean room microbial communities from NASA Spacecraft Assembly Facility at Jet Propulsion Laboratory, Pasadena, California, USA -... ... | reverse complement strand
TTCAATGTTGCATTTATTGCATATGCGAATGTAGTACCTGCTCCCAGAGTGGAACGATAAATTGAATTATTCGAGGTGTGGAGACACGTCTTGGATGTAGTCGTCCTCACAGCATTCAAGGTGCTAAGCCAAATCAGGCAAAGCGTGGGGGGCCTCATAACGCTCTTTCCACAACTTGATGAACCTCCGACCCTCCACCACTCCCCTTCTCACAGGTTGAAGCCTCTAAGACGCAATGAATGCTCTGTCTTCCAAACAAAAGTTCCCACTCACCACTGGCGATGTTCTGTGCAGTTGGAGGCTTCGCCCAATTCTTTGCCTGTCCGCCTCACAGTTCATACCTACCCACGCTTCGAGGGCGGTGTGATCCAACGAAAGCGGGAACAGCTTTAAGGTCTTCTACTGGCCGTTTCACTCCGATGTGGAGTTCTCCGAGCCGCACCTGCAGGCATGGTGAGCAAGCAGCGACCGTTTGAGGGGAATCGGTGGATTACGACGTGGCTTACCGTTGCCCTACTTGCTGCTGTGGTCTTCCCCACGCGCGTTTCACCATACACGACAATCTCCAGGGCTGTTCTCAGCCGCATAGATCAGCTGATAAGAGACCCCCCTGACTTTGTATGCGGACCCGTGGAATCCAGGGTGACCGCATAACCGAGAAAAAGCAACTCACAACACTATTCAAGACAGCATGTGCCACTTTCTCCGATTGGCCCACAGATAGGCAGCGTGGTCCTGCGATAACGTGGCAGGTCCGAGTGGATAAGTCCTCCCTCAGCCCACCGACTACACCGCCGCCGAAGGGCAACGAGTGCTTGACCTACCGTGGTGGAGTGGTCTTCACCGGTCATCAAGTATGTCTATGCTCAAAACCCGCCAATAGCGTACTCATATCGCGCACCGTTCTGCTCGTCTGTTCCATCGTTCACTGGTCACATCGCTTAACAGTCAATGACACCGAGCTGAGCACAGCACATACATGGACTAGGCGTTACATCAAGTCCTCCGCGAGGCGCCGGGGTCGGAGGTGAGGGAATGTCTACGGAGCCCGCGTAGCGGGAAGTTGCATGAACCGGCGTATTGGTATTGACTCGCATGATGCAGCGACCTACAGACGTCACTGGTTTCTCTGGCATCTCAACGAATCAGAAGCTGAATAGAGCAACGCAATCTGGGAAATGGACCACGATTTTGAGCTAAGAGTCATGGCACCGCTGATCACGTTAGATTTGCAACTTGAGAGGAAATTGATACACAGGGACGGATATCTTGCTGAAACTACTGCTTAGATAACTACAACGCTGACACAAATATCCACCCACGCTTGCGATGCGAAAGCGAAAGCGATGTACTCAAAGATTCGAAAGCCAGATTTGCGGATAAAAACTAAAACGATGGTGGGCAAGGGAAGGACGCATTGCAGACGAGAACGTCTACGTTGCTTTTATCCTATCCTTGAAGGCGGATAACAACCCAGACACATACTAGGTTGCAACGCCCTTCTTCAATCAAAAACAAAGACGCCATTGGTTCATGCAAGGTGTTCAACGCCAGGGGCAATGCAGACAATGTGCTAGGAAAGGTGGCCGGACTTAAGAAGCACAATCCTTCAAGAGGGGGCTGGTGCAAGCTGCGACGAGAAGACTCAAAGGGAGTTCTCGACGTTGACAAGTTCCTCAAATGATTCGCGCCACTTGCGAGTTTCTTCCTTGGAGGGCCGGGGAAGAGGCTTGCGTGCATAGCCTCCATAACCGAAGTGAGCCATAAGGCCAGCCTTGGTTCCGATGATTCCTCCTTGGATGGCTGCCCAATCTCCACGGGCTACGACAGCTTGCAGCTTGCGTGCTTCGGCGTACTGGCCAGATACGAACAACTCAACAAGCTTGACGCAAATCTTGGGTGCGATGTTCGCCATGCCACCGATAATGCCAGATCCGCCTCCAATGAGGGTTTGCAAGGTGAAGTCAAGGGAGCCGCCCATGCACATGAAGCCAGACCCAGGGTCAGATACAGTAGCAGCTCGCGTGGCCGCTGCGATGCGGTTAAGTTTGCCAGTATTACCACAAGTCAACTTGCAGCCAACGATGTTTGGATGTTGAGCCAGCTCGATAATGACGTCCGAGTTGAGGTCCATGCCAGATACAGCACCAGGGTAGTTGTAGATAAGGATCGGGATCGGCGAAGCGGTAGCAACGTCCCGGAAAAAGTCTTTGACAGTATCTTTCGAGAACAGGCCTTGATAGTACGCAGGTGGAAGCACCAAAGCATAGTCTCCGCCAGCGGAGGCTGCTTCCTCACAGAGTTCAATACACTCTCGAGTCGATTGAGCACCACATCCTACAATAACGGGCATGTACCCGAACCCAGCATCATCGAGAGCTTTGCGTGTAGTGCTGGTGACAAGGTTGCGTTCCTTATGCGACAGATGGACGGCCTCTCCATTAGATCCTTGGGTGGTGATACCAGCAACACCGGCTTTGGCCAGACGGATGGCATGACTTGCGATCGTCTCAACATCCACGTTATCCGTAGCTGGGTCGAAGAATGCTACGGTAGGAACGTAGATACCAGGAATCAACGACCGCCGAACACCCACATCACCAGACTCCACAGAGCTAGTCTCGAAATCGTTGTAGTGATTCATGGTGTAGATGGATCGGACGGGATTATGAAAACCAGAGTCTTGGGTGAAGCTGTTCGCTGGAGAAGGTGCGTCGTGATGAGGTGACATGATAGAAGACTTATAAACAGTCTACGAAGCTTTGTACTAACGAAGACTTGCAGACAGAAGTGGAACTTTTGACAAAGAATAAGCGGAACGCTGGACGACGAACGGGAACTAATACGTCAATGGATAGTTGATGTTTGGTAACCTCCCGAGGCAGGTAGCGGTACTTAAATAAGTCAAACGCCGGAAAAGGGCTGCCACGGTCAACACGCCAACGATGAGTGTGGGGGTCCAGCTGACGGCTTCGTCAGAAGTGCTAGCCACCGCGGGCAAAACAAGGCGCGTGAAATTTGCGACCATGAGGGATGGACGGCATCTTGGTGACGACCAAAGGGGCGGTGACTCCCGCAGCCTGCTCGAGGCGCTCTTCTGCAGGTAGCCGATGTCAGGCACAGCTGTTTGCGTCTAGGTGGCTGTCCCGTATGCGGCCAGTAAACGAGGTGTGCATTACTGATTGAAGCGGCGTTTGCTTTTCGCGCTAACGTTGCAGTATGCTGGCAGGGGTAGGGAGGCTGTGAATATCGGATCTTGGCCGGCCGTCAAGAACAAGGGGAGCGCCCTGTGACGATCCTTGGACTCATTGATTGGAAGCTGATAGGGCCATCGTCGCCACAGCTGGCACCATGCGAAGGGTTGCTGGATACCGTTCGGGGTGCTTAGTGTGGGGGTGGGGGGATTTTGCCAGCCGGCTTGAATCGAGGGGCCTAGGTAGTGCCGCGCCTCTTCACATCATCTGATATCGCTCAATGACCCCGGCCAGTCCGTCACCCTTTCGTGGTCCCAGTCGATTACCCAGCCGTTATGCTCGGCGACCACTTAGGACATGCAGCAGAAGGAATGCAAAGGGTAATAGGAATAAGGGTTCTCAGCAGCGATGCAAGACGTGGCAGCCGTAAAGCACCAGAGGGACGTCACAAGATCATGCGACATCAGCGCAGCAATTCTGATTGACCTCCGCCGACCGCGACACCGCCGGACAGGGTCAAAAATAACAGAAGTCTTGGAAAAGGTGTCTCATCAGCACAGCATTACACTAGGATGACGACGTCAGTCGCTTGTGGTTGACCCCCGCGTTCATTACCCCGTGGCGCTCCCTGGTCATAGCTCATTTCAGACTTCTGAGGCTCCGACTAGGAATCTTCCCACCACGTCTTCAGGATCAATCACCCCCAGTCCGGCTCTTATTGGCGTCTACGTCGCTATCTTGCAAAATTCTACTAGTCCATATGCAGCAGGTATTTACTTGACAGCGAAGTGACAACCGAGGTTTCCAACGAACATCGTCGCAAACACAGAAGGTGACAGTACACCACGCGTAGGAGCATCATGAGAATGTGCCGACAGTGTTTCGGCACTTGCGAAAACTCAGGAACCACCGCAGTGGTTTCCATTTTGCTTTTGTTTCCAAACATTAGGCTCAAACAACGAATAAGGGACGCCTCACACGCGGTACCTGAACCTCGGTGGATCTGTCACCGTTTTCCCCCACGCCAGTGACTGTCGCAACCCACCTCGAAAGGAGAACACCGCTTAACCGAAGCGCAACGTCGCCTTTGTCCTCTGATCCATCTCACTGTGTCGGAACCAATTACCACAAAATGACGGCCATCAATACATCACATTTACTGGCCAGACCAGCCATGTTGCGGTCGAAGCAAATGCTGGCAGACCCACAATGCACGAGGGAGGAAAATTTTACCTGCAAGTGCTGCAAGTCCAGGCACTGTTGGTGTGATAATAACATGGATCTACGTCGTTACTGCATTTCAGATGCTGAACATGTGTAGTGTACACGATGTAGCATGCTCTTAACGGTATGCACCCAGTCTCGCACGAAGCGCGAGTCGAATATGTACCGGGACATGCATGCCAACACGGCGCCGCTATTACCCCACAAATTGGCGATCCGAGACATGGAGTTCCCCGCCTTCTTACCACGTTCGAACACGGGACTGCAACTGCGCCTGGTCTCTGACTTGCATGACGCCCAGTCACTTTTACGATCGGTCTACGGATTTGTATTGCCACTGGATGCATTGAGGCCCTGAATATGCACGCAATACAGGAGAGAGCTGGCTTAGATGCTGCCCAACGGGACAGGACGTCCAAGCTATTCGCTCACCTTGCAGTGAGTATGTCAGAAGAGCCCGGACAGCTTGTGACAGCTTCAGAGCCATGTGACAGTTCCGAAAGTACAATTGTACAGTGGTGTATAAACAAGAATGCGTGCACTGGGTCTTGCAAGCGTTAAGTGGACGAGAGCTAGACACCATGTGCCGTGCGGTCCCTGTGTGGACGCAACTCATGGTCCCTCATGGAGGTGTATCAACACTGTGGAGGAGATTCAAGCCATGCCAAGGAAAGGGTCCAGTATGTGTCCTGGCGCAGGTTAGATGTCACCAGCAAGCGCCGCTCTGAACATGGGTACACATGCTGCACCGGAAATAACGCCGATGCCCTGACAGAAGAAGAGGGGTTGATTGGCACGAGTGCAGAGCTCAATCCAGATCTTCGACGTCTCTTCGAACGATGCTGCGCGGCATAGTGCGTTTGAACGACGATTGCGCACGCTCCTCATAACGCCCGACAATCATATGATCGTCATACTCTCCGTATTGCGGTCGTATCCACCGCTTCATCGCCATTGTGAGGAATGCAAGTAAAAGACGATATCAATGACCTGGTTTCCCTGAGCTCAACTTGAAAGGCAGCGCACTTCTCCGATCAGCTCGACCATACCGTTGATCTCCGGCCGCGCTTCGGCTATTTGTGACAGACGAGAGACGCGGGAATATTTCTGGCAACGTTCCGCTTCAGCTGTAGTTCGCAGATCTTGCGTTTGCGTGGGGGTTCGGAAGGCGCTTTCCACCCCGACACTTTCAGATGGAGACTTCTACCACGGCGGCAGTTGTTGCCAGTCCCTTCGCCACAAGTCCTCACAGCAACCCACCTTTAGTGCTATGGAGAGCCTCAACCGATCGCCCACAGAGTCGATCGCGTGGGATTCCGGCTTGTTCTCGCACACGCCTACCAAGAATAGTAGTCAACGTGGGATGCCAAGTATATCCAGATGCTTCCAATTTCAACCTCAGACTCACCGCGATAGTATCCCGATCTTCGCCGTCCCAACATTCTTTGACGGACAAGTGAGAGGAGTTCTACACTCTAAAGTCGGTCTTTGAAACGTCAGTATCCCGTGTTTGTTGTTACACGAAGCTTCACGAATCGACGATGCTGATAAATCTCCGTCTCTTGGTGCACTGATACTTCTAAGTCCCCAAGCTATGGGACACCATGATCGATTACCCTTTCGGAACTCATGAAATGACCCACATCATTCACCGTTCGGCAGCGTTTGCGCGATTTTCTGCAAAAAACCAAGAGCCTTGTGCAGCGAATCAAGCCATGTGCATGGCGGCCGGGACACATGAGTTGAACATGGGCGTGAGTTGAACGAAACTCGAGTCTGATAGGAGGATATCGAACGCTATGTGTGTCACGACTGGAGAGTGAGCCGTGACGCCTTGCCACGACATGCATAGAGTGAAAGGGGCAGTGCTCGCTCACCTCATCCAAAGGTCCACTCACGGGAGTTGACCTCATCACTGCAGCTGTTCTCATGCGTTGCGCCCACGCCCGTCTCCTGTACCCCGCACTCACGATAGTCCCATCATCCGAAAGATCAGAGGACATTCGCGCCCGAGGTCGAATGCAGCATGGTCCGCGGGCGTTAAGATTCTGAATGTCTTAAACCATGTTATCCGTGCCGGGTCCTAAGGGGTTTCGTTCCAACTTAGACAACCTCGGATACCCCACGATGGTTCTGAATCTGCCATTGACTGCAGGACGCAGGTTGCCTACTTCTGCATTGTTGCATCGACATATGCGTGGCACGTTCGTGGAGCCACACGCGGACTTAGAGTGTTCAGCCCAGAGTAACCATAGGACATGTGGTCTCGGGATCTGAGCAGTGCAATGTAGGGCGCAGACCGGGGCCACGAGTTTCTCACAACAGAATCCGTGTTCAAACGCATCACCATGGATAGAACCAGTCTTCGCCACGAGGCCACTCTGTCTTTTTGCAGCGCTCAGTCTACCGTCTCTCCTAGGACGGATTGTGTATCAGTGTTGGCACCAGTGTCGTCAAGTCGAACTCGTTCAATCTGTCAGTAAGCCAAGGTGAAGCATGTTCACTCCAAACCATCTCCATGCCAAGCCCATTGTCTGCGACATTCTTGAGCATGCCAAGGCAGCTTGGCATCCTTGTAATCACAACGGACACAAGTAAAATTCCGCTTTGTTGTCAACATGAGCTGCCACAAACGAACCTATCCACCGACCATGTTACATTCATCATCAAGCACTCTCTAACCCTCAACGCGACATACCTAGCTGCCCCTTTATTATATGTTCCACCAATAGTGCGCAATCGGATCAAGTGCCGACATCTTGTCACGACTCGTTCGCTTACCAGTAGTACTCACCCCTTACCAACAACCCCGGTATTCTTTACAAATCGTGGGGTACACCCACACGTTTCCATATCGCCTTTCCTATCCTGTACCCACTTTCCCATCCTGACGTCCTGAGGTGCGTGCGACCAGGGTTGCACGCCACAGGAACACGGCCTGAAACTTTATTCTAGGTGTCGAGAGGTCGTTGGAATCGGCTTCTCCGACAAGCTCCGATTATCGCGATCATAGTAAGAGCACGATCCTTGTAAAGGTTGATGTGTAATCTGGGAATTTGATTGATGCATGCGACCTGTTGGAGGATCGTCAAACTCGTACGGGGCGCATCATGCATAATTGCATGCACGGGTTGCTAAATGATAGCCCAATGCAGGTAAGTCGCTGACATTGATCGCGCGACCTCTCAAGAGACAAGCAGGTTTCGCTGTGTGCAAATCCTCACGTATGCACAAGTCGTTCGTAGAGAAGAACGAGACAATGTCCGTTTGTAGTATCTTCTTATCGGTTTACAGGCAGCACCTACCTCATCCTTACCGAGACATTCGTATCAGCCGATCACTTCCTGCCGTTTTTGCTCTTTTCCTCTCCGAATCATTAAGCATTCGCTATACGTCCGCTCCGCACCTCATGTTGGCTCATGCTACCACATCCCCTCACCACAGACTTGCACTTAAACAGACGTATCATCATGCCGCCACACGCATATGTGCACAGAAAGCAAGAAAATAACCTAGCCTAGCATCATTGTCTTTCCTTTTATATCTTTCTGAACCATTCCGTTCTCCTCATGATCACACGTGACAATGACAACAAGGGCAATTTTTCTTGGCTAGCCCCTTCAACCCATCAACTTCAAGTGAGAGAAAAAGCCAGTGCTAATAGACGCAGTACGGCTCTGCGGAAACATTCACAGCTACATGACTTCACGATCGGTAGCAGCGATGGTCCAACGTGGAACGCTGCATACGTTACGTGCACAGCCGCTGTTACCAATAAGCTGGATGTCCAAAACAGATAGTACTATAATCAGAAAAATTGCACCTGTCAGTTAAGATACCCAAGAGTGTATGACATATATACTCTACAAGCATCTCCCGCTGTCTGCGTCCTGTGGCACCGTCGTGAGATCTGCTCATTGAGTTGCACTTTCCTCATTCACCTGTTTGTTTATTGACATTGACGTCACTGCCAAACACACGGCCACCTTCCGCCTTACGAATATAGCTCATGATGACACAAGAGCCGCGACATCCCTCCACTTCAATCAAAATCAACTCTACAGATACAACCACTTATACCAACGACAACAGCGGCTTTACCTGCACGCACTTTCCAGCTTCGGCGATGAAGGACCTTCGAGCGCCCGTGGGCCTTAGGAGTGACCCAGAGCTTTGCACGTTTATGTTGGTTAGCCCATATGTTATTGCAGCCGCACACTCTAACTTTTGACAGTGCTGAACGGAATGCAAAGCACTCAAACCTGTTGCGCCTACCGCCAGAACTACGGAACAGGATCTGGGAATACGCGCTGAGTTATGATTATATCACGATCTTCATGCGCCGATCCCAGACGGGGAGGATGATGGCTAAAGGTTCTGTGGTAACATACCAAGCAGGTCGCCGTCCCTCGCCAGCCCTTTGCTTACCACGGACTTGTCGACAAATACACGCGGAGACTTGCACGCTAGTATTCAGATACAACTACTTCTGGGTGGAGAGCATAGAGAGCCTCAGGCTTTACACGTTTGGAGCTGCGTTTCGTGGCAGACTCCAAAAACTGGAACTTCCTCACGACATGCTCGAGTGGGACGCCTATTTCGACCATCGGACTAAGCAACCAAGTTTCCTCATCGAGCCAGAGCCATTCAAACCACACTTCACGAGGTTGTTCTATAACTTGAAAAGTCTCCGGCTCCACGTTGACCTTGCGAAAGGACTCTGGCTTTGGCATCGCAAAGCGGCTATTGCTCGAGATATCACTTCACAGAACGAGGACGGCCTACATGGCGTTGCGCAGAGCTGGAGGCTCTGGAAACGCCAGAACTTTGATCCTTTCCGTGAGCTCTTGGAGCGAAGGATTCGAGAACGAGAGGGCAAAGCGGACCTTAGCTTTACCTGGGCGGTTGGCGGCGGCGGGTATTGGACCATTCCAGGAATGAGTGCATGAACTTCCCGCGCATTCGGGCCGAACAGTTTGGCTTACGGTCTCTCCATTCTACTTTCCAATTTGGCAGGCGATAATACATTCACCATTCTGCGTTATCAGACAGACGCTTCTAGTCGGTCAAATGAGAATTATACATTACAATTCCACCAAGGACGAGTGACAAAAAGCAAGCCTACATGCGAGTGAACATCTGAGCAACTGAACAGCGAACAGCGAACATCAATGTCAAGCCTTGTCCCAGGGTATACTCCTACACCTTTTGCGGCTGTGGCTGTGCCAAGCAACAGCCGCGAGTATCTTGGTTGGGGACATTACTGTTTGGGGATCGCAATACCATTTTTGATCGTGATGGATCGTTTTCCACTCTACGTCAAACCGGCGGTGAGTGCAACTCGGGTCTCCATGGTTGACTTCAAACGCTGAATTGCGATTGCCTCATCAAGGATTGCGATTCCACGTGTGTCGCGCTGCGTAGACCCGACGCGTGTGTGAGCCCGAGATGAGCCCGCGATACACGATTCATGGTCAGCCTACCTATGAAAGGACCGCGTTGGTCACTGTCACGATTAATCACGGCAATGAGAGACTTCCTAAAGCAAGTGCAGTTGCCTCCGCGATTGTGTGGGCGGAGAAGAGCAATCTTATGAAGCAGTGTTCGTATTTGACCTAAGAACTACAAGTGATCCTGACTGACTGGCTTTCCATAGGAATCCTAATTAAGTCTTTGACAGAATACAGATGGAAGTGTATTACTCCATTCAACAAGACCTAATGCAACACCCATACTTCTTACGACCACCGCAATCGAGATCTATCTCGTTGATCATACTCTCCCGCCC
>Ga0181466_1000686_pt2 | contig 10221 bp, 8 predicted proteins | sample InSIn4gowninarea_FD_119078 | JGI IMG/M metagenome (GOLD analysis project Ga0181466, IMG submission 119078) | Clean room microbial communities from NASA Spacecraft Assembly Facility at Jet Propulsion Laboratory, Pasadena, California, USA -... ... | reverse complement strand
TAGTCAGCCCTCATTTATCACAGTTAATTGATTCCAGACTCTACTGCGATAAGTGAATTTCCACAAAGTATGAATCTTTATTTATAAATCAAATATTTTCATTGTTAGAACCAAGAAATCCTGCTTACAACTTTCTAAATATGCTTTTTAACATTATTGGAGCCATCCAATAATGTAAAAAACATTACCAAAGGATTCTTATTATTATTAGAGGGCAAAAAATTGTTAACATTAGTAACAATCATCCCTGTATTGCTTATATATTAGAAAAAATAAGCAAAAATCAGACATTAAATGTTACAAATGTGACATTATTATTATTATATATTTCATTACATACCCACAGGTAGCTTTTACACACAACAACTAGCTTATGAAAAAAATGAAATTTGTTCTATGATGTAACGATGAAAATGAAGAGATGTGCTGCATAACAAATAAGAGCAAGGTTACTGCTCCTCTAAAGGCACAAACTCAGTAAGACAGTGTCTTCAGCAGTGTCCTTGTCTTCTTCCGCTCAAGGAGGCCTAGATGTAGGCAGTAAGTGTCTGGGTATGTTGATGAAGAATATTGTGATAGGCAGTTTCAGAAACTGTCTTCATATGCATGAGAAGGCTTTTGTTGGGTTCCATTGTTCCGGAAAATGCAATACTCGCATCATATACAAATCCCATTCCAATCAGTGGCCAGGATAGGAGTGTCAATCGGAAACAATCATGATCTTAATAGAGCACGTGGTGTACTACATGTATCACTTTCACTGCCTCAATCAACATTTTAATGATCGTGTATAATTTGAAAGGGAAAAAAACGCTATAGAGTGAAGCAGTGAAATCCGAACGTGAAATCAAGGGATGATTTTGCCTAAAGCAGGGACGTTTGGTCATTCTAGCTATTGTAAATAGTAATAATTTGTCCAAGAAGTATAATTGAGGTGATAATTATTGAAAATTTTGATTTATTATAAAACATGCACAATTGATATTAAATTGTTAAGCGTCTTTACTATTACTATATCTTCATGTTTCCTGGGCCTGCTTTAAAACAGTAAATTTCATCTATCAATTAAGTAAGTCTTCATTCATCTTTATCAAACTCTGTTTTGAATCTACATGCATAACAGGTCAAAATTTCCATTATTAAAATGTAATCTAACATGATTTTAAAATAAAATTTCTTGTGTGACATAATTTAATTTTAAATATAGATGTGCTTTATAGTTGTCTGATTTGAAATATATGCTGCTTCTTTAGGTATCTCTCTTGTGAAGCCTTTGAACTTACATATACAACCAGTTTATGGATTATCATGGTTTGTGCCTAGATTTCCGTATAGTCTTATGCCACAGCCTCAAAATCTGTGCAGGTAAATAAAAAATTTTTCTTTAATGGTAGGTAAGAAATGTATTGATGATGCACATCAAAATGTGAATGTAACATCTACAGTATAGTATCCTAAACCTACATGACAATTTTGTTGAAGGCTTCCCCCCTCCTCCTTTTCATGAACAGAAGACATCATCTTGCTCCTTATGGCAATTATTTTGTTGCCAATGCTGATTAAAACTAGAGATGTAACAAATAGTGATTTGGCTGAATACCGAATATTCGGCCAAATTTTAGGCCGAAAACCGAATATTCGAATGCCAAATAGTTAGCTTTTAAAACAAGTTTCATTTTTGTTTGTAATTAAAATAATTATTCAATTTTAAATTGAACGTAAAATACATATTAAAAATTGCTTTTTAATCTTTATATATTAATAAAACTATAACTTGATGATGTTTTTAATATTTTTAATGCTTTGCTGCCAGTTGTTGGGCAGATGATTCTCACAAATCTAAATTTTATGTAATAGCATATTTTAACTATGCTTATACTCTTAAATAATATATATTAACTAAAATCACAACTCATTACTACTTACTACATTTAAAAATTTGCATTAATTTTTTATGTGAGTGTTGGAAAAGTATATTAAAACTTAAAAAATTAAAATCTTGCATGTGATGTCTTTTTTTCATAAAAGTTATTATTTTGAGTTTTTATACATACAGTAAATATTTTGCCATTGACTCAACATGTTATTGGTATTGAGGATTCCGTCTTGAGTCTCTGTGTAGCTCGGACGTGTTTTTCTTGGCTCTGTAAGGGCAGCGTCCTTTGGGCGCTTGGAAGATAAGCTTTTAGTTAGGTGTTTGGCATATGATTTAGGCCTTATTCCAAATTTACTTCGTCCGCATTGGGACACTTTCGCTAAATTTTTATTTCCAAATTCAAAATTTCGACTTCTGCGGCTTTGAAGCAGAGTCGTTAATTGGAGCTCATGTACTTCTCACAGCCTTGGTATCCGACAACTGCGTGCTTGGCTATTCAACAGAAGGTGTCTTTTTTAAGGCGTATTGGATCTCCACGACTGGTGATATAACCCAGTAAGTATGTTGGGCTCACTACACAATCAAGGTTAGGCCTACATCTACACTAGTCGCTGCCGGCAGATTCCCCTTAGCCTTCTCCGCTTCAGGGGTCGGTCGGGGAACTGTAACGCGGGCTGGCTGACTGTTTATTCCCTCACGCACAAACAACACTCCACACTCCAACATCTAATATTTTTAATTATCCCAGACTAAACATGGAACAGAATAGGAATACAGTACAGAGTCTCAAATCCGGATGTCTGAAAACCGGAATGGCCTAAAAACCGGACGTTTTTTAACTGTCAGTTGTTTTTTCCTGCTTATTTCTAAATTTACTTCCACTACTTTGTTTTCGCGCCATTTTTCCCGCTCTGAAAGAAACACTCAGAGAACTCCATAATATTTACTACTATGCAATAATCCTATGCAATTTACTGCATAATAGAATTAATATCTTTATTTGAATCTTTTTTTCCTGACGACTTGAGTTATTTTTACTCGTTTTTGCATATTATTTAAGGGGAGGGCAAACTTGATTTGCATGTTATTACTAAAAAATTTTTTAAAAAATGTGCTTCAAGCTGAAGTTTTAGATTTGTCGGCCCATATGCCAGAAATGCCGATGCAAATGGCTTACACCAACAATATGCGGACATAAACGAAGTCATATGCGTAGATAGCAACGCACCAATGGCAGGTTATCTCACAGTCAATGAAATATGCGATCTTATTATCAGGAAGGAAAAATAATACAGTGAAAATGAAAATAGAGAAGAAAAAATTCCGAATTGATAAGTTGTTAAGTTCACAAGATGATGTCGTCAAGGGATTCGAGCTGCCAAACATCACCACGGCGCAAGAAATATGTTGGTTTGTCTCTCTACGATTATTTTTTGAAAATTAGTGTAAGAAAAAAAATAAATAAATGAAATAAAGCTTATGTGATATATGATAGTTTATTGTTCCTCTCCAAAGCTCGAAAAAGGGCCCAAAATCCATAAAAGTCCGAAATCCGGAATTGCCGTGGTCCCGACGATTCCGGATTTGAGACTTTGTACTGTACTACCTCCCTCCCCCCCCAACTGAAACACTACAAACAGACATGCAACACTTTATTTCCATAATTTGTGATAATTTAATATTATTAAAACAACGCATAGAACAACATGGCGAGAGATTCGGCGCAGGAGCTATGGAACCAATATTTAACATTATGGATGAATTAAGAGACAAAACTATGAAAACTAATGATGAGGAGAAACTAGATAATGTAAAACAAAATGGAAAAACAAAAGAGCAGGATAATAATACGAAGAATAAAGGGAAAACAAAAAATGCAAGGAAAATAAGAGATAAGGGCAAAGACCAGGAATTTCACATTAGCCTGAGAAACCTATCGGCTGTAGAAATTAAAAATAGATACAGTATTCTTGCTAACAAAAACAATGATGAAGAAATACGTAACTGCATTAGTGACAATCCCAGGGATTTGGAAGATGAACAAATTAAATCAAAATTCTGGGCAAAAACAAGCACAGATGAATCGTCGGAAGATGAAATACAAACACCGGTGAACAAATATCCCTGAAAAAATGACCCAGGTTAAGTACATTATATTGTGGGATGTTTCGTAGCTCGCTATTGGTCACCAAGAATATTTGAATGCTCTTTGTTGTAAAACTAGTTCCCTCACTCTTGTTGAAAAGTAAAAGTACATAAGGTTTAACTAAAGGATCATAAAGAAATTTTATTTTTTGATTCAAAAACTATTACAGCTTCTTTGTGACACACTGCAGAATTCATCAAAACAACCCTCCAAAAGATTTATTATAAACGTAAATGGAATTTGTATGTTATATATGCGTTTGCACTGTTTTTAAAAACACAACCATCAAAATAATATATTCTTCTGCAGAAGATTAAGCTACTTTTACATGACAGAAAACATTAATTTTGTTCATTTTATAATTTTAAAAAATAGGGAAAAGTATATATACAGGTAAGCTAAAAATTGTTAAATTTTATGTTAAATGTATTTTTTTATTAAGGTGAAATTATTCGACCAGGCCGAATATTTGGCAAAACGGCCAAATACTGAATACTCGGCAAAAGGGCCGAATATTTGTTACATCCCTAATTCAAACATTCAGTTAAAGAAAGCAAAAAACTAAAATTTTGTTTAATTTATTAAAGTTTTTTTTTTTTTAAATGGCGAGACAGTAGCAGTAGTTTGCCATGGTCCTGGGGATCGTCGGAATTATAACCCTCTTGTTAAGGGCGCCCGGTGAGCAGAGTCATGTCGCCACAATTTGGACATACCACAGGGGAACACCCATGCCTTACCCGGGCCCGTGGCTTGGGAAGCAGACACGCTATCCACAATACCGATCGGGCAGCTTTAATTTATGAAAGTTTATGTTAATAAATTATTGTGTTTAGTTTTAACGTTTATGGCTTTAAATTATGGTGTAAAGCTTTAAGGAACAATGCAATGTTAGAATAGTATGTATTTTATTTTTCCTGGTATTAATTGGGCTAGATGAAAAAACGCTTGCTCAAAATTCACATTGGTGAAGTTAATAGGTTTTTGTAACGATTTTCAGGTTTTAATGTTTTATGTTTGATTTTTATGGCACTGAAATCAACATTGATTATGATGTGTGAATCACAGTTCAAATTTTTTTTTCTTTTCAGAAAGACATGCATGAAAATTTTAATTTGTTGCATATTTCATAAAGGCAGAAATACAGACCTGCCAGGTGTGACATATTCTTCGTAGTTTTTATGGAAAATCGTGTTAAACTACAGTCCTACAGACAGAGACTAAAAAGTTACAGATGTTTCTTTTTGTGTAATTTCCTTTACAAAAATACCCGTAATCAAAATTTCTAGAAACTACCAATCACATCACCAGAGTTCCATAATACCCTTTCCCTCTCCCTGTTTCTTCATAGAGCACTTTCTCCCTTTCTGGTTTCACCCTTCCTGTACCAACTTGTCCAGGAGTGGTGCCAACAACGATAGAGTAGAGCCCTATTTTGCCTCCTTTTTTCAAAATGAATCGCAACTAACGGCATCAATGTTGGTGCCTCCAGGAGCAGCCACGTGTAACTGTGTACTTGTAGATTCCTTTTCTTCAGTGGCTAACCGACGAAAACAGAATAATGAGGCGCTTTTATAGATTTAAAAAATCGTCAGTAAGGATTCCGGAGTTCTGATTGGCAGTACAAGACAAATGGGCAGCAGTGTCTCAACTACTCATTCTCAGCATGATTACGTGAAACCTGCATAACAGTCAGGAGAGATCATATATCATACCCTTTACTAAAGGCTGGATGCTTCTGGCTGGACACCTGTTGCATGTATTTTCGGCCTTCAGTCACACTATGCTCATTTTTCAATAAAGTTTTTTTATTTTCTTGATTTTCTTTGGTAAGTTTTGCTTACATTATGATGTTGTTAATCTTGGGGATCTTATGGTGTTTTTCTTCTTTTTTCTTTTATAATGATTTGAAAAAGCTCTTATTAGCTTTTTTTTTTCAGACATAGCCTTGTTTTACCTTTATTGATTGAAAAATTCAATTTTTATGGCACTAACACCAAAATCATTTTTTTAATAATGTATTGATATAAAATATTTAACAAAACTTTTGTAATATATTTATCTTTTTGATATTACAGCAAACAGATTTTGTCTCCCATTAATATAAGCTTCAATTTATCAAGAAATGTGACAAAGTTTTCATTGAAAACTGGGAAGAAAAGATCCGTGGGAGCTGCCTTGAGTCGGTTTTATCGGTTGAACTGTGGCCTATGGATTCGCAGAAGATCAGGATGTCACAAACGAATATGGAAAAGACCTGAATATATGAAATATAGAATTCAACAACATGTAGTCTGCACTAAGACTCAGTGTCAGATGTTGGACCAAATGACTACTCATCATGTGAAGAAAAAAAAATATTACATTGATGACCCATTTGAACCATATCATGTGCGAAATAATTTTGATTATGTAATAACTCGTAGAAAGAGGTAATTATTTAATAAACTGATTCACAGCCAAAGATTGCATTTGCAAATAGTTATAGATATTTTTGGTTGATGCAAGAAAGTTCTTACATTTAAACAGTACATTTATAAGATAAATAAAAACTTTAGAAAATGTTTGGAATGTAAATGAATTACAATTATGTAAAAACCATATTTTATTAATATATAATAAAACAATTTTTTGTAAAATTAAAGATGAATTAAACATTACATTACCAGTAAAAGAATACCTTAAAAAACTAGAGCCTTTAGGACAATTTACTGAAACATAATTAGTTGAATTCAGTTTGAAAACATTGTCTCATAAGACTCAAAACCACAGAGATACTTAGAGGTTTTTTTTATTCATCAGTTGGATTTTAAAGTAAAAGTAGAAAAGCAGAACATATATGCATTTCCAAATTGTTCATACATTCAGTAAAAATTAATTTTGCTATGACACAGTAATTTCTGTGTTCTTTGAGAGCCTCTTACAAGCTATGTTTCCTTCATGCATTACTAATATTCCCCCTTCCCCATATTATGGATCTTACATGATAATTCTTTAAGATGGTCATTCAAACTAGTATCCTCAGTATCAGAAACTGTCCAGCATGGCAACAAGCTGAACAACAAGCTAAAGATTTACTCGTATTTTTGACCTAGTAGACAATTTCTCTCTTACCCAGGGGGGAAGTCAATTTTTATAAATAAACTAAAATAAAAATGCATAAAAATCTATGATCTCTCCATATTTATTAATTCAGCAGTAAATTATCTCTACTTTTCTCATTTACAAATACAAAGGCACCAATCATCAAGATCACTGTGACCCGATAGACAGACTCTCATTAAGTTCTGTCTATATATACAACGTGCTATATTTACATTGTGATTTTAGGATAGTAGGGTAGGGCCAGATTACCACATAGGCCTCTGAGGCGGCAGTCCTGGGTTCCCAAAATTAAGGGGTCCTGAAATATTTTGCAGTTTATTTTTTTACATATATATTTTGAATAAAATAGAAACAAATTTTGAATTAATGTTCTCTTCATAATGCATTTAAAGGATTTCAACATTCACAGCTGCCTGATGGGCCAATGGATAGCGCATTTGCTACCTAAACCACAGGCATGGGCGAGGCATGGATATTTCCCTGTATTGTCCATTAAGGGGTAGTGATGGCCTGCCCACTATCCTGGGGGATTGTTGGCAATAACAATAAGCTTGGCCTGGGGTAACGTGCCTTGCCATTGGAAAAACAAAAACAAAAAATCCTCTTGTTTTGAATGTGTTTATCAAAAATATTGTTAATTCTTAAAAGTTCTATTATTTTTTAAATGTACTTCTATATAACTTATACATAATACAGATTTTTACTGTCATAAATTTTAATGTGACTTAATAACGTAACATTTTCAATTCATATTAGGCCCTGAGTGTGGGAATCTCATTACAGTAGGCGATTGGTCTTTAGTTTCCAATTTCAACCATTGCAAGTTTATGGACTGTTTCAGGGACTGCATGATCCTTGCTAAAGTATTAACATTTTCATGACTGCTGATGTGGATTGCATCATTTCAGATTCTATTATTTCTCTTATTTTTAATATCTTTTAATCCCAAAATACATGTAATACTAAATAGTAATAATGCTAAATAAACAGCAAAATAAGTGATCTGTGTTCTACCTTAATAGAAAGCATGAATATATTAAAACTTTAACATTGAACATGTTCAAAACATGTTTTATAGTTTTTATCTTTGTTGTAATTATATAAGTTTGTGGTCATCAGTAAGAGAATTTCAATATTTTCGCCGATACATAGGATTAGAAATGTAAAAAATTGGTCGCAAAAGTGTTAAGATCAGTTACTTATTGTTTGCTATGCTTTCATTAAACAAATTATAAATTATTTTTAAATATTAAACTGTATTTTAGATATTTTTCTTAGCTTTGAGTTTCATCCTTAGTACAATGTATAGTCATCTCATAGTACAATGCATTAATTGAATATAGAGGATAAGATTTGTCTATGTGTGTATCTTTGTCTTTGTTGTCTCTCACATGTATATACATGCAAGTTTTACTAACCATTGGTTTTAAGAAATACTATAGTTTCCTGTAATTGAGAGAGACAAGGTAAGCTTGGTTCTTAATCACACTGGTAGTCGCAGACAGATTTTGGTTTGTGAAATTGATGCTGCAGACAAATACAGAAATCTGCTATATGATGGTATCCAACTTACTTTTAAATTTTAGAATATTTTCATAACAGCTCTTGTTTTTGAAAAATATTTTAATCTTCATAGTCTTTGAGCATTAATACTTATCTTTATCAATTCTTGTTTTCATCTGAGCCCTCATGTTATTAAAACATTTAACAAGAAATCAAAGAATGCTCACATTGACACAATAACAGAATGTGCTTGATCAAGATGACCATTCATTATTGAAAAACATAACATGTAAGAAACCAATCAATTTAAAGATATATTTTCTCATTAAAAGCTTATATTGTCTTGTATTGTTAGGACTGCATGTCTGTACGAAATTTCAAATCAATCAAAACTATTATAGTGGGTGAATTAGATTGCAAGAGGACTTTGCCTTAATATTCAATAAATTAACAACTAAATTTAAATAATACTATTTGTAAAAACAGAAATCTAACAGTTTACCAAAATGTGTGATAGCATTACTTACTGAGCAAAACAGGGGAAATTTTGATTAACCCTCCATTACTCACTCTGGGCAGTTGCCAAAACCACATGCACACAGCAGATTGCCAAATTGTATAAGAGACATTTATTACTCAAAATAAACGTTTTTCACATGTCCACAGTCCAATCATAATGAGCTTTACACCACTGCAATTGATGCCTCACATTCTGTGGTGTGATCTTTGGCTTCTCTCTTATAACCGTAGAATTCCAAGGTTTATAGTCTGCTACTTATACTTGATAAATTTTAAAATTCCCCGAGTGATTTCAATAACAAGAGCTTGTGATTTTGTTTCTCTACTCTTTTCAGAGTTCTATGCCTATGTCTCCATCATCTGAAAGCCTGAGGGATTTTGGCTTCTGTTGAATGTCTGAAATTTCATGAACTAATTTCCTACAGAGATGGTATTCCACTGTAATGTCACAATCAAAGTCATCAATGTCCTTAAACTTGCTCATTGTCTCATAAACACATTAATATAGCCCTACAAATTACTAACAACACTTTTATAGCTCTTGGTTATGCATCAAATTAAATCATCTACCAGATCCATTATTTTAGGAGACGTCTGGATGCTGTTAGCTAGATAGATTCCTTCTACCCTGTTTGATCCCATTAAGCAGATATGAGAATTAGCAAAAAAGAAAATAAAAGCATTAAAACTAAATCATATTTGTTTATGATCCAACAGCTAAATTAATCAGTAATTTTAAAGCATAGATTTGTAACTAATAAATGTTTAAAAAATTAATTACTAACATTAATTACATTCACAAAGAAATTGTCAGTTAAAGATTTTTCTTTGTAGTTAAGTCTCTCAGATGATTTTTAACAGATTTTGCAAATAAACAAAACTCCTTATAAATTCTTTCATCTCCACCTTTGAACTCCAGGGTCTGTCACATACCTTCTAATGCCATCTGAATTTCTGCATTTGGCAGGCAAATCCTCTTCCATTTCAACATCGCTTTTCTCTTCATGACAGTCTCCTACTTTTATTTTGCTTATCATATCCATTATATCTAGGTTATTTTTTTATTTTCCTTGTT
>Ga0181466_1000961_pt1 | contig 10252 bp, 9 predicted proteins | sample InSIn4gowninarea_FD_119078 | JGI IMG/M metagenome (GOLD analysis project Ga0181466, IMG submission 119078) | Clean room microbial communities from NASA Spacecraft Assembly Facility at Jet Propulsion Laboratory, Pasadena, California, USA -... ... | reverse complement strand
CGGTACGGAGTGAGAGAGAGAAAGAGAACCTCTTTGTTTTGAGTCACCAGAAAACACCACACCAAGTCGCCATTACTGTTCTAGATCGTAGTTCTACAGGTCGTTTTTGAAATCTTTCAGCAACCCAACAAAAGCCCCGCGAGGGAGCAATTACGAAATGCAAACGAGAAACCACGGAATAGGGCGACCCGCTGAGAGGAAGACTTGGAAGGCACCCTCTTCGGGTTTTCAAAAATAGGGGCGCCATGCGGCCCAAAGGTCTGATTTTCTTTTCTACACAAATTGCAAAATACAAACGCCATGTCGCGCACACGCACACACATACACAACTCAAACCTTGATCATGCCCAACGCACCACCGGTGAAGTTATTCCCGCCACCACGCCTCGGGCCCCCTTGACCGCCCCTTCCACCACCACGGCCGCGTCCGCCACCGCGTCCACCACGTCCACCTTGGCCCCTATCGCGCTCAAACGCATTCGGCGTCCCCTGCGTCCTCTGCTCAAGGGTCCTCTCGTTGGTCTCGATAAGGCCTGACGCCTTGTCGCTGAGGGTGAGCGCAAGACTTTGCAACCTGCTCAGCTCGACGCCCTTGCGGAAGACGACGACCTTGCCGACCTGGTCGAGGGCGGCGGCCAGCTCTTCGTGGCTGATCATGCGACTGACGACGGCGCCGACCTTGCGCTCCTCGAGGGCGAACATGTCGGCCAGCGTCGCGAGGGAGAGCGTGTCGTAGAAGGGTGCGTACGTGAACAGGTAGGTGCGCAGGCCTTCCTCTTGGATCTGCGCCTCCAGCATCGCTTTGATCTTGGCCGGCTCCTTCATCAGGTCCCAGATCTTGATCGCCGAGATGTAGTCGGCCGCTTTGCGCCACTCGCCTGCTGCTAGCGCTTTGGAAGCTTGCATGACGTGGTCGCGCGTGTTTTCGGGCGGGCCGGTTAAGATCTGGCGTTCGTGGTATTCGAGCATGCGGCGGTACGTCTTGCTGATGACGCGTTTCTTAACGTCTGGAGAAGAACCGGTTTGCGCCAGGAGTGGGATTTCGAGGAGCATGCTGCAGGTGAGGTAGACGCACTCTAGCAGCTCGAGGTTGATGTGCATGTGGAATGGGAGTTGCCTCTGTCGTTCGAGACGCTCTTGTTCTGGTGAAACTTGGGAGTACCTTGTCATCTGTACACCTTGCGCAAGGAGTTCCTTTTGTCGGCCGCTACCGCAGATTTCTTGGAGTGAGTTTTGGGCTTCATAGACGAGACCGGCGCGGAATGCGCACAGGCCGACTTGAACCAATGTGCGGTTGAAGAGGATCTGCGTGTTTACGTCGAACGAGCCGATAGTCTCCTGCAAGTGGGACATGAGCATCATATCGCGCGCACGGTAGTATTGGTCGTGAAGAGCGAGGAAGTATATCTGGCAAAGCATTGCACGCGCGCGGATGATGCCTTCGCTCTGCTGGAAGAGGAAATTGCAGAGGGTTTTAACGAGCGAGGCGGTATCGATATCTTGGCCGCGAGGTGTGATGGTGGAATTGAGGTTGGACGGAATCGCTTCCCAGGTCTTCTCCTCGAGGATGGATACGACTTGGGCGGGCTTGAAGTACACGTGCTCCAACCTCCGCATAATGATCCGGTTGGCGCCGTCTGGGGTAGGTTTGAGCGCTTTGTTGGTCTGCAGGCGCTCCACGTACAGTTGAGAGCGAACGACACTGGTGTATAAGAGGCCTTCATCGCTAAGTCGCTCAATGTACTCGGCAGTGTGGGGGTCGATGTGTTGGAGTGAGCGAGTGAGCTCGTCGTCAAGCCTTTCCACGAAAGATACGACGCTGCCAGGTATTTGGAATGTGGTCCCGGCCTCAAAAGTGGGTTGTTTGTCGTCATCTTCCCATTCTTCAGCGCCCTCGACAATAACCATATCCGGGTTAGCTTCGAGCACCGCCAAAAGACGGGTAAGCTCTTGTTCGGCACTGTTTGGGCTGTCAGTCATCCGTTTGTGCCACTCGTCAAAGGACATTCTTACCATTTCCATTGTTCTTGGGTCATGTAGTTGGTGGTTCCAGAGGTCAAGTCGAATCTTGTAGGTATAAGTGTTAGGAGAACGCGAATCCTTTGGTAATCGGTTGCGGCAACGTCAAGCAAACGTTCCATTATCCGGATTTGCTCTAATCGATCTGTGTTCTTCCGGCCTCTGGCTTCTACGATTGTGCGCAGGTTTTTGAGAATGCTCTCGGGGGTATATTTCAAAGCTCGTCCGTCTCTTCCGACCCCTTCCCAGCCACCTTCATCGGCATCAGTGATCGTCTCGCCGTCAGCGAACGTTTCCTTGACTCTCTTCTTTGTGGGGGCTGGTGCAACCTCGACCACTTCTTCAGCCATGAATTCTTCCTTATCCTCCCGATACGCATCAATGTCGGTTTGGTACTCCTTATTGAGCTTACGGATCTTTTGACGAACGGCGTTCAACCCCTTCGTGGCCAGGGCATTCATTTTCTTTGGTGTCACCTTCTGCTTGTCCACAGTTTCCTGCATGAAAGTTTCGAGATCTGCGACGGTTTTGATGTAGAGCTTAGGCACTTTGTTGTCATTGTCCTTGATCAGACGCGGAAGTTGACGATTTAATTTGTCGTACTCTGCGCAGAAGTATCCTGTTAGTATTGGCGTATAGATAGAATCCATACGTCCTCATACCTGCTGATATGACAGTCCAGTCACCAATTTTCTCCGCATTTTCAATTAATCGCACGGTGCCTTCGAGCTCTTCAAACTTTTTGTCTTTGGCGCTCTTCACAACAGTAACTTTGTCCTCCTCTTCCTCACTTGACTCCTCTTCATCGTCACTCCTCAAGAACCTATTAACTCCTTTCGCACCACCTTCCTCATCACTGCTGTCATCGCTGTCGCTGTCATCCTCGTCTTCCTCTTCACTGCTGGAATCTTCAGAGGACTCGTCGGCCTTGGGATCCTTCTTTTCCTCTTCCTCGTCGGTGTAGAGATCCTCCTCTTCGGAACTATCGCTCGAGCTGTCACTGCCGTGGAAAAATCGAGACATGTTGTATTTTGTGACGTGAAACAATAATTTGCGCTCAACGGACAGGCGTGAACACTCAAAAATCGCGAGTGCAGGGTACAAGGCGTGGCGTACCACGAAATTTAAGCGAAGTGGAACTTCCCGGCCAACGTAGTGCGCAGGTGAACTTGAAAAAGGGTTGGTTACAATCACGAACTACTGCATTGGAATTTATCACTTGTGACGAAGTAAAAATATATTGTAGGTTAGGGCGGGGAAGATGCTCGATTTGCCGTTTGCGTAGGCTGTGTCTCAGACTGCTACCTAGATTCTTACAGAACCAGATAATGCATGCATGTCTAGCCAATCCACCTGTGACCGCCTCACGACGGTTGTGGCCGAGTCTTTTGCATTCTTGACTTTTGCTACCTTTCCTGTCAGGAATCGTAGCGCACGCAGCAGGGCGGTTTTGAATTCAGCGATCGCGGGGAGGTGCCTTACGATCTTGATTCCTGGTTGGATAAGTAAAGTCAATGAGCAGGCCCATTTCCAAATTTGCCAAGGGCTCCTGCAGCCGTGCTGAGAGCCTTGAAGCTCAAGATGTCGAATGCCGCCCCGTCATATGCACCTCATCCATGTTTGTACGTGGTTCAGGTGCATTGTCGTCGTACGTTTGGCATTCGCTCATAGCGACGAAGAAATTTGACCTCTGAATCGCAGCAAACGTAAAATTTCACAGCCACCTGGAGTGGTTTCCCGAAATCACGTAGTCCGGAGCCGCGCCATGTGGCTCTAATGTTGCGACGGCCCCTTTTGCATAATTTCCTCTGTCCGAATTTTGAATGATATTCTTGCCAAGTTCATGGTTGTCTCTGATTTTAATTCAATGCCACGGCTGAGTTCCCATCATATACCCATCCTCGATAGATCGGTCCTCCAATGTGCGGATGAAGTTATTGTTGCCTCGTCCTTGGTTACTGCCACTTGCCCGACTTGTGCGTCGTCGACTATCAGTGTTACCATCCGGCGGGGGCGGATAATATGCAGGACTTGGCTGGAGTCTTATAGGAGCATTCGGATCCAAGTGTGTTGCGACCCTCTGGAGGGCTGCAGGAATACCACCTTGCTGATGCTGGTCCAGAGTGGATGCTCTTTGCCGTCCAGCACGAGCGGTAGCTTGAGCATGTAGATTCGATTGTTGGTTGTAATGTGCCGCATGCATCTGTGCTGTTGGAGGTTGTAGCATACCCATCTGCTGCTGATTGTAGGCCGTTTGAGTAGGATAAGAAGGAGGTGCTTGGGCAGTGTACATATTGTACATAGCAGGAGATTGAGCATGTGGCGATTGTTGTTGATATTGATTCATCTGCATGGCAGCCAGGACAGAAGCGTTCTGAGCTTGCAGCTGCGCTGCTTGCTGTTGCTGGGCGCGTTGTTTGCTTAGAGCCTCCGCCTGTTGCTGTTGCTGAATGCCTGGAGCAGGGGATTTTGTGATTGAGCTAGCCTTGAGGTTCATGGGGGGCACAAACGGCCCAGTGAATTTTTGCTGTGTAATGAATGGGTGCAGTTTCGCTTGTTGTGGAGACCATCTTTCTAACGGATTCAAGTTCAGCAATCCTCGCACGAAGTCAATGAACGAATTTCGATTCGCAATTTCTGTTCATTGTCAGATGGCCCCGCGCCAAAATATGTTGCAAGAAACCTACCTCGTTCAACCTCAGCGGGTTTCATATTCTTCCGCGGTAGAGGGTAGGTTTTGATCAAATCAGTCAAAGTAGTTGCGGAGAAGTACTTCTTGCTTGGTTGCTCTTTGGTATTGTGCTCACGTGCATACTGCTCCATGCCCTTTAGTCGATAAGTTCTGCGACCGAAATCATCATGAGTTTTTTCAAAAAATTCGCCTGATTGTTTGCCAACTTCCAACATCCATGTTGGGGGTGGACCCAGCATTTCAGTGATACGAGATACTTGATTGTACTCTGATGAACCAGGAAACAATGGGAGACCGAGAAAGAGTTCGACTACAATGCAGCCCAGTGACCACATATCGATCGCCGCGGAATACCTAACATACATTAACAATGAAAGATTTCAACATGGACTAACATTGCACTTACGGAAGGCCAAGCAGGACTTCGGGGGATCGATAGAAACGAGACTGAATGTAGGTATATACAGTCTGTCGCTCATCACAAGCAGATCCGAAATCGATAATTTTGATAATTGGGCTTTCCAGGCTGTGATGGTCAGACTTTGATTATACAGGTCAGCCTTCGTTTGGATACATACTTTTTAAGCAGGATGTTTTCCGGCTTCAAGTCGCAATGTATTATTCGAGCCTTGTTCAGAAGACTGAGACCAATGAGAAGCTGCTGTGCGAAAACCCGAACAAGGGTCGTGCTGAGACCTCGGAATTGGTTCTGTTTTATCAACTCGTATAAATTCACGCTCAGTAACTCGAAGACTAGACACAAATGCTGCCGATGTATGAAAGTATCTTTCAGCCGTAGTAGATGGTGATCATCGTTTTTGTCCAATTTGCTATTGAGCTAACCAAGTCTTAGTACGTTAATGATCACCACGAACTCAAAACTTACCAAATCCAACACCGAAACCTCCATCATGCTTTGGTTGAAGTACGCGGTTCGGTTCTTCACGACTTTGACAGCAACAACTTCTTGAGTCTTTAGATTCTGGCATTTGACAACTTGACCAAAAGTCCCCTGGCCTAGAACATCGAGGATCAGATATCGATTCCTTGCCTCAAAGTCAGCATGGGTGTTGTTCAATTATGGACATTGTTTGCTGACTTATGCCCCGTTTCTTCTGAGCCTAAGATGTCGTTGACATAGAGAATGTAGTCGCTGTCTTCATTGTCGTATCCGTCGTTCTTGGATCCTTTGCTGGGCTTCGTGAGAACTCTCCGAGGGTTTCTCGATGACTCGTACTTGAAGCCAGGATTACATATTCGGTAGGTGGAAGGCAGCTGTGTGGTAAGGGCTTGTAAGGGCTATTTCAACGTTGTTAGAGTCTTCCAGAAGATTACTGTACATTCACGTACGCTGATGAACCCTCCTTCGGGATTGGCACGACGGAATGGCGGCTGAGATCGAATATTGGGCTGAAGTTCAGCGATGTCGGTACATCTGGTAAATTTCGGGACCTGGGCTGGAGGTAACGGGGACTGCTGTAGTTGCGATCCGATTGGTGACAAATAATCGCGACCGTAGTTTAGATTCTGCTGTTGAACTGCTGAACGAGGTGAATAGTAGTTGCTCTCAGGGCTCGAAGGTCCTTGAAGGCTTGATAATTGGGATGCCTGTGCTCTCGAACCTGTGACAGCATACGTTAGCGCTTGATCCATGTTGAGGCAAAGTTCCAACGGACTCGGTGATTGATAATAAGAATATGAGTTTGAAGTCAGGAGCGTGGGTCGGCTAGGAGATTGGCGACTGGACTGAGAATTGGGCGAGTAGGAAGTGTATTGTGATGGAGCAGCGTCTTGCGATGTGGAGGAGAGCTTCATTGGTGAGTAGCGTCGCGCTGCAGACGACTCTTCGTCCTTTATGTACTGTGAAGTAGGCCGTGAGCGATTGGTCGAATATGCGTCCTGACCAGCAGAATGACCACGTCCAACATCTTCGTATTTCTGCTTGTTGTAAGGGTCGAGATCAGCATCCTCCATAGGTATGTCTCCGTCATAAGCGATTTGGCCAGTCATGGAAGTAGAGGTCCATCTCTGATCCATGACCACGCCTTCTGTAGGGGTAGCACTTTGCGAAGACGTGGGTAACGAGCGAAGACTCGTAAAGGCTGGCGCGGGCTGATACAAAGGGTTCAGCTAGGGTGCTGAGGAGTTCGGATTGGGTATGATTCCGGCGTAAGGCCTCCCGTCCTAAGGAACGCAAGTGACTCGGGCACAACCGCGCTAACGTGAACACGGCGTGGTGATGCCAATGCTAACAATCTCTGCTGAATTCTGTTTATTCAATCACAATGTTGAACAAGGATAATGGTTATTGCCAATGGTGACAAGGGTATCCACTGTCCTACCTGACCAGTATGCCAAAAGTATTATATGTCCGGTGCAACTCGGTTCCTCCAGAGCGGAGCAATATCAAAGTCATTTTGGCAACTCTTCAATTCACACCATTGTCATCCTACGAATCACGAGAACTTAGATCTGTCCATACCATCAGCTTTTGATGAGGATGAGGATGAGGTTTGTCCCTTTCCAAGTGGAGGAGTGCATGCTGTTTCAAATAAATTAAAGGATTCGAGTATCCAGCAACACTCTAGCTTCCACGTGTGGAATTGTTGTAGAAAAATCTGTTGTATGCAAATCTTTTTTGTCACCGCCTCTTACTTCCTCCTCGACACGTCCTGATGTTCAATTGGAAAAGCGTCCATTAGTGTCCAGGGACTTGAACACCAGCAAGGCAATAACTAGAAAAAAAAGAGTCGATCTGGAGTGGGCTGCAAAACATCGCATCATTTTTAATACTAAAGTAGACACGTCCTTTCTGCAGTTTCCTTTGTATCTCTGAGTTTGCCCGGATGGGTGACCAAAACCGGATAGAGAAAATCTCATATGTAATTCTGTCTAACCAAGATTACTTCAATAACACAATCGCCCGTTTCATGAATCGACAGCACTTGGAACCACGCGAATAGCTATGTCAAAACTTGCACCGAATTTGCAGTACGTGCCCCAGGAAGACAGACGAGGTATTGGACCATTAAACATGCAGACGCTCCCTCCATTGGCAACAGCCTGAAGAGAACGAAACTTGATAAAAACCTGCTCCGAATCCTCCAGTTCCTACTCGACCCAGGATTGCTTGGCATTGTGTCCCTTGATTACATCGGGGACTTCGCAGTTTTCAAGCAAGTAACTTTATAAATAAAATAAATAAATCTACTCTAAACGTTCCAGTTCCTACTCGGCCCAGCATTCGTCGCTGAGACTTTTCTCTTCGGATCGGGAACTCGATGAACAACAACTTGTGAAAATGACGAAACGCAGCGAGCTCTGCTCCAAACCCTTCCAGTTCCAACTCGACCCAGGATCTCTCGACCTTTTCTACTTTTCCGGATTAGACACTCGGCGATACTGAGCAGGTCGCTTGGTTTGATTTATTCGGTGAAGCGTGCTAAAAACCTCCAGGTCCTACCCTGTCAAGGATAAATCGGTACTTCCTTTCTCTTTTCCATCAACGACTCTGGGAGTGATGCGTGTAAGTGTGAGTATTAGAAGTTGGTGGAAACCATTCCAGTTCCTACTCGACCCAAGTTTATGCAGTATTGTATGCCCTTCTAGATTACTAACCCCGAGTGTGATGTCGAGGGAGTACATTGATTCGAGAAATACGTACCAGACATTCTCCAGTTCCTACTCAACCCATGATTGTTCGAGCATTTATTCCTCTTTTGAGCAAGGACCTTCGATATTGAGCAACTGCACCTGGGCTCCACAGCAACACAAACTCGTCATGTACTACTAGAACACAAGCTGCTGCTTCAGCGAAATCAAATCTCACGAATTATCTCTGCAGATTTCATCTCATGCTCTGTATTAAAACATGCCGAGGAACACGAGCTGTTCCCATTACAAACCTTGACTGGTTCACACTGTGCTACACCGTTTCCACTTCCCTGCTGCACTGAAACGGCACAGGAGTACGACTGCAATTAGACCTCATGCTCGTTCGGTTGGAAGACCTTAAAGAAAGCTAAGCATGCCCCTGGTCCCCCACCGCGAAACCATGCAGATGACCTTAAATGGGGTTGACAGCAGATTGAGCAAGTTGGCGCCGCTGTACAAGATGTGATCTTGGTTGTCAATAATTATGCGCAGAGCTGATGCTAATAGGGAGCAGGGACTTAAACAAGGTGGTCCAAGCTTCGTGGGTAGAAGGTCTTTTAAATCACTGATGGCTGGATGAATTTGTGTATGGGTGAAGGCATACGGTCGATACGATGGATGTAGATGTGAGAAATAGAAATACAGTGACAGAGTTTGGAACTCTTGCAACCACGTGCACGTATTGATAAAGAGAAAGAGATATGGAATGAGGCAGTCTAACGCGCAGGACGTGGAGCAACAGACGACAGCGGTAAACGTGTTCAGATTCGAGTAGTATCCTGGTAGAAAAGCTTTACTCATTTCTACATAATTCCTTATGGTATTCAATGATGACCAACCAGACACACAACCGGAAACAACCCGAAAACAACTTCGCTAAGAACGCCATAGAAGACATAACTGAGGACTGGCTTGCACTCTAGTTCATGGAAGCGACAAGAGAGTTGATCTTGTCTTCCCGGTTACCCAAGTCACCACCCTCAACGTAGTGCTTGAACTTGCGGGTCCTGAAACCGCCGTTGGGGTTGCTGAGCTTAAATGGCCAGAGGAAGTTGGCGGCTTGCTTGAAGTTAGGTCCAACTTGCACGATTTCGCTTTTAGTGGATAGATTAGTGTTTCATCATTTTACAAGAAGAGAGGTGAGGGCACATACTGAATCAAGTCCTCCATGCAGACAATACCGTATTTGCCAAGGTTCTCCTCGATGACAGAGTTGTCGGTGAGAGGGATTCTCTGGGGGTAGCTGTTGGGCGAGACGCGGACCTTTCCATATCCACGCTTGTAGACAAGCTCGCGAACGGTCTTCAGGTTGGGGTATCCGTAGGCGATGTAAGGCTCGACAATCTTCAACATCTCGAGGGTGGCCTTGGTGAGACGGATGAAGACACCGTTGTTGATCTGGAGAAGACGGAGGAGTTGGAGAGTCTTGCGCTTCTTGGGGTCAATCTTGTTGATACTGTGCATGGTTAGCAATCACATATTTTAAAACATCTGTGCATGAACTTACCCCTTGATACGGACAACGAAGACCAACTTGGACTCGGCAGGCACGTAGTAGGAACCAGATTGCTTGGCCTCGCGGGAAAGGCGGACCCTCTCACGCTCTTGGTCGCGGTACTCCTTGACGTAGGACTCGGCCCGCTTGAAGATGACGCCGCGCTTCTCCTTGTTGGCCTATAGAAAAATCACGTCAGTAAAGGTCTTGGAGGTGCTTCAAAACCAGACTAAGGATGTGATATTTGACGATTCAGTCCCGAAAGATGGTTAACAATACGACAGCATCGACCTGATGGCCTAGTCGCAAGTGATAAATTCCAATGCAGTAGTTCGTGATTGTAACCAACCCTTTTTCAAGTTCACCTGCGCACTACGTTGGCCGGGAAGTTC
>Ga0181466_1000960_pt1 | contig 10260 bp, 7 predicted proteins | sample InSIn4gowninarea_FD_119078 | JGI IMG/M metagenome (GOLD analysis project Ga0181466, IMG submission 119078) | Clean room microbial communities from NASA Spacecraft Assembly Facility at Jet Propulsion Laboratory, Pasadena, California, USA -... ... | reverse complement strand
CACAATATTTATGTTATTTAAACGAAGATACAATCGCTACTATGGAAATGATGCTGGTGAGTACATTATCACTGAAGAAGAAAAAGGAATTAAACAATAATATATATAATTTTAGACTGGAACAACAAAACAACAATGTTCCAGTCTTTTTTATTTTTAAATCACATACATTTGCAATCATGATATGCTTAGTAATCATATGATAAATGATTTTATTCAAATTAATCTCGCGGATGATGTGAAAATTGTATTACAATAATGTAAGGTTCATCTTGCTTATTGATATTCTATATGACATAGCTTTATGATATATTTTGATATATATCATATTGAATTAGAATCGAAGTGAAAACATGACACAAGAATTAAAAAGTAAATTACTTTCTTTTTTTAAATTTATTTTCGCCACTGCTTTATTTATCTTTGTAATTTTTACACTCTATAGAGAATTATCACATATCAATTTTAAAGAGACATTCATACAGTTCGGCAAAATTAATAGATTATGGCTCGTACTACTATTTGCTGGTGGGGGACTGTCACTCATCTTATTATCACTGTACGATATTATTTTAGTAAAGGCTCTTAAACTTAAAATGCCGTTGATTAGAGTCTTTAGAGTGAGTTATATTATCAACGCCCTTAATTCTATAATTGGTTTTGGAGGGTTTATAGGTGCAGGCGTAAGAGCTTTTGTGTATAAAAATTATACTAATGACACGAAAAAACTTGTACAATATATTTCTATTATTTTAGTATCTATGCTTACGGGATTAAGTTTATTATCCATCTTAGTTGTCCTGCGTATATTTAATGCTTCTCACATGATTGATGAAATTTCGTGGGTACGTTGGATTTTATATATTGTTGCATTATTTTTACCAATTTTTATTTTTTATACCGTCGCACGACCTGTAGATAGAAATAATCGTTATATGGGTGTGTATTGTACAGTTGTATCATGTGTTGAGTGGATGGCAGCAGCTACTGTATTATATTTTGCTGCATTGATTGTCGATATACATATCTCATTTATGACTTTTGTAGGTATATTTGTTATTGCAGCTTTATCTGGTTTAGTTAGTTTTATTCCAGGTGGTTTTGGCGCGTTTGATTTAGTCGTGTTACTAGGACTGAAATCACTTGGTATTTCTGAAGAAAAGATACTTCTAGCATTAGTTTTATATCGATTTGCTTATTATTTTGTGCCAGTGATGATTGCACTTATACTATCTTCATTTGAATTTGGAAATACTGCTAAAAAATATCTCGACAATTCGAAGTACTTTATACCTGTAAAAGACTTCACTTCATTTTTGAGGTCTTATCAGAAAGATATTTTAGCTAAAGTGCCTTCATTTTCGTTAGCGATTTTAATATTTTTAACTAGTATTATTTTCTTTATTAATAATTTAACTATTGTCTATGATGGATTGTATGATGGAAATCATTTTGCCTATTATATTGCTTTAGCTGTACAAACGAGTGCTTGTTTGTTACTTATTTTAAATGTAAGAGGTATTTATAAAGGCAGTCGTCGTGCAATAATTTATGCCTTTATTTCTATTATTTTAATTGCTAGTGCGACTATATATACTTATGCGTCATTTTTATTATTGTCATGGCTCATTATCATATTTGTGTTACTGATTTTAGCTTATCAACGTGCTCAAGTACTTAAACGACCATTACGCTTTAAAAAGTTGGCGGTTATGCTACTTCTTAGTATCTTTATTCTTTATTTAAATCATATTTTAATATCAGGAACTTTATATGCATTAGATGTTTATCATATTGAGATTGATACGTCTTTATTACGATATTACTTTTGGATGACCATTGTTATTATTATGCTACTCGTTGGCGTTATTGCTTGGCTTTTTGACTATAAGTATAAATGCCCTCATCATAGCATTGATTTAACACTTTGCGATGCAATTATTCAAAAATACGGTGGTAATTATTTAAGTCACCTTGTTTATAGTGGTGACAAAGATTGTTTCTTTAATGAAAATAAAGATTCATTTATTATGTATCGATATAAGTCCAATGCCCTTGTCGTTTTGGGTGATCCAATTGGCAATACTAAATCATTCGAGTCATTATTAGAAGCATTTTATCAGTTTGCAGAGTATCAAGGTTATGAGATTATTTTTTATCAAATAAGTGATCAATATATGCCTTTATATCATAATTTTGGGAATCAATTCTTCAAATTAGGTGAAGAAGCTATTATTGATTTAACAACGTTTACAACATCTGGTAAAAAGCGACGTGGTTTCAGAGCGACGCTCAATAAATTTGATGATTTAAATATCAATTTTGAAATTATTGAACCACCATTTACTCAAGATTTCTTTGATGAACTTAAATTTGTGAGTGATAAATGGTTGGATGGAAGAAGTGAAATGCATTTTTCTGTAGGTCAATTTACTCAAACTTATTTATCGAAAGCACCTATTGGAGTAATGAGAGATCACTCTGGCAAGATGATTGCATTTTGTAGTTTGATGCCTACTTATTCTAATAATGCAATATCTGTTGATTTAATTAGATGGTTGCCTGAATTGGATTTACCTTTAATGGATGGATTATATCTTCATATGTTGTTATGGAGTAAAGAAAAGGGGTATAAAGCATTTAATATGGGAATGGCGACACTCTCGAATGTAGGTCAATTGCATTATTCTTATTTAAGAGAGAGAATGGCAGGACGTGTATTTGAACATTTCAATGGTTTATACCGTTTTCAAGGATTAAGACGTTATAAAGAAAAATATAGCCCCAATTGGGAACCTAGATTTTTAGTTTATCAAAAGCATTATTCTCTGTGGGAGAGTATGCTTAAAGTGATGAGAGTCATACGCCATAAATAATGAATATTTTAAACATTTATCTCTAAACATCCATAAATATAGCCTGGAACATCAATTGTTGTTCCAGGCATTTTTAATGTAAGGTAGTTGTTGACTTAATTGAAAAAATATTTTTATCAAAATTCTTCATTCATATTTTTTATTCTCAAGATGGAATGATATATTCAAAATGAATCATGGTCCAATCTATTATTTACATATGATTATTTTTGACATAACTAGCACGATCTTGTTGTTCTTGTTCATAACGTTCAGGGTTCTTTTTGTAGAAATCTTGATGGTATGCTTCCGCTTCATAAAAAGTTGATGCCGGTAAAATTTTTGTTGCAATTGCTTTATCAGCGTTAAAACTATCTTGGAGTTCACATATATATTGTTCTGCTAACTGTCTTTGATGTTCATTTGAATAGAAAATAGCAGTCTTATATTGAGAACCTCTATCTTGAAATTGACCACCATCATCCAAAGGATCGATAACTGAAAAGAAAATTTCTAATAATTTATGATATGAAAATAGAGCAACATCATACTCAATTTTAACCACTTCATAATGCCCAGTAGATCCAGTTTTTACTTCTTCATAAGAAGGATTAACTAAGTGTCCTCCCATATATCCCGACGTGACTTTTTCGATACCATCGAATGTATCAAAAGGTTTAGTCATACACCAAAAACAGCCACCAGCAAAGTATGCAGTATTGATATTCATTTATGCCATCCTCTCATTGGACCTTAGTACCATTTATTAAAAAACTCTTGCAATTTGAATACTTTTTCTATAACGTTAATACATATTAATTATAGTATATAGATATGTAATTTTGAAGGTATAAGGTAGGTAAATATGACTGAACAGAAGGATATTAAAGAAACAGAGTATCGACGACAGAAAGGAACAACTTCGACACCTTCTAGGCGAAGAAATAAAAAAAGAATGCGGAAGTTACCTTTTATCATTTTAGTCATCCTTATTATTTTAATTTCTATCATTGTGTATATTACCCATCAGTATAACAGTGGTATGAAGTATGCTAAAGAACATGCTAAGGATGTTAAGGTGCATAAATTTAATGGGAATATGAAAAATGATGGGAAGATTTCAGTTCTTGTCCTTGGCGCGGATAAGGCTCAAGGTGGTAAATCACGTACTGACTCGATTATGATTGTTCAATATGATTACGTACATAAAAAAATGAAAATGATGTCTGTCATGAGAGATATTTATGCTGATATTCCTGGTTATGATAAATATAAAATTAATGCCGCATATTCACTTGGAGGCCCGGAATTGTTAAGAAAAACACTTAACGTTAGGAGAGATAAAGTGGCCTTCAAAGAATTGGACAAGCGTCCATACAACAGCTAACTTTAATAACATTAAAGGTGAAGTAATAATCGCGATAACAATCGCAGGTGATATTGCTATTGTCGGTCCTAAATAAGGAACCACACTAGTTACTGCAGCAATACTTGCTAAAACTAAGGCGTACTTAAGACCAATAATTGAATAGCCAATAAATAGTAATAATCCAATACAAAATGACACAATAATTTGACCTTGAATGTATGAACCAACTTGTGCACTCATCTTTTCTAACAAGTCATGAAAATCTTTTCTAAATTTAGGTGGCATAATTTTTGTAGTATAATCTTTAAATTTATGACCATCTTTTAACATAAAGAATAACACAAAAGGTGTAGTCCCAATAACAATACCGATATTTGCGACTGCCTCAGCAAAAGTTGCGAGTTTAGATCCAAATCCGTCTGAGTAATCTGAAACCATAGATGGTATCTTTTTCTGAGCAGATTCTAACCATTCGTTCACTTGTCCCATGTAACCAGATAAAATGGTATTATTATTAAGTTTATCAAGTGAACGCGTAATTTTATGTAAATAATTAGGTGTATTTTTGATAAAACTTTCTATCTGTGATCCAATAATTGGAATAAGTAAATTAACTATTAATGTAATAATACCAACAATTGCAACATAAATAATTGTTATACCTAATAGTCTTGGAATACGATATCTCTCCATCATATTTACAATAGGATTGAATAAATAAAATAGCACTAATGAAACAATAATAGGTGCTGCTATTGTATTAAATACAATAATAAATGGTTGAAAGACATATGAAAATTTTATCAAAGATAAAAATGACAATACCTAAAAGAACCAATGCAATTAAAGCATAAATAAGGTCATTTCCGCCTAAAAACCTCATAAATCTAGACTCTGACAAACTAAAAAAATGGCTTTTTTTTCCATTTATTTCTTTTTCATTTTTCATTAAATTCACCACGCCTTAAAAATACATCTATTTACTTTTTAATTTATTGTAAAAATAAGCTTAAAAACACAATATTTATCTTACCACAAATAACAATACTCTAATCATTAAAGTCACTTTTCTTATTAAAAGAATATTTTAAGATTTATTCACTACTAATTTGAACTTCAAAATGATTGATATGTAATGTTAAATAAACTATTTCCGCTTCGTATACATACACACTAAACTCACGTTGAATCATTTTTAATATTTTATAAGCCGTATTAAAACTACGAGGATACATAGTTTTTATCATCGATATAAAATTCTCCTGTGCTTCTAAATACTCACCTTTAGTTAATCGATATATTAAAAATTGTATGTGTCTTATAAAACGCTGATATTGTATTGTTTGTTTATCAATTGAATGTTGTAAATCAGTTTCAATAATTGTAATACTCTTATTGATTAACTTGTTTATTACTGAAATATCGTGAATTGATAATTTTTCAGAGTTGGATGCAATATGTAATGCGATGAATCCAATTTCATCTTCTGGAAAATGTACGTCTAAGGTTTTATTTAATTTATCGATTACCTTTCGAGCAACATTGTATGCATTACTATAGAGATGTTTTGTTTCAATCACAAATGGATTTGTAATCATTTGATGTTGCTTAAGTCTTTTATAGGCATAAATGATGTGATCTGTAAGTGCAACAACCAAATTTTTATCATCTGTAATTAGACCAGATTCATTGATAATATTAACTGATTCTATCACCGCTTGAACAACATGATCTTCTCCGAGCTCCAAAAGTGTTTTGTAGTGTTCTTGTTGCTCTTGTTGTTCTAATTTATAAATTTTTTCTATTGAAGCATTCTCTTGAACTGTCATACCAACCTTTTTATTAAAACCAATACCTTTACCAATTAAAACAACCTCTTGATGATTTTTTGTGCATATGATGACATTGTTATTGAGTGTTTTCGTTATTACATACTTGCTCATCATAATCACCTTTCTAATATCATTATTAAAATTATAATGCTTAATACCTAAATTGAAAAGGAATCTATTTTGAAATTTTTTACTGTTATATAGAGATTGAATCAATGACATCAATACTTTAAATCTTGCCAAAAATAAAGCGGCTTGATACATCAAGGGATATGTATCAAGCCGTTATTTTATTGATTTATTCACTATTTTTTTGGCATTTTTGCATGTTGTCCCCAAGTCTCAATGCCAAATAAATTTATTTCTAAGTTTTCGGGTTTAAACACAGGTCTCTTACCTTCTTTACGCTGTCTTTGATAATCTTTCATCACTGCAAACGCAATATTCGACAAACCTATAATTGATATGATATTTACTATTGCCATAAGACCCATAAATAAATCGGCAGTACTCCAAACTGTTTCTGTTTTAGCAACAGCACCTACAAATACTAAAAGTACTACAAAACATCTAAAAATAAATAATATCATCTTATTGTTAGATAAAAATTCAATATTGGATTGTCCATAGTAATAGTTACCTACAACAGATGAAAATGCAAATAAGGTAACTGCTACAGTTAAGAAAATACCTCCTGCTGAACCTAAATGTTCGTTCAACGCTGATTGCGTAACTGCTACACCTTGAGGCGCGCTATCACCAAATTGCAAACCAGAATATAATAAAATCATAATTGCTGTAGCTGTACAAACAAGCATAGTGTCAAAGAATACACCTAATGATTGAATTAAACCTTGTTTAACGGGATGGGGCACAGCAGATGTAGCAGCAGCATTAGGTGCAGATCCCATACCAGCTTCGTTTGAGAATAAACCACGTTTAATACCTTGAAGAATAGCAGCTCCTACAGCACCACCAGTAACCTGCTGAACTCCGAATGCACTTTTAATAATAGTGCCAATCATAGGTACAATTTGATCTATATTGAGTAATAAAATGATTAAAACCATACCTATATAAACAATAGCCATAATAGGCACAATAAGTGAAGATAGTGTAGCTATGCTACGAACACCACCAAAGATGATAATACCTGTAATAACTGCAAGTACTATTCCAGTAATTACCGGGCTAATATTGTATTGTGTATTTAATGATTCAGCAATTGTATTCGCTTGAACAGTATTAAATACAAAAGCAAATGTAACTGTAATTAAAACAGCAAATACAATTCCAAGCCATTTTTGGTTTAGCCCTTTTGTTATGTAATAGGCTGGTCCGCCACGGAATCCACCTTCTTTGTCATGTACCTTATAAACTTGAGCAAGCGTTGCTTCCATAAATGCACTAGCTGCACCAATAAAAGCAATAATCCACATCCAGAAGACTGCACCGGGGCCACCAAGAACAATAGCAGTTGCAACACCGGCAATATTTCCAGTTCCTACTCTTGACCCAGCACTAATCGCAAAAGCTTGAAATGGTGAAATACCCTTCTCACCACTACTTAAAGTTTCTGGCTTTTCAGTTAATGCTCTAAACATCTCTGGTAACATTCTGAGTTGAATAAATTTAGAACTAATTGTAAAGAAAAAACCTGCTGTTAATAATAATCCAATAAGATATTGAGACCAAATTAAGTCATTCCCGACTTGAACAAATGTTTTAAACCAGCCAGGAATTAAGTTATCAAAATCTTGCAAAACGAATCCCTCTCATCCACTTAAATTTATCGTTTTAAATACACCAAGAGATTTATGCTTTAATTTCATTAACAAAGATTAAACATTCATATTAACAATAAATGTATATTATCACTTTGATAGTTCAAATTAGACATAAATCCCTTGTGCTCATTTTAGTTGCTATTATTAATTTTTATTTTATCATTTTATTTTGTGATTGCATATACTTTTACTCTAGAATCATACTTTCTACTTCTCCAAAATCATCAGTATCAATAATAAATGATCCATTAGTATATTGTTCAGATAAGTGTACATCATCGATATTACCATATTCTTCATGATGTTGAGAGAATACAATATATTTCGTGTGATTTTCTTTAACTACTGCACCTGCCACAATTCGATGCGGTTTTTTCTTTAATTCTTTTAGTAAAGTAATTCCACGTTGTGCGCGTTTAGCTTCTTGAAGAACATTAAAATCAATACGCTTCATAGCACCACGTTGTGTAACCATTATTATGGAATCTGAGTCGTTCACATCTTCTGTCATAACAACATAGTCTTCATCTTTAAGATTAATTGATTTAACACCAGCTGCTCTTAAGCCTGTATCCGATAATTCATTAGTTGAATAAGTTAATGACATGCCTTTATGGGTTAGAACAGTAATTAACTGATCAGACTCTAATCGAACGACATTAATAAGTTCATCTTTGTCTTTAACCTTCATATTTATGAGTGGTTTATTAAACCGAGTAGTTTTAAATTGTGAAGCACTACTTTTCTTAATCATGCCGTTTTTTGTAGCCATAATATAAAAGGCTTCATTTTTAAAATCTTTTTCGTTGTATACATTTACCACTTCTTCATCTTCATCTATTGGCACAATTTGTGATATGTGTTGACCAAGCTCTTTCCAACGGATATCGGCTAATTTATGAACAGGTATAAACAAATATCTACCTTTATTTGTAAATACAAGAACAGTATCTTGAGTATTCACGCTTTCATGTTTTAATAAACGGTCGCCGTCCTTCAAACCGATTTCAGTCACACCACTTGCGTTAAAACTACGTGTAGATGTACGTTTTATATAGCCATGTTGCGTCAAACTTAAAATCACTTCTTCACTAGGCACCATAACTTCTTTATCAATTTTGATTTCGGAAATTTCAGCTTCGATTGTAGATAGTCGATCCACTTTAAATTTCTTTTTAATTTCATTTAGTTCATCTTTAATTACTGCTAAAAGTGCCTCATGATTATCTAAGATATTTCTTAATTCTTTTATTAAAGCTTCTAACTCTTCATGTTCTTTTTTCAAAGCTTCAATGTCAGTATTTGTTAATCTATACAGCTGTAACATGACAATAGCTTCTGCTTGAGCTTCAGTAAAGTCATACTCTGCAACTAAATTATCTTTAGCATCTTTTTTATTTTTAGAATTACGTATCAATGCAATAACTTCATCAAGTATAGATAAAGCTTTCATTAATCCTTCCACAATATGCATACGTTTTTCAGCTTGCTCTAAGTCATAACGCGTTCTATTTGTAACCACTTCAATTTGATGATTTAAATAACTTTCTATAATTTCACGTAATCCCATCAACTTAGGGCGACCTTCACTAATAGCAACCATATTAAAATTATATGAAATTTGTAAATCCGAATTCTTATATAAATAGTTTTTGATTGATTCGCTATTAGCATCTTTTTTTAATTCGATTGCAATTCGTAATCCAGTTCTATCAGTCTCATCTCGAACTTCTACAATACCATCAACCTTTTTATCGGCACGTAATTCGTCAATTCTTTTAACTAAACTACTTTTATTCACTTCATACGGAATTTCAGTCACAATTAATTGTTTACGTCCACTTCTTAAAGGCTCTTCATCTACTCGTGAACGCACGACAACCTTTCCTTTACCGGTCTCATACGCTTTTTTTATACCTTCTATTCCTTGAATGATACCACCTGTAGGAAAGTCAGGCCCTTTGATATATTTCATCAGTTGATTAATTGTAATATCAGGTTGATCGATATACTTCAATGTGCCTTGTATTACTTCGGCGAGGTTATGCGGCGGGATATCAGTAGCATATCCTGAAGAAATCCCCGTAGATCCATTAATTAATAAATTAGGGAATCTCGCTGGTAATACCATTGGTTCCAAAGTTGTGTCATCATAGTTTGGAATAAATGATACTGTTTCCTTATTAATATCCCTTAATAGTTCTTCTGATAATTGACTAAGTTTAGCTTCTGTGTAACGCATAGCAGCTGGAGGATCGTTATCGATACTACCATTATTACCATGCATTTCAATTAGAACATGACGTAACTTCCAATCTTGACTTAAGCGCACCATAGCATCATATACTGAAGAGTCTCCATGAGGATGATATTGACCTATTACATCACCGACAGTTTTCGCACTTTTACGGAAATTT
>Ga0181466_1000529_pt2 | contig 10272 bp, 11 predicted proteins | sample InSIn4gowninarea_FD_119078 | JGI IMG/M metagenome (GOLD analysis project Ga0181466, IMG submission 119078) | Clean room microbial communities from NASA Spacecraft Assembly Facility at Jet Propulsion Laboratory, Pasadena, California, USA -... ... | reverse complement strand
AGCATATAAAGCGGCAAGACTATTCAAGGATACGTACAAAATAGACAATGGAGTTCGTATTGATATTGATAAGAGTATACCGGTTTCTGCAGGACTTGGCGGTGGGAGTGCTGATGCTGCTGCCGTACTGCGTGGTTTAAACAGGATCCAGCGCATGTATGTTAATTCTTAAGGGGGAGCTTGCAAAATTAGCTCCGGCTCTGATAAGGGACTCAAAATGCGATTGGCAGGCACCTGCGAAAATAATTAACTGATCCAAATCGGGATTTATTTTTCTGGCTTCCCTCACCGTTTCAGCAAAATAGCGGGAATGCCTGTATGCCCGCAGATCATTCTTTTGGCCCTTATTTTTTGAAAAAGCATCGTGGCCGGTAATAACAATAATATTAGGTTGAATTTTCGTAATTAATTCCCCGATTTTTACAGACATCTCCTTTTCATGTACATGTACGCCATGCACCTGAAGTCCGACACGCTGATAAAGTTCAATGCATTTCCTCAAATACATTTGATCCCCATCCAGATGCAGTACCTTTGCCGGCAACTGAAAATATTGCGCCTCATCATAGTAGCCTTCAGTCGACTGGTATTCTCGCTTTTCTTTCATTAATTGATAATCCTGACGAAATAAGCGGTAGGAGAATTCTTCTTGTTCTTTTCCCTTCTTTTTCCTTTTTTCTAATTCCCGCGATTTTACCATAACGATATCATCAATTGGCGCATCCGCTTCCAGCCGGATATCCTCTCCAAATAATTGCACGGTTTTATCCTTGATTGAAGCAACCCGGAACAGCAGGTCATGCCCATAGGAAATTCTTGTAACTAAATCACCTTTTGTAAACTGCATATATTCACCTCATCGCTTTCCACATAAAATGAAAGCTTCTCTTGGCAATGAAGAAACTTAAAAATACTTTCTTACTGTATAAGTGTAAGCACCTCACACGCATAAACTTGCGGCACTTTGGCTGTTACCCAAAAGCTTTTGACAGCCACGTTTTCTAATATAGACTATGAGGGTGGATGCCTATCTGTGCGTGAAGTTCAGCAACAAAGGCTGATCCATTTAGTTAAGTACAGATTACATGGAGACTAGTGTTTCCTCTCCCAAGGTGATTGAGCAGGTTCAAGTATTTACTTTGATATTTACGCAGAATAAAAAAACTGCAGCACAAGACTATTCCTGTGCTGCAGTTTTTTGTTGTTATTTTATTTTACAAATGCTTCAAAAGTGTTCGCCAGTCGTGCAAATTCTTCTATATTCAACGATTCTCCTCTTCTGTTACCGTCGATTCCACTGTCAGCAATCAATTGAGCAATTTGAGGTTTCTCATATCTATCCTTAAAATGATTGGTTAAGTTATTTTTGAGTGTTTTGCGCCGCTGTTTGAAGCTTGCTTGAACGACTGAAAAAAAGAAATCCTCATTTTCCACATGTACAGACGGTATTTTCCGCTTCGTCAGTTTTAATACACTGGAATCTACATTGGGTTCAGGCATAAACACGCTTTTTGGTACACTCATTACAATTTCAGCTTCTGTATAATACTGGACAGCAATCGTTAATGACCCATAGCTTTTACTATTAGGCTTTGCAGCCATTCGTTCCGCCACTTCTTTTTGAATCATGACGGTAAAGCTGGTTACAGGGAGATTTTCTCGCAGTAGCTTCATCAGGATCGGCGTGGTAATATAATATGGCAGATTGGCTACTACGTGTACAGGCTGTCCGTGTTGAAAGTAATCCTTTATGACTTTGTCTACATCCGCCTTTAAAATGTCCTGATGTATAATAGATATATTGTCATATTCTTTAAGCGTATCATTTAATACAGGCAATAGCCGCTGGTCAATCTCAAAAGCAACTACCTTGTCTGCATGAAATGCAAGCTGCTCTGTCAGTGCACCAATACCGGGACCTACCTCGATCGCTGCGCTAGTTTTATCAATCCCGGCATGTTTGATTATATTTTCCAGTATGTTTGCGTCAATGAGAAAATTTTGTCCCAGACTCTTCTTAAAGGAAAACGCATATTTTTTTAAAATTTCCTTTGTATAGGTTGGTGTGGCAATAAATTTGTTAGCTGTCATTATCTTCCTCCTGCAAAATCTGTCTCATTGTTTCCTCAAACTCATTTTTCGAAATTTGAAACATCGTTAATCTTTTTAGCAGCTGCTTTCCATTGGTATGGCCTATTCGCAGACGTTCACCAAGTTTTTCTCTTCGCTTCTTAGCTCTGGAGCCGCCAATCAGTCCGTAATGAATGAGATCTTCTTTTTGAATCTCGCTTTCCTTTCTTTCCATTAATTCATACACAGAGGAAAGGGCATTTTGTATATCTTTAACGGATGCATGTTCAATCCCTAGACTTTTGGTTGTAGAATGTTTGTCCAATGCTTTTTCCCGAGTCAAAAATGCGTGTTTACAACCTGGTATTGCTTGATCCACAACATGCCTGATTCTTTCTCCCGGGTAATCAGGATCTGTAAAAATAATTACACCACGCTTATCTTTTGCATGTTTAATTCGTTTTAGTATTTCCTTATTTACAGCGGACCCATTTGTTTCAATTGTATCTGCATCCAGCGCCTGATTAATTTTTGCCGTGTCAGCTTTTCCTTCCACGACAATGATTTCTTTAATCTTCAATATCGTTCCTCTTTTCATCCGTCATTGCAACAGAAGAACCGTCCCTGTGTTTCCATCCATTTAAATGAAACAGGTGAACCGTTCTTATAAATAAATGCTCTTATCATTTTATCATGATAAGAGCATTTTCATTAGTCAAGTATTTTTACAGTTACTGTTCTTCTTCCCCAGCTGTTTGCAGCGGCCTGGTCAGGGACGTGTACATCAATTTTATTGCCAACAATACTGCCGCCTGTATCTGCAGCAATTGCTTCACCATAACCTTCTACCCAAACTCGTGAGCCTAGCGGAATTACATTCGGATCCACTGCTATTACTTTTTTATTCGGGTTAGCGTTTAGGTTGATCCCTGTTGCTGTATAACCGGAGCAACCATTACAGCTTGCTGTATATGCGGTAGAAGCCATCGTGAATTCCTTGGAAGAAGATGACTCGCTTGATGTGGATGAACCAGAACCTGAATTACCGGAAGAGGATGAACTGCCGGAGCTTGATTGTTCACTGGCTAGTGTCACCACATTTTGTTCCGGTTCCGGCTGTGGCTCTTTTGTACCTATTGCCACCACCCTGTTTGTGCTCTCTTTCTCCACCTCTTCGTCAATCAGTTGTCTATCCACTTTTTCTCCATTTTCATAGGTCACTTCATATACTTTCGTTACTTCCCCATCTTCACCTTGCGCAACGACTTTTTCTTCTCCCTTTAAGAGGGAACTGTCATTTTTTTCTTCCGTCTCAAAGGCGACCGTTTCAGTAACTTCTTCTGTTTCTTTATCCACACGGACAATTTCTATGTTCATACCTTCTGCAAGTTTGGATCCTGTTGCAAAGTTAATTCTGTCATCACTGTCAGGATCAAATTCTATATTTTCACTTTCCAGTAATTCTTCAACCGAGCCGCCAGTGGGCCAAAACTCTTTCTCTTCTTCACCATCGTTAACGGTAATCTTGAATGCTTTTGATATTTCAATATGTAGTCCGTCTTCGATTTCATCGGAAGTGTTATGGGAAATATCATCCCGATCCGCAAAACTGAAGTCATTTTCGTTAAAGAACTCTCCAATCGTAGCGGTTGTTGTATGATATTCATTTTCTTTGCCATCCAATGTTACAATAACTTCTTTTGCTGTCCGGTAGTCGATTTCCATGTTGTTTTCTATGTTGTCGCCAAGCCCATGAGACAATTCATCATACTGACCAACAGTGATTCCTGCTTCATCCAGTACTTCTTGAACAGTGCTTTTATGTGTTTGTATGGTTTGTTCTTTTTCATTATCTATGATGACTACTTCCGCTTTTGTTGCTTCAAATAGTATGAAACCTGAAAATACGACAAGTGCCAGTATTCCCACACCTGACATTACCAGCTTCATTGTAGACGCCGGCATTAGCTTTGAAATGATTTTCATGCTAACTGCCTCCTTTGAATTGCACAGTTGATTATAGTAACAGGTATATGCAAAGTCAAAAGATTTCCGTTTACGGTTGGTTAACAATTTCATTACAGCATGACCGGCCTTTTCCATTTTTTTCGTAAAAAAAATCATAGGACCTTGGCATGACTGAATTGCGTCCTGTAACATAATTGAAAAATAAAAGCAGACTTGCCCGAAAGCAAGTCCTAAAAACAAAGCAATTTGTTCATTTTTTTTGCATAATTCTTCTGGATTTTTACAAATTTAAACTGCCTGAATTACTGGAAAATAAATTTATATCCTAAAGAATTTACGTGCATTATTTGTCGTAATTTCACTGATTTCTTCTAATGTCATACCTCTTATTTCAGCAATTTTCTCTGCTACTAATTTTACGTAGGCAGGTTCATTTCTCTTGCCGCGGTATGGGTGAGGTGCAAGAAATGGAGCGTCTGTTTCAACCAGTAATTTGTCCAAAGGCACTTCTGCTGCAACTTCCTTTGGCAGTGTGGCATTTTTGAAAGTAACAGGACCGCCTAATGAGATATAGAAATTCATATCTAGGCAAGCCTGGATATAGCGGGGCGAATCATTGTAACAGTGCATAATACCGCCTACAGTTTGGGCATCTTCCTCTTTCAGGATTTCTATAATATCTTCTGTTGCATTCCGGTTATGAATAATGATTGGCATATTCACCTTTTTGGCGAGCCTGATTTGCTTGCGGAAGACTTCTTTTTGTATATCCTTTGGCGATTTATCCCAATGATAATCAAGACCCATCTCTCCAATCGCCACTACCTTGGGGTGAGAGGATAATTCCTCTATCCAGTCCAGCTCTTTATCTGTCATGTCAATGGCATCAACAGGGTGCCAGCCGACTGCCGCATAAATGGTTTCATATTGTTCAGCAATTTCGATGGCCAAAGGGATCGTTTCCGCATCAAAGCCGACCACGGTCATATATTTTATACCGGCATCATCTGCACGCTGGATGGTTTCATCCCGGTCTTCGAAAAATTGTCTTGCGTTTAAATGTACATGTGTGTCAAATAGCATGATTTTAGCTCCTTCATTTTTTTATAAAACATCCTCATTTTTAAAGAAAAAGGTCAAGCTCCCTAGAGTTTGACCTTTTTCATAGATCTGTTTATTTCAGACTCTTTTCACAAGTTTTGTTGTTTTTTAATTCCGGAAATGAAGAAAAATGCGACCTAATTTATTTTTATTTGCCAAGTCTTAGCATTGCCTACCGTACGGGATCGCTACGGACGGATGCTTTCCGCGGGCACGGCCTCAGCCTCCTCGAGAAGACCGCTCTGCGGGGTCTTCGGACACGTGCTGTTCCCGCAGGAGTCACCGTCCTTCGCTCACCCGGACTAGTGAAAGCATATAATGTTTCGTTCTACTGACTTCTAATAGGTAGTAAACCAACCTTAGCGGAGGAAATCCCCCGAGACTCCTGGGACTACGGTACAGTGGTTCCTCGTCCCACCGTAAAGATTTGGGACTACGGTACAGTGGTTCCTCGTCCCACCGTAAAGATTTGGGACTACGGTACAGTGGTTCCTCGTCCCACCGTAAAGATCTGCGGGAGGAATGGCATCGGTGAGACCCCACAGCGCGACATTAATGAAGGCCGACTAAAAACGCCCTTTGCGGGCAACGTCGGCATACCCCTTGTCGGGGCAAGGAGGCTCACCAGCCACCCGGCGGCAAAGAAGACACGGTGATACGAACAGAGTGAGTTGAACCGATGTCGCACTTGTGCCCGGAGGGTGAAAGCGAGGGGTATTTCCGGAGCGCCGGCTAACCACTCATCTAAAACGTAAATAAGTAACGTTAGTTGCGTCACAGTTTATAGATGTTCTGATAAAAGTAACATACAGCCTTATTTTACAACGGAACCATTCGGCAGATCTTCTGCCACGGATGCAAGAGCAAGGTTTCCTTTATCATCCTCGCCGGACAGGACCATTCCTTCTGAAAGCTCTCCACGTAATTTCACTGGTTTTAAGTTTGTTACACAGATTACTTTTTTGCCAATGAGATCCTCCGGTTTATAGTATTCGGCAATGCCGGAAATCACCTGACGCTTGCCTGAACCAACATCAAGCTGGAGGCGCAGCAGTTTATCAGCGTTTTTCATTTTTTCCGCATGCACCACTTCAGCTACCCGCAAGTCCAGTTTCATAAAGTCATCAAAAGCAATTTCATCTTTCTTGCTGTCGCTTTTCTTTTTCTTTGGTTCCTCGGCCGGCTTTTTCATCATATTTTTAATGGTTTCCACTTCTTTTTCCACGTCCAGACGCGGGAATAGCGGTTTCCCTTTTTGTACTTTGGTGCCAGCCGGAATCTTTCCGTCATCATAAACACTGTCCCATTGCTGCAAGGCCTCATCCATTATATTCAGCTGACGGAAAATTTCTGCCGGTGTATCTGTCAGAAATGGCTGCAGCATCACAGCTGCTTTCCGCAGTGATTCCGCCAGATGAGCCATTACATTGCCGAGACGAGCTTTGCTTTCCTCATCCTTGGCCAAAATCCATGGCTCTGTTTCATCGATATATTTGTTCGTCCGGCTGATCATTTGCCATAAAGAAGATAAAGCAACAGAGAACTGCATGTTTTCCATCGCTTCCTCTACTTTTTCAATCGTTGCTTTTCCAAATGCTTCCAGTGATTCGTCTGTTTCTGTTTCAGAAGCTTTATATGCCGGGATTTTCCCGTCAAAGTATTTATTGATCATGGCCACGGTACGGTTCAATAAATTCCCCAGATCATTGGCGAGATCATAATTAGTGCGCTCGACAAAGCCTTCCGGAGTAAACACACCATCCGAACCAAATGGCACTTCCCGGAGTAAGTAGTAGCGCAGTGCATCGAGACCATACCGATCTGTCAGACTTACCGGGTCGACAACATTTCCTTTGGACTTGGACATTTTTCCGTCTTTCATTAATATCCAGCCGTGCGCAAATACCTTTTTCGGCAGTGGCAAATCCAGGGCCATCAGCATAATTGGCCAGTAGATTGTATGGAAACGGACAATTTCCTTGCTCATTAAATGAACATCCGCAGGCCAAAACTTTTGAAACTTCGCATCGTCATCCGAACCATAGCCCAATGCTGTAATATAATTTGTCAATGCATCAATCCAGACATAGATTACATGCTTCGGATTCCCCGGCACCTTGATTCCCCAGTCAAACGTTGTTCGGGACACGGCAAGATCTTCCAGCCCGGGTTTAATAAAGTTATTCAGCATTTCATTTTTCCGACTTTCCGGCTGAATAAATTCAGGATTCTCTTCGTAATACTGAACAAGGCGATCCGCATATTTACTCATTTTGAAAAAGTAGGATTCCTCTTTTACCTGTTCGACAGGTCCGCCGCAATCCGGACAACGACCATCCTCCAGCTGGCGTTCGGTGAAAAAGGATTCACATGATGTGCAATATGAACCTTCATATTCATCCAGGTAGATATCCCCTTGTTTGACAAGCTGGTCAAATATTTTTTTCACTACCTTTTTATGGCGCGCTTCCGTTGTACGAATAAAATCGTCATGGGATATTTTCAGTTTTTTCCACAGTTTTTGAATATCTGCCACGATCTCATCTACATAATCCTGTGGTTCCATCCCTTTTTCCTTTGCTTTCTTCTGTATCTTCTGGCCATGTTCATCCGTCCCGGTCAAATACATAACCTCATACCCGCGCATCCGTTTATATCTTGCAATGGCATCCCCTGCCACTGTGGAATAAGCATGTCCAATATGTAAATTACCGCTCGGATAATAAATTGGAGTCGTTAAATAAAATGTTTTCTTCTCTTCCGCCATGGATAATACCTCCCAAATACTGCCACGCATTAAAAATAATTAAACTATTACTATTGTAGCTTTTCTTATTGTTTTTGCCAAATCAGGTGCAATACTTAGTATCTCCTTTAAATGCATTCGACAAAACCAGTATTTTTTGTCGAATATTGTAGAATTTTTTCGTTGTTGTAAAGCTGTGTTTTTTATTTTAAACAGATTCCCTCTTGGTTTTTTATTTATCGAAACCTCCTTAAATTAGCAAGCGCATAGGCAATTTTATTTTTTAATTTTTTCTAAAAATTCTATTGACATTAAAAGGAATGGTTGGTATTCTATCCATAAGCAGTTGTCGAAATATGACGATTAATAGTATTAAATATTTTATTGAACAATCCTTTGTCTATGATAACTCGACTTATTATTACAAGATTCTGACGAAACTGTCTTATCTTTATTAGAAACTTTAATAGTAAGACTTTCGTTGTCAAAGCAAGGTTTGTTTCACAAATCAAATCGAGGGGGAAAAGAGATGAAATCTACAGGTATTGTAAGAAAAGTTGATGAGCTGGGGAGGGTGGTTATTCCAATTGAATTACGCCGTACATTAGATATCCATGAAAAAGATGCAATGGAAATCTATGTAGATACAGATAAAATCATCCTAAAAAAATACAAGCCCAACATGACTTGTCATCTCACAGGGGAAACTTCTGAAGATAATCTTTCATTGGCAAATGGAAAGATCGTACTTAGCCAGGATGGTGCTAAAGCATTAGTGGAAGAAATCGAGTCACGCTTTAAGTAAATAGTTTAAAGATATGGCTTTAATTCTACCGTACGTATTCTCAAATAAAAGCAACGTAAAATGAGTACCGTTTAAAAATAGTACATAATATGGCTGCTAAACTGTACACGTAGCAGCCTTTTTATTTTTTATCCACATGATACACCTGATAGATCTCCCGTTTTGGCACATTCCTGTCCAATGCCACTCGTTTAATCGCCTCTTTACTCGTATGATTCTCTTTTTCCATATAGTGCTTCACATGTTCCGCTATAGATAATACGCGCCACCATTCAGCATGCGCTTTTATTTCCTCTTCTTCTCTTCCTTCTATTACAATACAAAATTCTCCTCTAAGCTCATTCTCATCCGACCAGCCAATCACTTCATCAATCGATCCGCGAACATACTCTTCAAACCGTTTCGTCATTTCCCGGGCAATTGCTGCATTACGTGTGCCAAAAACTTCTTTCATTACTTTTAAAGTATCCTTTAATCGATAGGGCGATTCATAAAATAAAAGTGTTGCCTGAAGACTTTTTAAACGCGTCAGCTCTGCCTCTTTTTCTTTTTTCTTTTTTGGTAAAAATCCGTAGAAGTAAAACTCATTTGTAGGGAGTCCCGAACCGATAAGTGCACATAAAGCGGCATTGGCACCTGGCAAAACAACCACCTTGAACTCTCTCTTCATGGCCGCCTGCACTATTTCCAGCCCCGGGTCGGAAATCGCAGGCATGCCGGCATCACTGACAATCGCAATCGATTCACCCTTCTCCAGTTTTTTGAGCAGCTGTTCTTCCCTCGCCGTTTTATTATGTTCATGGTAGCTGATTAAGGAAGTCGTAATGTCAAAATGATTCAATAGCTTTTTTGTATTACGTGTATCTTCTGCCGCAATAAAATGCACGGACTCAAGGGTTTTCAGCGCGCGGTATGTAATATCTTCCAAGTTGCCAATCGGGGTGGGCACTACATAAAGCACCCCTCTCTCCGTCTCTTCAAAACTCTTTTGAATGTTCATTGTTTTTCACTTCCTTTAGCATAGTACGAATCAGCTGCAGTTTTTCTTTCCGGCTTCGTCGTTTAATCTCATATTCCTTTTTCATTGCCGCTTCCTTTGTTGGAAAACGTTCGACATATACAACTTGAAAGGGACCTCTTCCCCGCGTATATTTTGCCCCTTTGCCTTCCGTATGCATTTTTAGGCGGTGCTCCAAATCATTGGTATAGCCGGTATAAAACGTATTATCCTTGCATTTTAATATATAAACAATATGTTCATGCTCTATCATAAATGATTTCCTCTGCTTCTTTTGTATAGTTTCCATCTACTTCATAAATATATAAAGGAGGCAATATTTTTAAGTCTGGTTTCCCGTCCCGGACGCCTTCGATCAGCAGCATATTAGCATCTTTCCCATGTTTCGGGTAAACGAATTGAATTCGCTTTGGTTCGAGTTTGTACGCGCGGAACAATGCGATGATCTCCACCAACCTTCCCGGCCGGTGCACCATGGCAACCTTGCCACCGGGGCGAACATGGAGTTTGCACGCCTTCACTACATCTTCCAGCGTACAGTACACTTCATGCCTGGCAATGGTT
>Ga0181466_1000090_pt4 | contig 10287 bp, 4 predicted proteins | sample InSIn4gowninarea_FD_119078 | JGI IMG/M metagenome (GOLD analysis project Ga0181466, IMG submission 119078) | Clean room microbial communities from NASA Spacecraft Assembly Facility at Jet Propulsion Laboratory, Pasadena, California, USA -... ... | reverse complement strand
TATTTTTATTTTTATTTTGTTTTAATTCAATTATTTAAATCTTTTTCTTAAATTTTAGCTTTCTATCTTTTACTTTATGAGAATTATGATGAAGTGATTTGAAACAGTACTTTTCTCAGGTATATACCGTGTACGCTCGCGTAATGTCCGCAATTTTTTTAACCAAAATTTGGGGTAAAAATGAGGGACGCAGACTGTTCAGAACTTGGACATGCAAAACAGAAAAACGTACCGATAATTGTTCTTCAAAAATTACATTTTATTCTTATCTTTACAATATACTGATAGTTGTCATTTACAATTGCACAGAAAATGGAAAATAATAGCAAAAATATGTTGGAAATGCTGATAGTATCATTTTTTTTCATTACAGCAGAATTACACTGCTTGATATGTATGCTCATTTTGTAGTTCTCTTAGTGAACTTAGACATTGCTACCACATTCTACTTGACTATTTCCTTCTAACCAATCATTCTGTTCCCAAATAAAGTCATCTTCGGTACCATCGATTGCATTTGATATTCCAGTGACTTTAAAACTTCTGATGATAGTGTCTTTGAGATGCTGTCCCATGCAGAAAGTATCCAAGGTATGCATGAGGTACGAGATAAGGACAAGCGAACGAGAAGAAATGCAATTTTATTTGTAGCAACATTATAAGGAAGGTAGCGCCATCTGCAGGAAAGAAAAGAGTAACAGGTGCGGACATTACGTGAGCGCATTTTTTCTCTGTTTTATTTCGTTGAAACGAACGGGTGCGGACATTATGAGAGCGCGAATATTATGCGAGCGTATACGGTACCTTAAAAGTATAAAAACTTCACAAAAATATAATATAATTATTAGATAAAATTTTCGGCCAACAAGAAAATATTTACCCCTGCTTTGGATGCACCTGATGAAAATGGATAATTTTCTAAGGCAATGGCGTATAAGTAGTACCATATCAAGAGCAAAAGATCCTTTCCTAATACATCAACTCAAATATTGAAGCTCATCATAACGCAATACCAGGTATTTTAGTGCATCGTAAAAGTAAAACTGAGTCAAAATTAGTTTACAATGTACTACCGTAATATGCAAACATGAAAAAAATGCCAGTACATTTCGATAGTTAAATTACTAAATTTTATTATAATTAAACATCTAAATATGTATACAATAGAGTTTCAAAATCTAAATTTTACGCTGAACATAAAATAGAAACGCATCCTCACAGCATTCAGATGGAATGACTCTAATCCTAGAATGTTCGTTTTTATTACCCTCGTTTATGAGTAAATGGTTAAAAATAAGTCATACTTTCTTGTTGAAAATTAATGAATCGAAACAGGTTATTCGCATGGAAAGCCCTAATGGGCATTTTGAACGAATCTGCAGGGCAAAAAAAGCGAAACTACATTTCGGTAGCGAATGTAAAAATGCCAGAAAAAGTAATTTTCCTTTCATAGCGCGTATGTTTCATGAAGAATAAAAAAATTACACCCAATGTCATAAAACTTTGATTTAAACCGACAGATTTCATGAAGCACCATTTTAATTTTCTGGATGTTTTATCTTTTGATTGATCGACAGAAATTAAATGAGAAGACGAGTTTTACAGCTTTCCATTCTCAATTTTATAGCCAATGAATAAATAAGCGTTATTTTAATATGACGAAAAATTAAATCTTTTATGATTTCGATCGTTGTTATGTAAGCAGGATATGTTATACCATGTGTCCTATTCCATAAATTTAAGGATGGCTTATAGCTTTTTATATATTGTTTCAGTTTAGGTAACCATATAACTAAAGATCTCATCTATCCGCTACCCATTAAACCGTCAATTATTGACACAAGTCTTGAGAATAAATAATTAGAAAAGTAGTTTTAAAATATAATCACATAGTGAACAATACATATCGTTTTCTTTTTTATGCTTCAAATTGTTTCCGCGCAAAGGGTCCTTCAACATCTTTATTCTCAGACACAAATTAATAAATTCATATGACTGAGTCGCATATCCAATGAAAAAGACAACGCAAGATATTGCCATTGCCATTTCAGACATGCTGTCTTTTCAATGGTGAATTTTTTGGCTCGAATTAATACAAAAAATGTTTAATTTCAAAACAAGAAATCAAATAAAAATATCAAATTAAATATCTACATTTTATCCAAGAACTGCTAAAACCTTTTTCATGGGTTTTATTTTAGCATTGGGTAAACAACCAAATTACAAACTGTTTCTGTTGGTACTGAGCTTAAGCTAGACAGAACCATAAACTCCAACAGTTTGTAATACAACCAACATATTTCAGAATTTCCAACAATAAAATATTCCAAAACCCACAACTAACCGAAGCAAAAAACCAAATTAAAACATTATAAGACAAAATAAAATATAAAATGACCATAAATATAAAAGTAACTATAATAGACAAAACAAATGCTTACAAACGAAATAAATTGTTGGCCAATACTATTTTTAGAAAACATATTTGAAAAAATAAACAATTAAAAAATGTTGATCATAAAATTAAAATTATAAAAACAATTAATTAAAGATGATAATACATAATAAAAACCAAGAACTTATAGAAAAAGCAAGATACAGAATATTGCGAAATAGGAAAGTAAAACAGAGAAAAATAGTAAGAAGAAAGATTATTTTGCAAATTCCATAAACTTATTTAAAATTCTTTTTATTACTATTAACAAAAATAACAGGATAACCATTTTGTAATCTACTGCAGTTTCATAAATTATTTTACAAACTTTATGAAAGACTCAAATAAATGAGCATACAATGCTGGTAAAACAAATTGCATCACCCTCGCATTTTCACAACAATGGGATTTTTGAGAAGTTTTGTACGACCGATTAACGATGAATGTATGTGAAATTATGCAAAACGTATGAAATAAACATTTAACAGCAGGAATCCGATAATTGTTTACTTTATTTATGGAAATACATGCCCAAAACTGTAACAAGTGCAATGTGAAGTGCATCCACGTTGCCAAGTGGACGACGAAAAATTAAGTAGAGGTTTTAATTGTGACACTCTTTCTGTTCAAAAATAAAGACAAAAGTAACATGGAAATGTTTGAACATCATAAAATATAACCTAATATTTTGTTGGTCCACCTGTAGCTTTAATGACAGCTTGACATCTACGGGGCATTAAACGGATGAGTGATTGAATGTATTTCTGAGTTCATGGTGCCAGACACGAATTATTGATTCCCGGAGTTCTGCAAGTGATGTTGGCTTATGTTTCATCACTTCTACACCCATTCTATTCCAACAATTTTCGATCGGATTGAGATCGGGGCTGTTTCCGGGCCAAGGCAATCTGCTGACCCCATGCTCATTTTTCGATTTCTGAACCTGCGTGTGAGTTTAGAGGAAAAAAAAATACTTAACCATATGTCAATTTAAGTCTAATGGCAGGATAAAGGTTTTTAAATTGTTACTTACCTGTTTTGTCCTATGGCACGGAGGAGAATCATCCTGGAAAATGACGTTTGTAACTGAAGTAAAGTGAGAGGAATATCATCCTGCCTGCATTCAACATACAGTCAAGAATCCCGTATCCCAGACGGTTTGGGGATGTATTTCTGACGAAGGAGTTGGTGGGCTTCACTTTGTGGAAGGAACAGTAAACGCACAGGTGTATATTGGCATTTTGGAAGAGAAATTGCTTCCTACTATCCGGAATCACTTTACTTCAGTTCCAAACGTCATTTTCCAGGAAGATTCTGCTCCGTGCCATAGGGCAAAACTGGTAAGTAACAAATTAAAAACCTTTGTCCTGCCATTAGACTTAAATTGACATGGGGTTAAGTAATTTTTTCCCCCTAAACTCACACGCAGGTTCAGAAATGGAAAAATGAGCATGGAGTCAGCAGTTTGCCTTGGTCCGGAAACAGCCCCGATCTCACTCGGATCGAAAATTGTTGGAATACAATGGGTGTAGAAGTGATGAAACATAAGCCAACATTACTTGTAGAACTCCGGGAATCAATAATTCGTGTCTGGCACCATGAACTCAATAAAGAATACATTCAATCACTCATCCGTTCAATGCTCCGTAGATGTCAAGCTGTCATTAAAGCTAGAGGCGGACCAACAAAATATTAGGTTATATTTTATGTGTTCAAACATTTCCATGTTACTTTTGTTTATTTTTGAACAGAAAGAGTATTACAATTAAAACTTCTACTTACTTTTTCGTTGTCCACTTGGCAACGTGGATGCACTTCACATTGCACTTGTTACAGTTTTGGACATGTATTTCCATAAATAAAGTAAACAATTATCGGATTCGTCACATACATTCATCGTAAATCGCTGGACCAAAACTTCTCAAAAATCCCATTGTTGTGAAAATGCGAAGGTGATGCAATTTTTTTTTACCAGCACTGTAATTTTCAAATACTGTTTCACAAATATTTTTAATATCATCATGAGGAATACTAGCAATCAGATTTTCAAAATCAAAAGTTTGAATTAATTTAACGCACGTATACCCATATTTTTAACATAATCCAGCACCTTTCTGCTATCATAAATGATTTTATATTTTGTTTCTTCCATAATAACTTTTAAAATTTTATTTAAGTAATCGACATCTTTTTTGCTGGCTTGGGTGTGGTAATAAATAATATCACATGTAAAAAATGTAAGTTTGTTTTTTAATAAAATTTAATAGTAGCAAATAAATAAATAAAATTAAAATTGTTATTATTAAACTTCAGAACTTTGGTTTTTGTAATAATATTATTGTAAATATATTTGTTATTTAATTTTGAGCATTCATAAGTTTTGTTAATAGTATATTCATTAATTAACAGCTTCTTATATAAGGCTTTACAAATAAATGCAAAATTATTTTCAGCTTTATCGATGGTTGTAATAATAAAAAGCTTTTTTATTCTATCAATATAATCTTTAATGTTATTTTTGTGAAACTTGTTCTCATTTGATTTCTTATTTTGATGTTAAATATTTTTTCTATTAATTCTGGCTTACTATTTAAGTTGTACTATAATTTTGTCCTGCTGGTTTAAGCGCCATGGTTTTCACAATGATAATATGTGTATATATTATGTAAGTTAACCATTAAAATGCTATTATATCTTTTTAATAGTTGTTTGTAATAAGTTATTTCAACAGGCCCATAATTTGTCTAAAGCCCATATTTCATTACTTAAAGTCGGTTCGATTTAAAACCTCGAAAGTGACGTTGTTATGAAGTTTTAAAGTGAAAATTTTCCTTGAAATCGGTAAAAAACTACAGAAATTAATTTATATATCACTAACTCACATACAAAAGATACTGTTATTTGCGTGCACAGATTAAAATGTAATGACGACATTAGTTTACAAAGATCAGCTGCAATCTGAATGAAATTAAATATCCTTTTGGGGTAATCAGTGATAATACTTTTGGGATATCAGTGACTTTCTGCGCCATACATAAACAAACATGTTGTAAGATTAGTATTAGACATTGATTTACACACACTTAAGTTTTATCTTATCAATAAACGTGCTTCAATAAATTCAATTTCACGGAATTTAGAGGTTTATTTAATTTTGCACAAACTAAAGGGATTAAAATATTTTCCCTCGAAAATATACTAAAGATTAATCAAAAACTTTAAATTACTTCTTCTAACAGAAGCATCACATCGAATTACTTCCCATTTCCATGTAATTTGGAGCTTCAGAGCCTGAATGGCTGATCCTAAAGATAGGTGTTTGATAAATCCCCAGGAAGAGAAATCCTTCCAGATATTTCTGGGCCATTTTCCTTTCTTTCTTAGTTAATGCGGATAGATTGAGGGCAAAACGCGTTCAGTCATTCACACACCTCCTGATTTATAGACGTCATTTGAGCTCTATTCAGCAAGTTCTGTAGTACAGAAGTGCGTTCTGGCCTGGAATTGCTTTCAAAAGCCAACCGCTGCATTTTATACACGACTTACTTCGGAACTGAGGGCTTGTGATATGGATTGTGATCTGATTTTGAGGAGGACGTCTCGCCGTAAATCACAAAAGAAATTAGGTTGGATAAAGAAGAAAACTTAAGAAAAATGTTTTCCACTTTCTGTTTTCACACAGAAGAAGGTAGGAGAATTTCAATTTGATTGAACTTTCCAGTCAGTGAAGTTCAATGCAGTTAAAATAGCAAACATTATTTCAAGTTTACACCATATATTTTATTAATTGAATTAAGCCATTCGTATGATGTGCATGAAAGTATATATATAATACCCTTCTTTGAAATCAAAACTCAATCTGTTCTTTACAGAAGTTTAAATATTATACATACGCCAACAAGACTTTGCGTGCACGTGTTCGAGCCGAAATTATCAAAACCGCAATGTTTATTTATATAGGGTAAAGCAGCCCGATGGGCCAGTGTATAGTTTCTGCTTCCTAAACCACGGGCCCGGGTTCGAATCCCGGGTGAGGCATAGGTGCTTCCCTGTGTTGTTCAGTTAGGGGTCACGATGGTCTGCTCACTGGCGCCTCTTGACAAGGAGGCCATCAATTTTGGCAATCACCATGCCAAGAGCTTAATAATTTAAGTGTCTCGCCATTTGAAAACAACATTTATTTAGGGTAAAATTTATATCTACTGCAAATGATCTATGCAATTTCTCAATTGCTTCGCTTAGTAGAATATTTATAAAATAATAACTCTCCAAACATGACTACATTTAGCTTATGAGCTAAAAAAATATACCCCTAGTTGGGATTGGTGATTTTTCCCGTGAATCAAAAGTAATTCTTAATTTTCATTTATCACTTATTTAAATAATTTGTTTCTTTACTAATTATTTAACAATTTTGATAGATGTTTCTAATTTCGACTAGTGACTTTAATATCTAATTGAGGTTGTTTTCGTTTGAAGTTTATAAAGAACCATTTGACTGTTATTTTTTTTTTACGTAATCGCTTGAAAAATTGCGCATCTTTTATTACCTATTTGAAAGTTACATATATTTAAGAATTTAATTTCGCAGCAACTTTTCTCACAGTTATTTTCTCTATTGATTTTGAATCGTAATAATTATTTAGAAAAATCCGTTTTGCATTCTACCATATAAAGACATAACTCTAAGAATTAAATTACAGTTATATTCCATTTGTTTTATAAAATAAAAAATCAAAAGTAAGTATGGTAATGAAAATATACAATATTTACATAAATTGCGTTAAACCGAATTTCTTTGACATTATCACTGTCGTTATCTTCAAAATCACTGAAACCATTCTCAGAATCTGATATTTCCTCAGCAAAATACGTTCTGTTTATTCACTGAATGTTTTTTGTTAGCTATTTTTCACTGAAAATAACTAAAAGTAATAGCGAAAGTACCAATGGGCAAATTTCATAAAAATACAGGAAATTCGGTGGACAACTAACACGATGTTACCGAAATCTGATTTAAATCCAAAACACTGCATAAAATCTCTCACTGTCGATTAAATACTATTGAAATAGAGATAAATAAAGAAAAAAATGCTTTTAAATAGAGATTTTTTAAAAAAACGTAAGTCTGCTAATTTGGTGGAATAAGCAAATGTTTGTTATCTCCCGTGGAAATCGCGAGATAACCGATCAAAAGGGTTATCTACTGCAAAGTTTTAATCAAGTTATGCAAAACGACAAATGTGGGAAAATATGTTTTCGGAAAATATTCAATTAGCGTGTTATTTACATTGATATATTATTTAAAAATGCGTTTATTTAAATAATTGCATTCACATTATAGCTTTTTAGTTGAAACCATTAAGTACTACTGTATTGTGGTAATCTATATGTAGCTTATGATTTCTATGGTTATAAGTATCACTTGTTAAGCATGAACTCGAAATTTTAATGATTTGCATCAGGATTTAAATCTACAATATTTTTATTTCTTTCCAGATCGCTGGTATTGGTATCAGCAGGCCAAAAACCAACTGATGAAAAACTTAGAAGATGATAGGAACTACAACGAAGCCAAAAACATAATCCTCTTTATTGGCGATGGAATGGGGATTACAACTGTAACTACTGCTCGCATTCTGAGGGGCCAGAAGAAAGGACAAAATGGGGAAGAAAATGAACTGGCTTTCGACAAATTTGAATACGTCGCTTTAGCAAAAGTAAGACTAATACAATTTCCTTTTGGTAAAAACAACAGAATATGTCATTGAGTCACATTTTGGTAAATAGAAACACAACACTTATATGTTTTGTCAAATGTATGTGTGTTGAATAAGTAAGCTGAAGCCACACAATCACAAATAAATAAAAATTAATAAACTTATCAACAATTCCCATTCAATGTACTTAAATTCTTGTAAAATAAATAGGCCAAACAGATAAATCAGTGGGTATTTCTAGTGGTTCGGAATACACTTTAAACTATAGATCCCGGCCTAATTAGTCTTACGCGTGCAAAAAATGGCTGTAGAGCGACAAACCAAACCTTAATTTTTCTCGCATTTCATATATCGATGTATAATCGATTTAACGATCAGCATTAATAACATGCACACACAGGTAGGGTAAGACAAAAACATTTCCCCGCACATCAAATTTAATATCTTCAAAAATAACATCGAATAATTTTCCTAAGAAATAATTGTTCTGTGAGCTTCCAGAACTAACAAATACAAAAAAGAAACATAAGAGGAATTAAGATGAGAAAAATATGTTTGTAATTCTGTTTACTTGTTAATGACTGACTTTCTCATTTCAAAAGACTTCATAAGGAAATCAAATTGCCAGCGAATGCCTTGAAATTTGATCTGAATATATATATGAAGCAATAAAATCGTTTGGAAAATTAAAAGCACTGCTGTTATAATTAATCAGTTCGATTCTTAACATTTCAGAATAATTCGTGGTGAGTGACATTTTACTCATCAAAACAAGTAAATGCTATTAACTGAAATGAAACATCAATCATTTATCATTATTCAATACAGTTAAGTGTTGAAAGCGCTAAACGTCATGGTCCATGATAGATCGAAATGTTTCAGTGGTGCTGTTTCGAATCTGGTATAGCATTACTTGTCTTCAAATCAACCAGACTGCATACCAAACATCGTGCACAATAATTTGCATTCAAAAATGATGGCAGATAAAACTTTCGTTTCCGAAATGTATGCCATGTATCTTATGTAGCATATTTGTGTTCTGGGCGTAGAATAGTTAATGACAAGTGCCACTACACGGGGTGATTCCTCCCTCTGGACACGTAAAATCGCCGGCATTTGATGAGCATACTGCTACCAATTAACTCATTTTGGACGTTTGCTTTCCCTTTGTCAACGAAATATCATTGATACACATATGAAAGTTAGTTTTTATTAAACAACTTTTTAAAACGGAACATTATTATAATCACCGTATTCCATTTTCGTCAGTTCCAACGCTCAAAGTATCGCACATTTTTTATTTTATGTGGCATAGTACATTGTCTACCATTCTTTTTTTCCAAGATTTTATGTGCTTTATACAATCCAAGCAGTGAAATTTTGAATTCGTATTTTTTAATGACGAAAACTATCGAGCTATTTTACTTATATCAATCGGCCAGTATATAGGAATGACACAATGAATTCCATTGATGATACCTATTAAGAAATCTGAAATATTTGACTATGCGTGATAGAGCAACGATGTTTATGCAAAAATCCTTTTAATTTTTCTTACGCCTCTGAAGAGTTGGCGACGACCAAAGTCTTTTAAATGGCTGAAGAATACCATAATTACATGAATAATATCATAATTAAATGAATAGTATCTTAATTATAATATATATAGAAATGCATTTTTTCACTGAAGTTTTTCCTATATATTGTGCTTATGAAATTCAAGAAGTCATTACCTGCATGTCTGCACGCGCGGATTACCAATATTATTTATATGTTTATATCTCAATTCCTTTCCGTATCGTGAGTCTTCTTGCTTCAGCGAAAATGTTTGAAGTACTACTTTACTTCAAGCATGCGCGTTCAATTTACAAAGTCTTTGGCAAGTGAGGATAGGCAATTTTAGATCGCAGACATACGCGACACCTCCTTAGATGGAATTTATAAAATGTTTAAAACAATCAAGCATTCCGCCGCATGCGAGATGCAGTTGGCCATCCGATTTCTGAAAGCGAGATTACCAGAGCTTGTGAAATAAGCTCGATGAGCAATTCCTTGGTCAGACGTTGATTGAGACACTTTAATGATTGGTTTGGTTTGGTTTGTCGCTGTACGGTCATTTTTTGCACACGAGGG
>Ga0181466_1000873_pt2 | contig 10307 bp, 11 predicted proteins | sample InSIn4gowninarea_FD_119078 | JGI IMG/M metagenome (GOLD analysis project Ga0181466, IMG submission 119078) | Clean room microbial communities from NASA Spacecraft Assembly Facility at Jet Propulsion Laboratory, Pasadena, California, USA -... ... | reverse complement strand
TTGCTTTTTCATCAACAGCAATACGTGTTGCAAAATCAAGTGTGTGTTGAAGTAATAAGTCGTGATTGTTTATTAGCAATATTTTTTTCATTTAATACAGGTTTAAGTTTTTTGATTACTGCCTTTATTGCCACCCATTGTACCTGTTGTTTTGGGAGACCGGCATCTTCTTTTATGGCATCATCGTTGTGTCACTCACTTGTACTGGTCAATCTAAAGGCATCAGTTGCGGGGTTAGCAGGTCGGGGGTTTAGAATAAACGTAGTATACTTGCCATAGAAGTGTTCAAAGATATTTTAATATTTTGGGTTGGCCCATTCAGAGAGTAACTTTAACCAAACACTTGAATATGAATAATCAACATTCTGAAGTTATAAGCAAAAGCAATCATGATAACAAGCCTGGTTTTTTTTCATCCAAAAGAAATAAAGTTCTGGTAGCAGCCGGGGTAGTAGTGGTGCTTTTTGCAGCGTTATGGATCTGGAAGTCTGCCGAAATAAAAAACATAAAAAAAGTTAGTGAGCAGCGTGAGCAAGCTTTAAAACAAAGAGCCGATGAAGTAGTAATGCAGGCAGATGTTAAGTACATGAAATTAATAGCAAAACCCTATGTATGGGCCATTAGAACAGAAATGATGAGAGGCAACATAGATGCAGTAAACATGTATGCCAACGACATGGTGAAAGAGAAGAACTTTCAAACAATTATGGTAGCCGATGACAAAGGGATTATTGTTTCATCAACCAACAAAAAACTGGAAGGAAAAGGTTTTGCGACTGTGGGCAACGGCGCTTATTTAACTGCTGACAGCACAATAGTAGATAAAGTTGGTGGTAATACTTTAGCAGTATCTTCCCCGGTAATGGGCTTTAACAAAAGAATTGGTACGCTTGTTTTTAACTATTCAATTAAAAAAACGAACTGGTAATAGACGACTATTGTTTTTTCGAAAGCTCATAACTCCTTAATATCATGAGTTTGGCAGGATAATCCAACTGTTTTAGACGGGCCGATAGTAGGCCAGCGCAGCCTTTAAGGGTGCCCGATGCTGCTTAAGAAACAGACGACGAGCGCTATGTTCGCCTCCGTTTTGATGGTTCCGGAATCAACCATGTAAGGGTGTTTTTCAGCCCAATTAAATAAGGAAATGTTGAAGGGGTTATAAGAGTAAACGCAGATAGTTTCAAAATAAAACAGTCTATTTATCCCTAATAATATGAATGCGGTAATAGGTGGAAATTTTTGTCTATATTTTTCTCTTTACTGTATTAAAAATAATGGGAAAGTGAAGCTTGTCGGAAACGACTACGTTTGACTTTGTAGTATTGTTGATCATAGTAAAGTGACCCAACAGGCAATGATTGACAGTGATAACTCTTTAACCGCTTCCGCTATCTTGATTTCTACTTTGTTATTCATGGACCTGCTGTTTACTCTACTTTAAAAGCCGTTCAGGTTATTTTAAAAGGTGGTAAAAGGATCGCCATTAATAATTGTTGATCGTGAAAAACCGTTTAAGAAAAGAATGGACAATACAAAGGTCGATGAGGAAGACGTAATGGAGGCGGCACGATGTAGCTGGAGCCCGGAAAAAATGGAGCAAATAAAATTTGCAGTGCTTGAGAAAAACGGTTCTATTTCGATTATTCCCTACTTTAATAAATTGGATGTTAGCCGGGTATCTGCAGAATAATAGTTTACCGGGGCAGATGCTTTTAAGAACTTTAATAGAAGTAGAAAAAAGGAAAGCTCTCTTTTATTTTGCGTACTTAAAACCCATCAACTATCTTTTTCTTTGTTCTTTTGATCCTGCACTTGCTTTTGCGTTTGATCGGCGTTCTGTTCATTTTCCTGAACACTCTTTTTGTGACTTTCAACCGTTACTGTTTGTACGGTAACCGTGTACTTATTCGGCCTGATATCACCTCCATATTTTATTGCGTAGGCTTTTGTAAACTCTGCTCCGAAATAAAAAATCATAGACGAAAAATAGATCCACAGTAACAGAACCACAAGCGAGCCTGCTGCCCCGTACGAACTGCCGATATTACTTTTGCCAATGTATAAGGTAATACCAAATTTGGCAATCATAAAAAGAACGGCTGTAAAAACAGCGCCTACAGCTACGTCTTTCCATTTTATGTGAGCATCGGGTAATACTTTATACACCATGCCAAATAAAAATGTGGTGACCAACAGCGTAGTAACCAGGTTGATCAGGTATATTAAATGAAGATTTGTGTTGGGAAGCAACTGCTGCAGGCGCTGCATTAATTCTTCAAGTAAACCATTTACGACAAGCGAAACCAACAGCAGGAACCCCAGCGCAACGACTATTGAAAAAGAGATTATTCGGGAGAGCAGCAATTTCCACCAGCCGGTGCTTTCTTTTAGCTTTAAATTCCACATCATATTGAGTGAGTCCTGGATTTCGGTAAATACTGAGGTAGCTCCTATAAACAGGGTAACAAACCCTGCTACAGCGGCAAACGTACTATTGCTGTTTACAGATGCATTTTTTATAATTTCCTGTATTTGTATAGCAGCACCGTTGCCAATCAAACCCCTTAATTGCGAAACAATCGTTCCTTCTATTGCACTTTGCCTCAAAAAAATATTCGCCAGGAAAATGATTACCAGCAACATCGGTCCTAACGAGAAAATGGTGTAATAAGCAAGTGAACCACTAAGCTTAGGAACCTTGTCTTTTATAAAGCCTTTACCTGCATTTTTTAAAACTTCCCACATTCCTTTTGATGTAATCTTTTTCATAGTATCCCAGGTGTTTACGCTTGTAGATAAGGCAAGAGCCGCCGACACTTTATGCTATGAAGGTTGCACAAATATTACACCTGCTATTTTAAGAGTAGGTACAAGTAGTCAATGGGCACCTACAATTTTTGCATCAGGTAAGGCAGGTGGAGCGATGGCCAAGTAATGGTCTGGCAATAATGATGACTTATATTGCCTTGATGGAAGTTTGGAAAGGCTGCCTCCGGGGTTTAAACATTCGAACAGAATCACTTGCCAGCATTACAACCAACAATACATTGCTACAGCCAAAGTATATTGTTTTTATAACTTTTGTGGTATTTGGTTTGATACTGGCACAGATGCTAAAGCACATTACCAAACAAAAAGAATAAAAATCCCGGTTTGGGAAGGAGCTAAAACTTCTGTAGTAATTTTCATGACCGGGTAAAAAGTTAGATGAGTAACAAAGCGAAAATTATTATTCCATTAATGCTGGGCACTTTTATGGCTGCCCTCGACAACAGTATCGTAAATGTGTCTTTGCCTGTTATGCAAAAACAGTTCGGGGCAAGGGTAGATGAAATACAATGGGTGATAACTGCTTATATGCTGGCTTTTTGTGTATTCATGCCTTTAACCAACTGGCTTAAAAACAAAATTGGGCTGTACAAAATGTACATCATCAGTATTTGTGTATTTGCGGCAGGCTCGCTGCTGTGTGGCTTGTCTGGCAGTTTATCAACCCTCATTCCTTCACGAATTTTACAGGCGTTGGGCGGTGGTGCACTTACGCCGGTAGCCCTGGCCATGTTGTCTGAAGTGTTTGACGACAAAGAACGCGGGACTGTAATGGGCTGGTGGGGATTGGGCGTTGTGGTAGGACCGGCACTTGGGCCTACCCTTGGTGGCATTCTTACTCAATATTTAGGCTGGCCCTATATATTTTTTGTCAACCTGCCTTTTGCCGTGCTCGCCTTGTTGCTTTCGGTCAAATACCTGAAAAATATATCGAAGAACGAAAACAATGCTCCTCCTTTTGACCTATCCGGTTACATCAGTTTCATCTTATTTATCATCCTGCTTCAATACAGTGTGGCAAGTATAGAAAAGCAGGGCGCACGGTCTGTGCAACTATATATGACCGCGATTGCGTCGCTCATTTTTCTATTTGCCTTTATTAAGATTGAATCAAAAAAGAAAGACCCTGTTTTGCAGTTGTCGCTTTTTAAAAGCCATCAATTTGTCGCCGGTATATTGGTAACAGCTGTTCGGTCAGTGGCGTTGTTTGGCGGCTTGTTTCTTTTGCCCTTTCTGCTTCAATCGCTTATGGGCTATAGCGAAATACAAACCGGATTATTGCTGCTGCCCACATCTGCTGCGCTAGCTCTCATCATGCCATTCGCCGGCAAATATGCCGACAAACATGGACCTCGAAACATCACAATAGCGGGACTCATACTTATAGCCGGCTCTACCGTTCAGCTTGCTTTTTTAGACAAAGGCAGCAGCGTTATAAGTATTGTTATTCAATGGTATTGCGGGGGGCCGGATTAGGGTTCATGTTTTCGCCGGTATCTGCAGCCGTAATTAACGCAGTTTCAAAAGAAGACTCTGCCACTGCTTCCTCTTACTATAGCTTGTTTATGCAAATTGGTGGCTCAATTGGTATAAGTGTGCTGGCCGTGCTTCACCAGTCTTTGCAAAGTAGTTACCAGCATCAGGGCAAAACCGCTGAGGCTTCTTCGCACTACAGCCTTGAAATTGCCTTTCTCGTATCGGCTATTATAACGATTCTTGCCGTTTGGCCAGCCCTAAAATTAAGTAAACAATTGTCGGAACCCTCGCAGGAGTGAGTTGTGAATAGTCAGTATCAAGGAGGGACTTGTAAGAACTGAGTATAAGAAATATAGCATAAGAGCCCTTTCTTAAAGGCTGGTATAATTGTTTTTGCTAATGTTTGAATGGGCATAGAATTGTTAAACAAGAGTATTAAGGTCTTATTATTTATCATCCTTTTGTTGGGTGCACTTTATTTTGGCGCCACGTTTTTGGTTCCTATTACGTTTGCCTTATTTTTTTCATTCCTGCTTTTACCTGTTTCAAAATGGATGGAGGGTAAAGGAGTAAGCGCGGGGCTGGCGATTTTCTTATCTATACTTCTACTTGTGTTGGCATTTGCAGGCATTGGCTGGCTGCTTAGCTGGCAAATATCCAACATGGCAAGCGACATGGATAGTTTGAAAGAAAATTTCAATAAAAAAGCGACAGGAATTGCTGACCATATAAATAAAACTTTCGGTGTTTCGCTACAAAAGCAGCAGCAGTTTCTAAAGCAGCAAACGTTGTCTATTGGTCGAACTATCACAACGTTTGTCGGTTCGATGGGTAGCATTTTTACTAAAATTATTATCGTCCTCGTCTATACTTTTCTTTTTATGTATTATAGGTTTCATTTCAAAAAATTTATAATGCAACTGGTGCAGAAAGACAAGCAGCAGGAAGCGATGGAAATTATAGAAAACTCGGGTAAAGTAACCCAGCGTTATATAACCGGGTTATTTAGTATGATTTTTTGTCTGTGGGTAATGTATGGAATAGGCTTTTCAATCATTGGTGTAAAAAGCTTCGTCTTTTTTGCTATCCTGTGTGGCTTACTTGAATTGATACCGTATGTAGGGAACCTTACCGGGAATGCAATCACTATTTTAGGCATTATTTTACAAGGCGGCAGTAATGTGATGATTCTGGAGGAGCTGGGAGTTTATGCCGTTGTACAGTTTGTACAAAGCTACCTGCTGGCCCCGTTGATCGTTGGCAAAGTGGTTAGAATAAATCCGGTTGCAACTATTATTGGATTTGTAGGCGGCGAATTGGTTTGGGGAGTGCCTGGAATGGTATTGGTTATTCCAATACTCGGTATAACCAAAATACTTTGCGACCATATAGAACCGCTTAAGCCGTTCGGCTTTTTGTTGGGTGAAGAGAAGTCATCTGATAAAAACCTATTTGATAAAGTAAAGCAATGGTTTAAGAGGTGATGCTTTTAGCTGCTGTACTTCATAACTCGTAAGTGATGTAGAGTCTATTTCTGGTATCGCTAAATAATACTATCAATAGAGTTTGCCCGACAAATGAAGGCTTATACTTCATTTGGATACGCTTTATGCATTGCTGAATATTGAACCGTGCGTACAAGTGTGCGACGCAACGATGAAAAATAGTAGCAACACTGCCCGGTTCCATACAAATCTCAATGAATACTTTTATGCTTATGAAAAAGTGCCTGAGGACTTATACTGCCGGTTGTTATTCAATTATGTTGAGTGCAGATAACAGTAAAATACTTTCGTCGTATCAACAGATTCCTACTCAATCAAATGTCATTTTTTCTACCGTCTTCTGCATTCGCTTCCAGCTCAATAGTACTGTGTTGAATCCGGAATGCTTTTCCAACATTCGCCATGTTTATTGCTGTGGGAGCATGTGAATGGTTATGTGCCACAAAAAGAAATTATAGTGAATGCATAAAAACCGCGAAAGCTTAACCTTACGCTACTTTCAGTTTTTAGTTTTCAATTAAGAAAACTTTTAATAGATTTTGTAAGGCAACAACACCGCGGCTTTTTACCTTCTTCGCTTTTCTTACTTTTTTATAAAAGCTTCAACCAGAGATTGCCATTGCAGTTTGGCAATACCGTGTTTTCCACCCAGGCCCACAACTGCATTTCTCAATTTGTCCAATGGCTCTTTCGTCTCTTCGTTCGCCTCAATATTGCGGTCATATACAGAAGCTGTAACGATGTTGCCTTCCCTTGTTACTACAAACGTACTGGTAGATTTTTCCGAAAAAAAATGGGCTACGTTTGGGTTATCTGTTTGCGGGTTTGCTGCGGGTCGAACCAGGATAGCAATACTATCAACCCCTGCTTGATTTACTTCCTTCACCTCTTCCACCCTTGCCCAGTCGTAACCGCCGCCGGCACGACTACCCGGTCCCGGCACATCAACTCTAAAGTGGTCACCTTTTTTTGCAAGCCTGTCTGCTTCTTTACCAGATTCATCTGTTAACTGGAAATCTGCACTTAATGCTCCTGCAAGGTTGCCCCAGTTATGAACGTATAACAATCGTTCACGCGCAGTTTTATACAATGTGGCAGCTTCGGTTGCACTACTTAGAGTGACAGTTGCTTCCGCAGTTAATTCTTTTCCTTCTGTGTTAGCAGGTATCAGTCCTGTATAATTTTTTTCTTCCATACTTACTTTGCTGTAAAGTTTGTGCCATACTGCATAAGGAGGCAGGTTTTTTACAAAAAAACTGTCCCCCTTTGTACAAGTGGGCAGGACAAAAGAGAATGAAAGCAGCTTTAAATTCTTTCCAAATACAAAAATGGGAGTTGTTTGAACATGGATATAAGAACTTAGTTGGTTTTGAAGTTTTTATAAAGAACGATTTTAAACCTTTGCTGTCAAAAATTATAGAAGTTGAGGATTTTTATTCATTAAAAGAAAGCACTGGCTAAAAATGCCCTGTGTTTTTTATATGCCATATTCAGTTACCGTGTTCGCGACTCCTAATACGAGCCTTCTAACTTCAATTCGCCCCGCGACGCAATATATAATTCGTACCACTCCTGGTGCTCTAGCTGAATGTTGAATGCGTCCGCTATATTTCTTATTCGTTGCTCCTCTGTTGTTCCAATAAGAGGCAGTGCTCCAAGCCTTATCAGCCATGCAACAGCTATCGATTCAATATCGGCACCATAATTCGCAGCAATGTCTGCCAGCTTCTTCCGAACCCGTACAGACCGCTCGTCCTTACCCTCTGCTATCCTTCCTGCTGCGAGAGGAGAGGAGGCAAGTGGGCGCATATACCTTTGCTTGATATAGTCTAGTTGTCCGTTGTCTAAAGCCGAAGTGTTTAAAAGGTTAAGCTCTATGTGATTTGTAACAATAGGAATTTTTAAATAAGAGGCAAGTAGCTGGTGCTGAAAAACGGAGAAGTTCGCCACGCCTATGTTTTTAACTTTGCCTTTTTCTTTCAGCCGTAATAAAGTAAATGCTGTTTCTTCCAGGTTAGATATAGGGTCAAGGTGATCTAAAAGAAAGATATCGATATAGTCTGTTTTCAGGTTGATTAAAGAATTGTCGACACTCTTTAAAATGTAGCTGCTGGAAGTGTCATAGTGTTTTATCCTCACGTCTGGCTGGTTTGGGTGCGGCATCCGCAACCCACACTTGGTGAATAAGACAATGTCTTCCCGCTTAAAACTTTTTCGTCTAATCACTTCCCCAAAGAGTTCTTCGCACTGGTATGAGCCGTAAATATGCCCGTGATCAAAGGTGTTTATTCCCAGCTCCAGGCAAAGATTTACAATCTTTTCCATTTTTTCAATTCCGTTACTAATGTTATCCCACCGGTAAAAGCCATAGATAGCGGGTGAAACTTTTGGACCCGCATCACTTAGGTAAACTCTTTCCATTGCTGTTTATAATTATTGTTCTAAACTAGCGAATAATCATGAAACTAACCCATCAGGCTGCTTATTGCTTATTAGTTGTATGCCACGAGACGAGATGTATTCAAGGCGATTGCCGACCTTACGCAAGAGCAATACTTAGTTTGTTAGCCCTCCAGGCAATGACACCCAATGCTATTGCCGGGCATTTTGAAAGCAGCAGGCAGGCGCTGTCTAAGCATATTAAAAAATACTGGCGGAGTGTGAGCTTGTAAAGCAAAAACAGTTTGGAAGAGAAATATACTACCATTCTAATCCTGTTAAAATGAAAGAAGTCGACCAATGGCTTGAGCCATTTCGCAGGATGTGGGAGGACCGTTTTAGCCAGTTAGATACGGTTTTGAAAAACATAAAGCCCAAAAATCATGAGTAACAAAAAGACAACAATCACTAAAGATGCAGGCAACAGGAAAATAGTTGTGGCCAGGGAATTTGAAGCTCCGGTTGAAGTGGTATGGAGGGCATGGCCGGACAAGGATATCCTGGACCAGTGGTGGACGCCAAAGCCCTGGAAGGGCAAAACAAAAACAATGGATTTTCGTGAAGGTAGTACCCGGCTGTACAGCATGGTTGCACCGGATGGTACCGATGCATGGTGCAGGGTCGATTTCAAAACCACCACACCAAACCAGGCCTTTACCGCTGATGATGCATTTTGTGACGAGAATGGAAACATAACTAATGATCTGCCGGGTATGCATTGGAAGAACGTCTTCAGTTCAACTGGCAGCTGAACAAAAGTAGAGGTAGAGATAACGTTTGCCAGTGTAGCCAACCTGGAAAAGATCGTTGAAATGGGCTTCGAAACAGGCTTTACTTCCGCGCACGGCAACCTGGACGAATTGTTGCTGGCGGAAACTGTACAGTAGGAGCGTGGTTAAATTAATAGGCGCAATTCTGCGAGTCATCCACCAGGAGCTGCGTCCGCAATTGCCTTTCCGCAAGAGGCATTTACAGTATTAAAAGTCGGAGACAGGCGGAAACATAGAGAGAGGCTGGCAAAAGCGAGCAGGCAGCCTCTCTCTATTGAAACCCGCGCGTAGCAGTTATCTGTAGTAAAGGCCACAGGGCTTCATCCTTATGCCTGCTTCGGGGTTAAGCTAAACTGATGTTAGCCTTTTTTCGTCTTCGGTTCAGGCAAGGTGCTATTAAGGGTAGTCTACCTGTATGCTCTCCAGCATAAGCCGGTTTCCGGCAGATGATACCGTACCTGTATGTTGCACGCCAAATCCACCAAAGCTATTCGCTAATATTGATGCCGACAGGTTGACCTCGTGAACCAACCCGGCATCCTTCTGTGATTGTTGTTGTGGGCTGGTAGTTGTTACCCGCGCAGTTAATGTGTTTCCCGCCACTTTTAATTCAACCTTGCATCCTGGTAAAAACGCTGACGAATTAACCGGCTGACTTATTGCCGTTCCTATCCCATTCACAAACCTAAACAGCGTAAATTGAACACCCTCGCCGGTTGATGGTGTTCGCTGAATTCTTAATCCATATCCTGTTAACGTTTTAGGATCAAGTTTTATATAAATGTCTGCGTACTGTCCTGTTGCACTTCCAAATCCCTGTCCGGATGCTTTATGTGGGCTCAACTGAACAATCATCTTCATGTTTTGAAAGTATCCTGCCTGCGCATACAACAGTCTTGCGCCGCGACCCATCGTTATCAGACCGTACCGGGTTGATGTGCCGGCTTGTCCCAATCCATAGCTCCAGCCGTCTCCCTGGTCCGCGTCCCACTGGAAGTCGCTGCTTAAGTCAATGGGCCGATGGGTATCAAGCGTCCAAAAGCCGTCACGAATAGACCCGCTTCTTTCGGTAGGTACATTTTTAAAGTTGGTGTAGATGGTGGTGCTGGTGATATCGCCTGCGCTTATTTTGCTGCTGGCAACAACGAACGGGTTGCCGGCGTAGCTTCCCTCTTGTTTGGGTGTAATCTTTGCCACCAGGTAATAGCCTACATCGCCTGTTGTTAACGGATATGTTTTTAACGGTTCATTCAGCCTGCTTACCGCCACTTTAACTGTATCGCGA
>Ga0181466_1000952_pt1 | contig 10317 bp, 11 predicted proteins | sample InSIn4gowninarea_FD_119078 | JGI IMG/M metagenome (GOLD analysis project Ga0181466, IMG submission 119078) | Clean room microbial communities from NASA Spacecraft Assembly Facility at Jet Propulsion Laboratory, Pasadena, California, USA -... ... | reverse complement strand
GTATCATGATGATTTTATTTCAGCTTATCTTGGCGATAGCCTTGAGCTAAGCGCTATGTGGCCTACGCCAACGGTCATAGTTTCGGATGGTGGCTACGGTGTCCTAGGTTTCGAAGGCGACACCTCTGATCACCTCGATCTTCCGCAATGGTACGAACCCCACGTCGCAGCTTGGTCCAGAAGGGCGACGCCCAGCACGACTCTATGGTTCTGGAACTCAGAAATTGGATGGGCCGCCGTGCATCCAGTGCTGGAGCGGCATGGCTGGCGGTATATGAATGCCAATATCTGGAACAAGGGAAAGGGTCATATCGCCGGGAATGTGAACACCGGGCGCATCCGCCGATTTCCTGTCGTTTCAGAGGTTTGCGTTCAGTATGTGTTTGAAGCTCGGATAGAAGGGCAGCCCCTCAAGGAATGGCTGCTACGTGAATGGAAGCGCACCGGATTGGCAGTCAGGAAGGCCAACGAGGCTTGCGGCGTAGCCGATGCAGCCGTCCGCAAGTACCTTGACCAAGGGCATCTGTGGTACTTTCCGCCTCCTGATATGTTTGTGCGAATGCAGGAGTATGCCAACGCCCACGGCGACCCGGCTGGACGGCCCTATTTTTCAATCGACGGCAAGCACCCCGGCACAGCCGATCAGTGGGCAGCCATGCGATCAAAATTCAACTGTCCACACGGGGTCACGAATGTTTGGGATCGCCCGGCGCTGCGAGGTGAGGAGCGATTCAAGCTGAATGGTGAATCCGGTAAGGCTATCCACCTGAACCAAAAGCCGCTCGATCTGATGACCACGATCATCAAGGCGTCTTCAGACGAGGGTGACGTTGTATGGGAACCGTTCGGCGGACTGTTCACAGGTTGCGTTGCCTCGCGCCGTCTTGGCCGCAAAGCCTTTGGGGGCGAAATCGATCCGACGTACTTTCACTACGCCACCCGCCGTCTTAGCGAAGAAGTTTTTCAGCATCCTCTTCTTTGATGTCGAACCGCTCTTCTAAGGCCTGTCGTATCGCAGCATCAGACCCTCTCGAAAGCAGATTGCTCCATCGTCCAATGCTCAAACCGTGGATCTCGGTTTGCAGGACTCTATTTTTGAAACTCTCTATGCCCGGATGGACAATACGGTCCATCTTGGCAAAGTTGGTGTCGAGACGGTAAGGGAATCTCGCAATTAACTGGCGCGAGAGGGATTGATAATCAGCAGAAGGTTTGTAAATCTTTCCGTCCGATCCCCAACTTTCAACAATTTTTCGAGCTTCGGCAAATTGCTGTAGAGTGCCCTGAAATTTAAAGCCATTTGTATTTGTCTGTTGAAGATTTCTGGTTCTCGCCTTTGTGTCCTCTGGTTCAAGAACCAAATAGTCTGGAGGATTGTGATAGTGATCGTCTCTGGCCTTCGCCACAGAACCACCAGAAACAACGCACACGTCTATAATACGAGGCTTGCCAAAAATTAATTGCTCAGGCAACCAAGCCAACATACAGACATGCGTCCTGTCGTCCATAAAGTGGTTTTGGCTATCTTTAAATCGAGCGGTAATCTCTGTTGCAAGCGGAAACCATGCCTTGATTTCAAATCCCGGTGTTGGAGTCACGCCCTCAAAGATTGTGTCGGGAAATCCGGGATCCTGACGACGCCAAACTCCTAGTGCTTTAAAATCCGGCTGATCATTTAAAAATTCAACTGTATTAAATTCGATTAGATTTCCAAGAAGAGGTGAAAGTTTTGAAACAACTTTTGATAAATTGACAGCTGCATTCGGAGAAATTGGCTTTGTGACTGTCAACAGATCGAACAAATGACCAGAGAGGCTTTGTAGATGGATCGATGCGTGTTTAATAACATCTGCGGTATTCATTAAGCCGCACTCCCTTGCGGCTTGTGAGTCTCAACATGGGCTTCGATTTCCTTTATGATTTCGCCCGGGTCAATCTCCAGAGCTTTGGCAATAGATACGAACTCGACGACATCAAGTCGCCGTTCTCGCCGCTCATATTTAGAAACGAAAGACTGAGGTTTTCCAAGAGAACGAGCTAAATCCTGTTGCGTAATACCAGCAGACTTTCTTGCAGCGACTAAGCGCTGCAAGAATATTTCATAATCTTCTGTAAAGACAGACTTCAAAGGTGCCCCCGCCGATCTAAGTGGGGACTTGGTAAACCCGTTTTAGGTTTATCCCAAATCGGGTTATTTTGACTAGGTCCCGGCCTAACATTCTACCTGAGGTAGACGTGATAATACTCATTATGGCAATGGATTTTGAATATTAAGTCACTCATTTGAAGTTCCCAACGACCATATTTCGCCGTTTAAAGTAAAAACCCGGTTCTTAGGCCGGGATTGTTATTGGGACAAACGCATAGGTTATTCAGATCATGAAGTAAAAACCTGTCAACGTGAGCGGCGCGAAACGGAAGGGTTTCGCCCCTTGGTTGACGATGTTAGCTGCTGGATCTTCGGCCCCCTCTGGGGGTGTAAGTCCAATACGGGGGCCTTCCTGCCTCTACTAGCCAACAAGATTCCTCATCGCGATTCGTGCCCAGCGCTGCGAGCAGCCGGGTCGCGTGAAATCAGATTTCAGAGTGCCATCTGAAAATTGCAGCCAGGCTGGACTCATCCGGCCCCCGCTTTTCAGGATGAGATGAAAGGACATGAGCGACCGTCAAGCCTACCAACCCATGCACAACCAGAGCGCCGGGGGCGGCCAGCCCTACGCCGCGACCGGCGGCATCGCCCGCAGCCTCGGCTATCTGCGCGCCCTCGTACCGCAGGCCATCGTGCTGGCGGCTTGCGTGATCGTGGCGGAGGCGGCGCTGCCGCCCGCCGCGAAGCCCTCCACCCTGCTGGGGAGCTTCCACGGCTCGCTCGACACGGCGGAGATCAACGCCAAGCAGGGGGCGGTGGTTCAGTTCGAGGAGGACATGACCAGCGCCCGTACCGCCCCGCCCGCCAACTGGCAGATGGAGGCGCAGGTCGCGGCACAGCAGCAGCAGGCCGTGGCCGAAGCCCTGCAAGCGCAGGCAGGCATGGCAAACCTCGCCGACCTGGCCTGTGTCACGGGCGGCATCCTCGGAGCGCTCAACCTCGGCGGTGAGTGGAACCAAGCCGGCGAGAAGATGACGGGGGCTTGCGGCGTGGGCGACCAGTTCCGCAAGAGCATGGCGGACACGCTCGCCACGACCGCCCGCGACAACAGCGCTCTCGTGAAGCGGAGCGCCCCGCAGTGAGCGTCCAGAGGAAGGTTTTCATCCGCCGGGAAGGCTGGCGAACCGGCAGGGTCTATCTCGCCATAGACGAGGCCGCGCAGCGCCTGATGTACGAAGGCGCCGACTGGCGGAGCGAAAGCCCCGCCGTTTTCCTGCACCGCGCCTTGGCGAACGCCATCGCCCGCGAGCATGCGGCGGCGGCGGCTGAACAGTCGTGGAGCGCACGCCCCTACGACGAATGCTGATTGTCCCGTGCCCGCCGCGCAGCCGCCTTGGTCAAGGGCGGCGGCCGACCGGGCACGGGGTCGAACAGCCCGCCGAACAGCGCGTCATCCGTTGCGCCGTAATAGGCGCAACGGTGCAGCACAACGGGCCTGATTTCAGGGTGGGGGACGAAGGCGAGGATGTTCCCCGCCTCCCTCGCGAAGTGACGGGCGATTTCATCCGGGTGCATCAGCGGCACCCGATTCATGGATTCGTTCATGTTGCGCCCGCCGCTCGCGTTGCTCCCCTCGTTGACGCTGCCCGCCCCCTTGCCGGACAGCGCCGCGAACAGCTCCGGCATGCTCGCGCCGGTCGAGCGCTGCCAGCCCTCCGTTACGTTCGTAACGGTGCTGATCACCTCGCATTCGCCGAGGCGCTTGGAGATGTGATCCAGCGTCGTCAGGTCGGTGTTGCCGAAGAAGGTCAGCAGCCCAGCATTGCCCATGAAGGTTTCCCATGCCTCCCGGTAATCGCGCTTGAGCTGCGTCAGGTCTTGCACGACCGGCCACAGCTTCACGCCGCCCGCACCGGCTATATGCCCTGCCGCCTTTTCGATGCTCTCCATGTGGCCAAGCACCGCGAACTCATCGAGGCAGAACAGGACGGGCGGCTTTCCTTCTGCGATTGGCCCCGTCCGCTCCATCGCTTCGAGCGCGAGGCCGACCATCAACCGCAGCCATCGCCCATGTGTGGCGAGGCGCGTGGCGGGCAGGCACAGATAGACCGTGACGCGGTGCGCCTTCAGATCCTCAAGCTTGAAATCGTGCCCGCTCAGGACGCGCCGCATCGACTGGCCTTCGAGGAAGTCGGTCTGCACGTCGCAGGTCGAGACGACCGACCACTTTTCCGACGCGGGCTTGGCGGCGAGGGACTGGCCGGTGCGGGCTATCAAACCGCCTTGCTTGCCCATGTGCTCAAGCATGGCGTCGAACGCCTCGCGCCCTTGCGTGACGAGCTCGCGCACCCGGACGAGGTGCCGCGACGCCGGAGGCTCCACCTTGGCGACATAGAGGATCAGGCCGCGCAGGAACGACCGGGCGCTTTGCGTCCAGTGCGAGCCGGGGCCTTCGATCTGCATCACCAGCGCGTCGGCGATCTGGCCCGCCATCTCCAGCCCGTCGTCCGTTTCCGGGTCGAGATCGGCGAGGGGATTGAAGGCGGCGCGATAGTGGATTGCTGGCCCGGTCACGCGCTGGAAGGGATCGAGCACGTAGACCTTGCCGCCCATCGGCACCGCCCATTCCGACCCCTGATCCGAGCGGCGGCAGGCTGTGATCGTCGCCAGCTCGCCTTTCGGATCGATGGCGATGCAGCTTCCCGGCCAGAAAATCAGGGCGGGACAGATGAGGCTGACACCCTTACCGGCGCGGGAACCGCTCACGGTAAGGACGTGCCTGTCGTCAATGTGCCCGGCATATCGCCCGGCAGCATCGCGCCCGATCAGGAAGCGGCCAATTTCCCAAGGCCCGAGAATGTCGTGGGCGGCGGCGCTCGATACCCATTGCGCCGTGGCAAGCGGCTTGTGCCGGTTGCCGTCGGGCAGGCCGCGCGGAAAGTCCGAAACCACGTCCGGCGCTGGTTCAGGGGCCGGTTTGGGTGGTTCGGCCTTGCTTTTGCCCCATCCGAGCATGAGAATCCCCCGCTCCCATGTGTTTCGGGGCCATTTTCCAGCCCCTTAACCAAATGTCAGCCGTCAGGCTGGCATAATTCCCCGAGCGGTAGCGAGGCGAGGCCGGAAGGCCGAGCGAAGGGCGCACAGTCGCTAAATTACAGGCACGGCTACGCCGCGCCCGCAATTTCGCTCGGCTCGCCAGACCTGAACTCTGACCCGTCGCCGCCCCTTCGGGGCATCTTTGGGGTCAGGTTCCTGTCTGTCGAGCCGCAGTGCGCCGCTGCGCGGGCCTGCCGGGCCATGGCCCGGCAGCTGCGCCGTCGCCGGTTCAATCCGTTCGCTATGGCTACGCCATGGAACGGCTTGACCCGGCTTGGGGCGCAGGCGGAGCGGCAGGCAAGGGGCCTGCCGCGCTTCATCATGGGGAGCGCATGGCGGGGCCGTGCGGGGCGTCGTCGTGCGGCTGTTTGAGCTGTCAACGCATGTGCAATCGATCAGCCGCGGCGATGGGCGTTCCGCGACCGCCGCGGCGGCTTACCGTGCCTGCTGCGAAATCGAATGCGAGCGTCAGGGCCGGGTGCACGACTACAGCCGCAAGCAGGGCCTCGAGGTCGCTGAAATCGTCCTGCCCAAGGGTGCACCCGCATGGGCTGGCAACCGCTCGAAGCTGTGGAACGCCGCCGAGCTGGTCGAGCGGAACGGCAAGCGCGGGAAGAATGCGGGGGCGTTCAAGGCCGACGCGCAAACCGCTCGCGAGTTTTTCTTCAGCTTCCCGGTCGAGCTGTCAGCAGCCGGGCGGTTGAAGGTAGCGCGGGCCATTGCCCGCCATCTGGCGGAGGCGCACGGCATCGCCGCCGACTTTGCCATTCATCAGCCGGGCCGCGACGGCGACGAGCGCAATTTTCACTGCCACATGCTGACCACGACCCGGCGCATGACGGCGGACGGCCTCGGAGCTAAGGCCCGCGAATGGGCCGACATGAAATCCGGCGCGAAACTCACCAAGCAGCTACGCGCCCACATCGCCGCCACGCTCAACGACGCCTTGAAGGAGGAAGGCAAGGCGGACGTGGTGAAGGTCGAGCACCGCAGCTTTAAGGAGCGCGGCAGCGGCCAGATCCCGACGAAACATCAGGGGCCGGTCGATACCCACCAGCTGCGCCGCAAGCAGCAGGACATGCGGCAGGCATGGGCGAAGGCGACCGCCGAGGCGCAGCGCGAGCGGCAGGCGAAGGAGCTGGCCTCGCTGAAAATGCGGCAGGACTTCGCCTTGCAGGGCAAGCTGGCCGAGCTGGCGCAGCGGCTGAAGGAAGGCGCAGCCGCGATCAGGCGCGAAGTCGCGGAGCAGCGCCGTGCCGATCCGCCGCCAACCGGCTTGCGGCGGCTGTTCCTGACCGTCACCGGCAGGGCCGGGCGCGAGGCGTTCAACCGTCAGGCCCGCGACGGGCAGCGCGTCGAGGGGGCGCGGGCGAAGTTGGTGGCGCTGAAGACCGAACTCAGGGCCGAGCGCAGCGCCTACAGCGACAGCCAGGTCAAGGACAGGGCGGCGCTGGTCGAGCGGCATGGCCGGGACGACCAGCAGTTAAAGCAGGCGGTTGTCAGCCGTCAGGGCATGGACAGGGCCGCCGAGGTCACGGCGCGGCGGGAACAGGTGCGGACGCCCACCCGCGAGCACGAGCAGGGCCGGAGCATCGGCCTTGAGTTGTCGCCCTGAAACTGGCTAGGCCGAGATCTTCTCGACAGTCCCGCGAATGCGGGCTTTCCGCCCGACCTTTGGCCGCATCAGCTCGTCGAGAACGGATTGCCATTCCGGCTTGGACTTTCGCGCCCACCGCATGCGAAACCCGGTCAGCTTGCCCCGCGACGGCCCACCGGCCCGCAGCGGTTCAATGTCCACCGTGAAATCCGACAGGCTGTTGACCTCCAGCATGGCGGGGCGAACGACACGGCGCATCAAGTCAGGCGCTCTTTCAAGCTTGCCCTTCGGAACGTCGATCAGGCGGCGGAAATCGTCTACAGTGAAAACCTGCTCATCGGTATGAAGATTGACGCGCAGACAAATTGCCTCGTAAAGCGTCAGGGCATATTTTGAACTGAATGAAAACATCACATAAGCTTTGATGCGACCCCAATATTTAGAATTAGCGATGATATTCCGCAATGTTTCCGTGAATTTGTAACGCAGGACGCTGCGAGGATCATCTTCATTTATAGTACGGATATTTTCAGCGATCAGAACCGTTGTTGCGATGGCTTCGAGGCCATTGATCTTGCCAGCATCGACTTCAACAAGGGTCGTCATCAGCCGCCGCAGGCTGTCCATGACGCGCTCTGCCCCCTTGTGACGCGGGCCACGCAATTTGAGCATGGCAATCTCATGCCAGCCGTCCGCCGCGAGCTGCGGCCCGGCGTTCTCGATCAGGAGGTTAAAGACGCGCCTATCCTGCAAGGTCAGCTCTTGCGTGGCGTGAATCTCGATCAACTCCCCCGCCTTGGGGAAGCCCTCGCTGTTGGTTCTTTGTTCGATCAGCCGACTCATGACGAAAGCCTATATCGTGACGTGACACAGCATCAATAGTCACGTCACGATAGTCCACGGGCAGGCCCCCCAATGCGTCACGTTAGGCCCCCCAATGCGTCACGTTAGGCCCCCCGAATCGTCACGTTAAACCCCCGAATCGTCACGATAGCCATACCTAAGACTTTGAAACGACAGAGGAAAACATGCCCTGAATCTTGAAATAAGATAGAAATTAAAAGAAGGGTGAGGCTGTGGACGAATGACGGCCCTTAGGGCCGACGCTCTTGGGCGAAGGGCTGGGGGCGCTGCCCCCAACGCCGCTTGCAAGGGGTGGGTACTCGCCATGCTCTGACCTGGCCGACGCTTCGCTCTGGCTAGGTCATGCGCGTGGCTCCGTTCCCGGCTTCGCCGCCCTTGCCGCTCTACCCCCCGCGTTCGCCACGGGGCAGGGGTGCTGGCACAGCCAGACACCCTGCTTTCAGCAGGAAAAGGAAGAAAGAGGCTCGGCAGGGAGGTGCTTGGGGGCAGGCAGCGCGGATAAGGCCCGCCATTTCTAAAATACGGGGCAAGGAATGGCCTGTTTGATGAACACCCTAAAAATATCTGCCGATTATCAGAGGCCACTCAGTGGCCATTCTAGGCCAAAGTAAAACTACTTCCTTGCAAAGAAGCTTTTCGGTATTGTGTTCCACTTTCGTTCTTTTTTAAAAAGGGGATCAGCCTATGGCAAAGGATTTTGCTCAACCTTATCGAAACGTGCCCTATTTTGGCATATGGGCCGACGAGACGGCGGACGATTTCGGACGGCGCGATGCTTGCGCCGTGATCCGCGATGCGGTGATGCGCTGCTATGATGAGGACATGCGGACGCCCGACCTGTCCGCCGCGCTCGACTACCTGACCGCCCACGGCGTCAAGGACGGCATCGCCCGCAGCTTCCGGGCGGCGCTCGACACGCCCGACCCCGCCGCCCGGCTGATAGCCGCCCGGGCGGTCTATGACGCCCTCGGCAGAGCCTTGAAGGGATAGACGGCCACCCTCCCGGCTGTCGGAAGCAGCGCCGATCAGGAACGGCCTTCCGGGGGAAGGACGGCCCGGCGACGCGGACGCGGTGCCTGTCCCTTCAAACCCCCTGTCATCTTCCCACCTGTAAACCGTTCACCTCTATGCAGGCGGGACGATGGACGGTTCCGACGACGAGCTACGCAGCCACGCCCGGACATTCGTGGCGCGAGACTTCGAGAAACGCGGTTCCGAGCTGCGCGAAAGCCAGCAGCGCGAGCATGGGCGGCTGCGTGTGATCCGCATGCAGGATGTCAAATCCTACGAAGCTAACCGGGCCGAAGCCGAAGACCGCCATTGGCGCACGATCAAGGCGATCGACAGCGCCGAGCTGGACGCCTTCAAGCGGCTCGACGCCGAGCAGCGCGGCCTGAAAGGCCGTCTCACCGGGCTTGTGAAGGGCAGTGCCCATCAAGAGCGGCAGCGCGAGGAGCTGGCCGAGCGGTTCGAGGCGCAACGCATGGCCAAGCACCGCGAGCTTGAGCAGCTGAAGGAACGGCAGTTCGAGGCCGAGCAGAAAGCCCGCCTTGGCTACGCCAAGGATCTGAAGGAAATGCGGGAACGGCATCAGGCTGACCGGGCTACGCATCGCACTTGGGAAAAGGACAACCGCGCCCGCCTGACCGAGGAACGCGCCGCGATCATGGAGAAGGAGCGCGACCAGAAGGCCGAACGCGATTTGCGGCAGGGCCTCGCCGAGCTTCAGCGTGACGAGGGTAGGGGTCACAGCCTCAGCCGTTAAACCTTGGGGATAACCGCCCCGCCGCGACTAGAGGCGGGGGGCGTAATAGCGTACCGTTGCAATGCATCCCCCATGAAACGATACGTAACCCCATGCCATACACCCTGAAACAAGCCGCCGAAGCCACCGGCAAGAGCAAGCCAACGATCCTTCGAGCTATCCAAAGCAGCAAGATTTCCGCCATGAAAGACGATCATGGGGAATGGCAGATCGACCCTGCCGAGCTGCATCGCGTCTATCAGCCCGTAACGGTACGCAACGCTGCAAACGAAACGCCAAGCAACGATACGCAACACCCAAATTTGGCTTATGAAACAGGGGTATTGCACGGCGAAGTTGAACAATTACGTGAGCGGCTTGCTCAGATCGACATGGAGCGCGAGCGCGAACGGCGTGAGGCGTCCGACCAGATTGCCGACTTGCGCCGGCGGCTCGATCAGTCCGAGCAGGAGCGCCGCGACGGGCACCGGCAGATAACCGCCCTGCTATCCGGCCCGAAGGAGCCGGAGGCTTCCGGGCCGCCGCCTCAGCGCTCTATGTGGCGGTTTCTCGGGTTTGGCCGCTCGGGATGATCAACACGCCGAGTTGGGGCAGGCGTCTGACTCCGTCCCTTGCAAATATCCCAAAATGGGTTATGGTTCGGCTGGAACAATGTGGGGACAAATGAGCAGCGAAGCGAAGATAATTGACGAAAATAAAAAAGTTAAAAAGCACAAGTCAACTAGTACGGTTGGCCGAGGCAGGGCTGTTAAGGAGGTAATAACTCCAGTAAAGTCTGAGTATCATGATGATTTTATTTCAGCTTATCTTGGCGATAGCCTTGAGCTAAGCGCTATGTGGCCTACGCCAACGGTCATAGTTTCGGATGGTGGCTACGGTGTCCTAGGTTTCGAAGGCGACACCTCT
>Ga0181466_1000841_pt2 | contig 10338 bp, 9 predicted proteins | sample InSIn4gowninarea_FD_119078 | JGI IMG/M metagenome (GOLD analysis project Ga0181466, IMG submission 119078) | Clean room microbial communities from NASA Spacecraft Assembly Facility at Jet Propulsion Laboratory, Pasadena, California, USA -... ... | reverse complement strand
TGATAATGTACTCACGTCGTACCCACTCATGCACACCTCATACATCCTTTCAACCCATAGCGCGCCTCCTCCTCTTTCCGCCTTACATCAGAGAGCATATTACCTTTAGATGCATCGTTCTCAAAACCTCTTATCTCGTTTTTTCATCAATTCATCAAATCGATGTTTCGACTTCTTGTTCTTCTTATAGGAGAATAAACTTGATGACATTGTTTCAAAATACCATCTGCACAGGAGGTAGATTTATGCGAAGTAGAACCTTTCTTCCTCTTTCTTCTTCTTTTTTTCTTCTTCAATTCAGGAGGAAGGAATTTATGGTTTACCTCTGGAATCGAATGAGCGATGCATGAAGTGAGTGGCTGGAAGAGAATGTGAAGAAGGAGAGAAACTATTATTAGGAGTAGAAATGTGAGCAGGCAAGCATTGTTTGAATACATCTCTGATGTGATATTTCTTTCCACAATAAGTGCTGTTTTACAGTCGAGTCTGTTCGTTTCCAGCTTTCGACTTTCACGTACTCCCTCATGTTGAGTGTTATTTTGCGGTCGAGTCTGTTCCTTTCCAGATTTCGACTTGAGATGTAATCCTATGTTGCTCTTTCTTTCACTGTCGTTTCGCAGTATGTGAGAGGCACAGCCTCTGTAGTGCCCGGCATACATCGTTGGTGGCATCCGAGCTCTCTTTCTGATGCTTATCACCATCTGCCACTGATGATGGTGATCTGTGGTATCAAGTATCGTATCCATCTCTTATCGGATCCGATCCAGATTCTGCCTTTGATTCCTATTTCTTCCTCGTGCATCATCTTTCTTTCAGCCAACAACAAAATCCCCCCTCGTCTGCTGCAAAGTCCACTCATCAACTCCATAAAACACATCAAACTCCTTCCCTCCACTCACTCCAGCCATCATCGTCGCACCACTCCCAGCAGTACTACTACCACCACTCGCTCTTCTGTCTTGGAATCCTGCTTCCCCTTCTCCTAAATTCATGGCATTCTCCATCCTCCATGCGCCTCTAGTGATACTCCTGCACCGAGTCATTCGTGCTTGAATCTCGGCTTCTGCATGCTTGGATGGTCCAGACCAGCGCGATCTCTCCGCGGTGATTGTATGTGCGGATTGGAGGAGGTGCATGACAGTGGGCAGGTGACGCTCTGCTGCGCCGGCGCAGGAGAGGACGTCGCTGGCTAGGATTGCGGCGTGGGAGATCAGTGGAAGTGTTAGCGGGTTTTCGCGTGGTGTTGCTGTGGCTGAGGGGAGTTCGGATGGTTGTAATTGATGTTGCTGATGTTGGCTATACGAAGAAGAAGCGCCGAAGTCAGGGAATGACGGCGATCGCACGACTGCGCTGAACAGGTCGAGTAGAGCGAAAGCGTGGGCAGTGGCTTGTTGTATATTTCGCCTTACTACTTCTGGAGGTAATAGCGCATGTCTTACAAACCTGTGTAGATGTATTGCCGCAGTGTGATAGATTGTGTGGATCGCCAGATATGCTGGTAGTTCTCCTCTTTGCAAATGCAGCATAGTATTTTCCTGATGTTGTCTGAAATAAGGTGGTAATGCTCCTTCCCATTCTCCCAATCTCCTGATTGTTGTAGCATAGAAGTTGCCGTATTCGTTGTGATATGTGGTTAATGAGCGACGGTGCAGTGATTGTCGGGTGTGAGAAAGGACGTCGCCGAGTATGGAAGTGATCAGAATTGTGTGAGCTGCCGTACCGAGTTCTTCGGGTCGAGGTGGTGTAAAAGCTACTATGCCACCATCGAAGAGAGGTCCCGCAGTTGGTAGAGGTGTAGTTTGGTAGAATATATTTGCAGAAGGCAGGCGAACAAAGGTATCTCCAGGGAGGAGTGAGAACGCTGTCGGAGAGCCAGAAGTCAAGCAGAGACGCTAATGTGTCGTGAGTAAATGAACAAAACCTTGTGCTGGTGATTGTCGAATGAAACTTACCTCAGCTAAAAAACCAAGCCAGAAAGCTCGTCTCATGGCTTCGATGCGTTCCTCTATCGGTAACCCTAGACTGCTGAAGGTGTCTTGTGATGACGTTGTCAATAATTCTGCACCTCCTTCTTCATTCAGATGTAGTTTCTTCAGGTCTGCAAGGCCAGTAGACAGATAATGCTGTGAAAGATCTGTTTCCTCAATGGCAAAGTAGTAGAGTGCCAGGTTTAGCCTAGCCAAGATGACAGACAGATTGGTATGCGTGAAGCAAGACTCCTGATCAACAGCAACAGCCCAACTCGCAAGTTGCGTTCCCAAGGTCTTCAATGACTTGTCATGACTAAACAACGAGCCTAACGCCAGAGTCGTGCAGATGAAGAGTCGTTCTTTGGTCGACACTTTGTCTCCAGTTTTTGCATATCTCAAGAGATGTTCCTGTGGTAAGATTGTGCTTGAACCACAAAGCGACGAGGAGAAGAATAATGTCATTAATCTTGATGCGCTTGCTGAATCTGTGCGAAATGGATCGTACTTCATATCGAGTTCGCCCTCATTGCTTCGTCCTCTCGGCGTGAATGTCCCTTTATTCCTTGCTTGTCTGTGTACGCCTTCTGACTCCGTCTTGGTTGCTTGAGGCGGCGTGTTTGATCTCTTCCTTTTAGCAGGTCGTGGATTCTCCTCTTTCGAGTCTGTGTGTGGGTTGAATATTGGTCGTGAGTGAAGGGAGTATGGTGGTGTTGGAGGTCCATCGAGATGCCTAGATTCTTGAGCCAATGCTTCATTATGTGTTGCATTGACGTCCCGATCGTCAGACCTTTAAGAACGTAAAGTTAGCAAACTTCAGTTGACAACAAATTTCTCGACTCACCATTTACATTCCTCGCCTTGTCGAGCACATCTCACACATCGGGTTTCTCCAGGTTCACACCTCACCTTCTTCTCTCTGCAATTGTTACATGCTTTAGCCAGGCGCTTGCGTGGCCTGCCAGCTCTGGTCAATCCCCATTCAGGATTTACAGGCTCTCCACCAACAGACATTTCACAAATAGAACCATCGTCATAAACATAACAAGGACCCCGGTCTTGAATAAATTCTGTTCGTAGGACTCTGCGTACTGTTGTTATGTTAGACAGAGCAATAGACGGAGCGTGCAATCAAGACTTTGATGGTCATGGTGAGAAAAAAGGCTACAACATACCTTGACCTGTAATGACTGTTTCCCTGCGTTCTTGCTCAGCTTCGGCGGCAGGAGAACGGTGGATGAAATGTGAGTGAACAGCTGGCGGAGGCGAAACGCGCCGCGGTACCCTCAAGTCGGGTGAGAGGGCAACCTCCTCGTGCCTGGCGAAAATGCGAGGCGAAGTCGTGTAGGATATTGGAGAGACGGCGCTGAGTGATTGAGGACGAGGAGGATACGGTCGAGGAGGACCAACGGCCACATGGTCGAACCGATGCGCTGGATGCGATTCAGAGATAGCTGGTAATTGAGTCACGGTCGCTGCTGGTTGTGTTGGAGGACCCATTGGCGCGGGCAATGGCCATGAGTGATGCGCTGAAGAAGTGGCGGTAGAGGTAGGCGTGGGTAATGCCGCGGAATGTAGTGGTTGAGAAGGTTGTAATGGTGGTAGATGTATCAACGAGCGTACACTAGGAAGTCGTTCATCATGTTTGCCCTGCCAAGGAAGCTCGTGACCTCCATGGGGAAGAGCTGGTCTTGACAAGATGTCCACAGGCATGTTTGCTGGAGTAAACAAAGGTGCTTGATGCTGTCTCGGTGACTCTGAAACTCTTCCTTGAGAGCCTCGATGAGATCGCGGAGTCTGGTTTGAACTATTGTTTGATTCCTGTGTGTCTCGCGTGGCTACGTCAAGCGGTAGTTTGCGAGATGAATCGTTTGTGATGGGTTGTTGGTTGGACATGTTCTCTCTGAAATCATCCGTCCCTGTGTGATCAATGTGGCGAGCATAACTTTGTTGGCTACGCTCTATTCAATGTTACTGCAACAGCTGTAGTGCCATCCACTCGCAAAATTACTATCTCGTTGCGTCAATGTGATCCGGACTGTGTCGCGAAGCAAGTGTTTCTGGTGTTAGTCTCAACGGTGATGTGGCGGAAGACAGGCTGACAGAGTAAAGTTGATTCGGCGAGAAGGGCCTTTTTCAGCATATACAGTCTCGAACAGACTGTGAGTAAGAGGCAGCCGCAAGTATAAACAAGTCAGAAATGACGAAAGAGGATAGCTGAAGCGAAGATCATGATGATGAAACAAGCGAAACGTTGAAAGCCTGCAGGAAACCACGACGTGAGGACCACAGAACAATAAGCCTCTATCTGAGCCTAAAGCCGGTGGCAAGAGCTAGGAGCTAAATCAAACGACAACGTTGGCAGGCGAGCTCAGAGAGAGTAACGAGGCGAGGGACGAACATAAAAGGCACCTAAAGCCGTGGCCAGTTGATGGCCATCTCCAACGGTTGATAGCCTGGTTTAGGACTGGCGTAAATATGGCGCGTGAGAGCGGTAACAGCGGCTTGTGGTCAAGAATGGACCGGTAAGGTAAAATTTCCAGGGATGTGACCAGTATGCATGGTCTGATACATGACTTGGGATCTACACTCTCTTCCCGATGTGTTGGTGGACGGTGCCGTTGTGCTGTCCCAAAGTGCGGAGCAAGGTAAGACGGAAAGAGGAGGAGGCGCGCTATGGGTTGAAAGGATGTATGAGGTGTGCATGAGTGGGTACGACGTGAGTACATTATCACACTTGGCGGCGTGGCTTGCATGCGACGGGCCCTGGTTAGAGCGTGGCACGAAATGCTGTCTGTAAACAATAGCCGAACCGCATGGCCACCCATTCCAGCGCTAACGTTGGTTTTCAGTCGAAGGTGCGTCTTCGTCAAGTTCCAGCTAATATTCGTGTGATAGACAGGGTCGCTAGTCTCTTTGGCGCATCATGAGCGGACAGCCAAAGCCGCGAAGGTCGTCACATCACACCTGGCGATGAGGTAATGAGGTCACAGACGCCCAGCACAACTGTCCGCAGTCGTCGTTCATGCGCCAATGGCGTTTCCGCAACGGCTCAAATTTTCTGGGAACGATGAGATGATAGAATGACCGTTGAGTGAGCTCGCTTAAAATTCGTGGACATGTATTGGATTAACGTCTCACGGAGTCACAGCCATTGAGTGTAACACGTCGTACAGAATTAGAATCATGCCGTTTAGGCAGTCGCCGTGAGGCATTCCTTCCACATCCGTTAACACATAAAGACCCTTTCTCTTCTGAGGCGTTAAGCTTCAAGATGGGTGCTATATAACGAGCATGACACTCCAGCATCAACACCACGTCGTCATCATCTGTAGCGATTGACACGCCATCAAAACAGTGAGCGACAGATGCCACGAGGAGGTTCATCTTGTTGGCATGGCTTTGACGGCATTCGTGCAACGTGGTCGCCGCGTGCGAAGCGTCGAGCATATGATCATCTCTCGGTTATCTACTGGTGGTGACGATCCTTGGTGTGGGACAGGTTTCACTCGTTGCACACTCTTATGGCTAACAACTCGATCGTGGCTGAGGCGGTTTCCTTCCGGTGGTGTGGCTGCACGGAATGTTGCTCACCGCATAATTCCTCGACCCCCCAACTCCACAGTTCCTAGCACAAAGGCGACGATGGAAAGTCAATTGGGAGCAAGTCCTTATACGGCGGTCAACGCATATAGACCACTGTCTAGATCAAAAGTAAACAATTCTATTGAACGGTGAGATATCGTTTCATGTTAAAGTTGCTAAGTGAGCATGACAGAGCAAAAAACGAGATTCGGCTTTTTATTAAGTCCCTAATATAGCCATGCCGTCTTTTCCTTAATCCTTGTCGATATCAAGTGAGACGACTCAGACGAGTCGGAAACTTGTAGAGCATTTCTGCCAGCAATCGAAGCACCCGCTCATCCGAGACGGGAGGAATAGGAAGAGTAGGTGCAAACTCATTCTTATTGTCAACGTCATCAGAGTATCAAGATCAGCAGCCAGCCGCAGCTCGTGGCTTTTGACGATCACCACAAGACCTACTGATATCTCGCGTGCAGACAGACCGTGGACTCCATGTGCGCGAGTGCCAATTGCAAACAACAGGTGTTACAGCCACAACTCACCTTCGTCCACCTTATCACCACTGGCAAGGATCATGGTGGTTAAGCGCAATTGCATGATTACACTACGAGTGCACTAAGCTCAGCCTAGAGGAAAATCAATACTTTTGTCCCATCAAATTGGATTTCTCGCCCCACACTCATGGTCACCCCTTGCTGCCGGCATGTCGTCCAAGTGCCACAAAATACCGCTTACCGCATGACCCTTCAGATGCCGATACCGTCTTGGTGGTGTCGGCGCCATTTCAGACTCCATCCTCTGTTCTAGTACTCTACAACTCGCAGCATCTCAAAGCGTGCTTACGTTACTCACCCACAAACTCTAAAATGTGCATTATCACAAAATTGACCTTTCAACGCACAGCTCATGCAGAGCGCATCGTCCCCGTCGCCTACTCGACCCTCCTTCAAGTCTGACACAGAGTAGGAGCAACTCAAGCGAAGTACCGTTTTAATGATTCTGCCACGATTCTGCCACAGTGGAGTAATAACACCGTTGGCAGCGAGCCGATAACGACAACTCCACCAGTTAAGAACTGCTTCCTCTTTGCCACCACACTACCTCCCAACCCTGTTGTGTTTCATCTTTGTCGAGCTCAACAGTCAGATGTTGACTCGAAACATAACAACAGCAGCTTACGCGACTCGGGACTTCAACCCAATCCCATTGACGCCAAGCCGAGTCGAGTCGATCAGCTACTAGCTGTTGAGCAAATTCTGACTGCGCTTTAGCTGTGTAAACTACTGTTAACTTGTCCATCAAAGACGAATCCAATGTCCGCTAGCAGAGGCTAAAATTCAACCCGACGACAATGCTCACTCGTTCATACCTCCTGTTTATACTAAAACAGGCTATAGAATACAGTACACCACCGTCCATATACTCGGGTCATTGTCATGATCTATCATGATCCTGGTGAATCGGCCTTGGCTCTCAGTAGCTCTGCGACCTAGTTACTGTACTGGCACAACCCGCCACGTGCCTTCTGTCAGATGGACTAATTTCAACAGCAACCACCTCACCACGATCTACAGAATGATCTGCTGGCCCTGTTTGGCTTCAAAACTTCTGAATCATAGTTTCACTTTCGTTCTAGTACATGGGTCGCTATAAAAGACTGCTGACAAAGATCACGTGGATATCCCGCTGTAGTCTGAACCGAGGTGCTGCCTATCATTGAAGGGCAGTGAGTGTGTACCGATGACGATGACGGTTGACGAAGATGACCTGCTCATTACATCTGACGAAACTCATGGAAGCCTTTAGCTCGGCGCCAGAGATCACGCAGAGAACCACAGAAGACTCTGTGCCATCATGATCTCCTGTGGTTGGAGCTTTAATTCAGCTCAGCGTCGACATACCGTCTATAAGACTAGCTTCTTCTTCTGTCTTTCTTTCAGCTCAATCCTCATGCAATCATGCATGTCTGCGCTGTGGCTTTCATCAGTGACCATACAACCGTACCAAAATCGGCACAGTCTCACTCCCGTCAAGCACTCGACCAACTGCTCTACTGATAGCCAGACCATCCTTATTTTATCTCGTAGGGTTCGCTTATGCTTTCGCCAACATCACCTCCGCGACAACTCCACTGTAACTCATCGCCACCAGATGTGCTACTCCCTCGATTTTATCTTAAATCGGTGTATAAGGACGTCTGAAAAGAAAAAGACAGCTGACAGCTCTTGAACCCAATGGCAAAAGCGCTGTCAGTATCAACAAGACCAGGCTGAGACGTATACCTGGCTGGCATCAGATTACGGTCAGATACTCTAAACATATCAGCCTCCTCATACGTATATTGATGATTACGTCGGTTGTGCAGAACGAGGCGATGAAAGTCCAACGTCGCTTGTTAGTAGAGCTTCGAGCTGCAAATCATGATACTGTCTTCAACCCATAGTGCAAGTACCAAATTGTGATACTGCGATGGCTTCGTGTGTATGCCAGTGTTCCGCCAGCTTCCGATCCGCGAGTTCACACATCAGAATGTCCGTGCTCGTCTGCGGCTTTGTACGACACGATCGTACAACAAGATTCTTCGTCTCAATTCTACTAACAGCAGATATGCGCGGTGTGAGTAAAAAGAGCCGTACGGTAATGTCCAGAAGTGCGCATAAGCCTGCTCCGGTGATGTATTCACCCAAAGCTGACTGCCACCAGTACAAGACACCAAGTAACGACCACCGCTTGCATAAGTCCCGCTGACTACTCTACTCTACTCTACTTCCCATGGCAAACTCTTCCATCTACCCAAACAGTACAACACACGCACAACTCCCTACCTCTTCTTTTCAGAGTCCTGTTTTACAGAACTTCTGTTGTCAGGCGTCTCCTTACTGTCATACATTTTCTTGGTATAACATAGTACAGTACCTCTCCGTCTAAACTCTGCACGATACACAGGCACCAACCAGTCTCCAACTACACTACTTTTCGTTTCGTGAAATATATTACCCTTCGTTTCATGAAATATACCACTTCCATAAACATTGAACGCTAGAGATCATTCTTTCTGCAAGCGGCTATGTATCATCGTGATCGTAGCGTCGTCTAAATTTTAAATCGCTTAGTGCGTGTGTTGGTTGTACATATACCGCAATCAAATGTCACGCAAGCTCCAAAAGATCCTGCTGTTAAAGTAGCAAAGAGCATCACTCGCATCATATTTACCCAAGTCAACGATAGATAGCGAATCAGGGAAAGGATACGAGATATACATGTACAAGAAACAAGCGGCAGTAACCAGTACCTAAGCATATCAGGATGATCTTAGAAATAAACCAGAAAAGAAAAAAACCTCAATACAATATACAATATAACAAAACCTTCCAAAACAACCAAACACAATCCCCCAACCCTCACCTCTAGGCACACCCATCCCAGCAGGCAAAAGTCCGCCTTATCCGATCACACCACCACTCATTCCTCAACCTTCTTCCTTCCCGCCCTAACACTCCTCCTGCCCCCTCCAACACCCGTCCCCTCCTTCACCGGCCTCCCCCTTGCCTTCTTGACCGGCTCTTCCGTATTCTCATTCTCAAGCACACTCTCCTCGACCTCGACATCTGGACTCGAAGCTGGGACAGTGGCTTTCGTGGGTTTACCCCTGAGTTTCTTGGTGGCTGCAGGTACAGGTACGGCTTCAACTTCTGTTGTGTCGAGGATTGATTCCTCTACTTCTGCTCTAGCTTCTGGTTTTGCTTTAGCAGGACGACCTCGACGCTTGATCGGTTGGGGCGTTGCGTCATCATCTTCATTTTCATTTTCATCATTGTGATCAGCTGAGACTTGACGCACAGGACGCGAGCGATCTGGTAGCGTCATTGAGATGGATGGTTGTGCGGGCAATTCAGTGGTATCTTCTTCTGCTTCGAGCTCGCTGTCTTCGATGGTGCTTTTCTTTCGTCTGGGAGCAGCAGCTTTAACAGTCTTCTTACGAGGGCTTGCCACAGGTGTTGGAGCGATGACGGTGCCTTCCTCTGTTTCGGTGACATCGGCCTCTGACACGACTCTGGACTCATCGACGATGTCTTCGACAACAGATGGTGCGATGGACATGGCACGACTTTCAGATCTGCGCTGCGAGGTGTTTACAAGCTTGGACAGTGTATTCTGAACCTTGATAAGTGCGTTTCGGGAGACGGTGTCGGCTGCTACTTTGTCATCGACGGCTTCGGTGATCATCCGCAGTACTTCTTCCAGTTTAGTGCCAGGAGTTGAGGAAGAGAAGTTGAGTTTGGAAATGACTGAAATGTAAAGTTTGCGTTCTTCTTCTGTACAATGGTGTATTAGTCACGATGCTCATGTCATTTGTTGGAAGCACTTACTGGAACAAACGCCAAGCACCTTCTCTAGCAGCTCCAATGCCCACTCTACATGCACTTCCCCCTCGTCATCGTCAGTGTTCTTGGCACCGACGCATCTTCTGAGCGGGAGTTTGCTGGAATCGTCCTCGAAGCTATTGCAGAAGTACATGATACGATCATGGGTGATGATCCTTCACAAGCAGGTGAAGAAGACAGTTTCCATTCTGCCAGGTCAGAGATTAGCGGCGAAAGCACACCTCGGGGGCCAAAGAAACAGATGTCAGAGGAAGAAGAGGAAGAAAAGGCTGTTCGTGAGATGATGGTCAACTTGAAATGTCTGCATATTGCACAATGTATGTTGCAGAATGTCGATTGCAGTCTTGAGCAGAATGTCCATCTCGTCACGATGTTGAACAATCTGGTCATTCCAGCAGTTC
>Ga0181466_1000858_pt1 | contig 10378 bp, 16 predicted proteins | sample InSIn4gowninarea_FD_119078 | JGI IMG/M metagenome (GOLD analysis project Ga0181466, IMG submission 119078) | Clean room microbial communities from NASA Spacecraft Assembly Facility at Jet Propulsion Laboratory, Pasadena, California, USA -... ... | reverse complement strand
ATATATAAATCAAAATAATATAGCAATTGCAATCAAACAATGATAAATATTATCAGCTAGTTGACAGTTAACTTTTACAATCCCCAGTAAAAATCTATCTGAAATTATTAATAAAAATGTATACAATAATTTCATTTTAAAAGGTATTAAAACTTTACAAGAAAATATTTCTTCTAAGAGAAGAGCGCAAAATTATGATAACTTATGAAAAATGGCTCAATTGTGTATTTGGTAGGTCTTTCAATCGACGATCTTCATCTTCCAAAATAGATAGTTTAGATGCCGATACAACTGTTAAGTTTTTTTATAAAACGTTGGTACATTCAGGTTCCGAGCTTCTCCGTTTTTCAGATAAGCAAGTTAATAATGGTCTTTATGCAATGCTCAGTGCGGATGCAAGCATCATCTATGCCTTGAAAGAACCAAGCATTTCTGCTCAAGATCGTACAGCAGCTATTCGTGCCATCAAAGTTCTCTACACTGATTGTTTTGAAAAGCGAGCGCGACCCGTTCTAAGCCACTTTGATGAACCAGGAGCTTCATCAATTAATGGTATATGCTATATGTTGTGGGATGTGACTCCCATTAATGTTTGGGGCAATAAAGGGGACTGCGAGTATTTTAACTTAAGTTTAGAAGTCCTTGAATTCGCTCTTTACCTAAAAAATCCAGCTTGTATAGAGAGTGCCTTGCATGGCTTAGGGCATATGGGCAGTTTTGGAGCCAACCAACGGGTTTACAGGATTATTGATAACTGGATTAGGCAAGGGCTTACAAGCCGCCCTCAGTTGCTAGAATATGCGGCGCGGGCGCAGTGCGGGTATATCTTATAGTTGACCTCTGATATTAAGGCTCTTGAATGCAATTATTAAAGAATAGTATCAAACAATAGTATAAAAGCGCTCGCATCACAAATAAAAATAACACATTCACCGCCTGGGATAAGTCGCCTTGTTGGAAACTAATTTTAATGATTTTGTAGTGCATTTAAATGATATGCGCTTGGCTGGACTTGAACCAGCGATCCAACGATTATGAGCCGTTAGCTTTAACCATCTAAGCTACAAGCGCGTAAATCTATTATACATTCAAAATGTATAAGGATCACAACAAGTATCGGAACAAAAAATAGTAATAAGCGCATTTAAAACGTAGCTTTATTTCTGTTATTTGCCGAAAGTTACAATAAGTAACAAAACTAAAAATAGTAATGAGGAATAAACAACTTATTAATAATAAGTATGTACATAAAGATTTCATATCTATACATAATCAGATTGCTAAAAAGCCAGCTTTGATTATCTTTCGTTTCTGAAGTAAAAACTAAACTATAGTAACCAGTTTAGGCTTATCCTATTTTTTATTTCAATGATTGTCGCTACCCGTAAATCCAAAAAAATACCGAAAGGTATTGAAAATTTTGGGATGAATGGAAACGAATTTACGTCACCCAAGCCTGAACACTCACAAATACGAATCTTTGGCTGGAGCAAATGGCGAGGAGGTGTTTGAAGCTTATGTAGAAAATAAGACACCAGCAGCTTTTAGAATATTTTGGCATTACGGTCCTACCAGAGAAGTAATTACTATTATCGCTATTACTCTTCATCCTTAGAATCCATAATACGCGATCTCCCATCAAGAGTATGCAACAAACTTGCCGCCTTACGCCAGTGCCGCCTCGCCACGACGATCGTACCGCGCAGTGGTCACAGAATTAGCATGATCGCAGACTTTTTCAATTTCGATTCGATGCTCTCATGAGTCTAAATACAGACTAGAACTATCGGTTGGTCGCGCATGAAGATAGCGCCCAGTCGTAGCAATGTTAGCATGACCCAAAGTTTCCTTAACCAAGTGAACAGGAGCGCCGCGATCGGTTGCATGACTCGATGAGCATGACGCAGCCAGTGGGGGGGATACATTCTCAGCTACAGTCGCCTCTAACCCTGGCACTCTTTTTGCCGCAGCTTTGACAATGCGATTGACCTGCATCTCCAACAAAAACCCCTTTTTCTTGCGGCTGGTAAACACTGGTTCACCAATTGCCGCATCACCCCGCAGCCATTGCAATTCCTGCCAAAGTGACGCAGGCAGCTTGATTGCCCGTGTTTTACCACCTTTACCGTAGACCAACACTTGTCCGCCCACATCCCTTGGTTGCAGCGATAACCATTGCAATTGCGTCACCTCTGACACCCGTAGACCTGCAATATAAAGTAGCTTCAGCAATGCTCGGTTGCGCTTATTCGGTTCTAATCCAATCATCGTCTGTACTACCCATTCCGGTAAAATCCGCTCTGCCAAAGAATCCTTCACTTTGGGGAGACTTATCGCTCCGGCTGGGTTTGCTTTTAACAGTCCCGTTTTTTGGTGAGCAAAGGTAAACAGAGATTTGATGGCGGCGATCGCTCTAGCAACCGAAGAAACAGCTAGGGCGTATCTGCAAACTCTAAAGGGACACTAGATATAACGGAAAAAAAAAGTGAGAATATGAGGATTCTAATATCAGAAAACTAACTGGAGTAACTTTCCATGCCGTTACATCGTGGCGACCTAAATGATGCTCAATGGCAAAAACTTTACCCCTTGCTGCCAAAAAAAGCGCGTACTGGGCGACCTGCTGCGGACCATCGAGCAATTATCAATGGCATTTTATGGATTCACCGCACGGGTGCGCCGTGGAACGATTTGCCCGAATGTTATGGGTCACGTGGTACGGTATCGAGTCGCTTTTATCGTTGGCGTGCTCAAGGTATTTGGCAGGAGATTTTAAATCGTTTGCAGCAGAGCGTCGATGCCGCAAATCAAATCGATTGGGAAGTGCATTTTATCGACAGCACCATTATCCGCGCTCACCAACACGCCGCAGGAGCAAAAAGGGGGAACTGAATTTAGGCAAACAATCGCTTAGTGTTGAGCAGTTCCAGCAGCAAGAAGCCCTCGGACGTTCAAAAGGCGGCTTCAGTACCAAAATCCATATCCAAGCCGAAGGCATGGGCAAACCAATGCAGTTTGTCTTAACGCCAGGACAATGCAGTGATGTCAAAGGATTTGACCTCCTTAATAATGCGCTAAAGGTTAAGCGCATTAGGCGGGGAAAACCCAAGCAACGTCCTCGTTACTTAGTAGGCGATAAAGGCTATGACGCGCAGAGGATTCGTCGTACTTTACGTTGTCAGCACACCACGCCTATCATCCCTAAGCGTAAAAACGCTAAACACAAACCGCGCTTCAATCGCGGACTGTACCGAGAGCGAAACCGTATTGAACGGCTAATCAATCGGCTAAAGCAGTTTCGCCGGGTGGCTACTCGTTATGAAAAACGAGCCGAGAACTATTCAGCAATGCTGACAATTGCGGCGATTCTCATCTGGTTAAAATAAGCTTAGTACACTATACCCAGACTTTGCAGATACACCCTAGAGAGCTTTGACTGAGTGCAGTAGAATAGCCCTGGACATCAGCTAAGGTTATCAACTCAATCGGTTTGTTTACAATCCTCAAGAACTTCAGTGCTTCGCGGCGGTAGTAACGCTGCGTATGGGGTGACTTGCCGTGCAGCCAAAGGTCAAGCAACCCTTCAGTGGGAGTAATTGACGCGCTGGAGTGAGAAATCGCCATATTGGGGGTTAAAAATGAATTATCGGACATGAATGAGTGATTACGCACATACTCTCTCATTCAATCACACTTTGAGCAGGCGTTTTGACTCTAGCGAAACTCTAACGACATACAATGGGGTACAATGAGAACTAATTGCGTTTTTGGTGACTTGTATGAGTTCCAGCAAAACTAAATTCAGTCTGCAAGAATTTTTAGCTATGCCCATTAGTTGCGATCGCACGGAATTAGTTAATGGAGAAATTATTACTAAAGTGTCACCTACAAGTCCTCATAGTCGCGCTCAAAAACGCTTGCTTATTCTCCTTAATGATTGGTGCGAGCAAATGAATCTAGGCGAAGTTAACCCAGAATGGACTGTTACTCTAAAACGTAATGGTGTTGATTGGGCCCCCGTTCCTGACCTCACGTATATTTCTATGAGTCGGATTCCGACGGACTGGGACGGGCAAGGTACTTGCCCAGGGATTCCAGAATTAGTTATTGAAATTATTTCTCCTGGGCAGTCTTTTGGCGAAATGACAAGCAAGGCAACGGATTATTTGTTAGCTGGAGTAGATAAGGTATGGATTGTAGACAATCAAGCGAAATCAGTAACCGTTTTTGGTGGCAGTGATTTTCCTCAAACTTTTTGGGTTAATGACACAATTTCTGACTTGCTGCTGCCGGGACTTGCGATCTCGCTAACAGATATATTTGCACCGAGGCGACTTCCAGATGCCGAATAACACCAGTCAAACTAAATTAACGATTGAAATTCCTGCTCCCCAGTTTGACCTATACGAATTTTTGACCCTCTACTGGAACGAGCAACAGCGAACGGTAAAAGTGGTAAGGCGCTGGTTTGATTTAGAAGACAATCAGTGGTGGTATAAAATTCAGGATTCTGAGGTGCTTTACCCAGAAAATGCTTTATCTATATTGAGGCAGCTTCCCTATGCCGACTAAAATTCAAGATAAGTGTAGGCAGTGCAGCAAGCTAACGGTGGAAAGTGCGATCGCCCGTCACGGCGAACAAGGCGACGGTTGCTGGGTAGGGGAACTCTGCCACAAACGTCGCACTTATTATAAAAAACGCGATTTATATAACCGCAACCGTCGCCTCAAGTATCGAGGCGAAAAGGAATCAGAGAAGCAATTGGAGTTGATTACTATTCCTACCGTTCCGGCAGTTGTTGTCTACTTCTACCGGGGGCGCAAAGACGAGCCACTTCATGCGCTGTCAGTAGAACTATGGGTAGGACAGCAGAAGAAAGCTGTGCGCGAACCCGTGCATACTTTGGGTTGGAGGGAGGCGCAGGTGAAAGAGTACATTACTAATGCGATCGCTTCTTTTTCTAAGCATTACGAAGTAACCATTGGTGGCGTAGCAGCGACCGTCGAACTTGAGCCTCATCTTTGTCCCCTCAATCCTTGCCCCTTGAAGGTTGGAGATTAAACCCAGTGATTCCTACTTATAAGCAACTGGAATTAGATTTATGGGGCGACCTAAAAACCGCACTTAAGGAGCCAGAGTCCGCCGACCTGCAATTGCTTTGGCATTCTTTAGAAGATGCGATCGCTTTCCAGGATAGTAACGAGCAATTATTATTGGCTGGCGATGCGATTGCTCAAATTGTCGAAGTCTTTGTTTTACGAGCTAAGGGCATTTTAGATAGTTTGGAGGTGACCGACAACAGCCAAGGTCCTGTTTTAGACGAGGACTTTTTATCGGGTTTGATGCGCCAATCAATGTCGATTGATTTATCGGACTTGATGGAAGAATTTGCTTTCGATGAAGTTGAATCGAGTCCCGTTAGTATTGGTTCGCAAGTAGCGCTTAAGGGCCGCAAAGAAGCTAGGAAGATCGCTCGGCAAGAACGGGCGAGGATGAGGAAAGCCTTGAAGGATTTGGCAGAAAAAGAAAATATCTCCAAGTGGCAGCAGGCGATCGCCAATTGGATTGGGCAGCATCACGGGGAAAAAGTTTCTCTAGAACAACTACAGCAAGCGCTAGATATGCCCTTAATTGAAGTTTGGCTGGGGCTGCTGCATTCGCCTACACCTTATCGGTGGGACGGGCAAGGGGAGTTTTATCGGGAGGCGCGGGATTTTTTTTTGAACACCTTAGATTGAGCTAATAGGTCAATCGTTCTACCAGACAGTTTTAGCTTTGTTCGTTAAGCGAAGCCCATAACCGGGCGATTGCGCTATCTCACTTGCTTTGGGTACGGTACAACGACAGCAAAGTTAACCCCTTCTACCGTTGACGAAAGCAGCAGTTAGCTCGTACTGTGGAGATGAGAAAATCTGCGAAACTGAACCAGATTCGATTAATTGCCCAACTCCATCAATCATCCAGAACAGAGCTACATTATCAGCAATGCGTTTTGCCTGAGCTAGGTTGTGGGTGACTACAAGCACCGTATATTTGCCACGTAAACTGGCAATCAAATCTTCTACCACTTCACTAGAAATTGGATCGAGGGCGCTGCAAGGTTCATCCATGAGCAGAACCTCTGGGCGCAGAGCTAACGCTCTAGCTAAACATAGACGTTGTTGTTGACCGCCAGAAAGAGAAAGGGCAGGAGCCTTTAATCGGAATTTCACTTCATCCCATAGCCCCACATCTCGCAAGACATCCTCAATAATAAAGTCAATCTCATCTCGGCTATGAACTCCACGTTCTTGCAAAGGAAATTGAATATTCCGCATAATCGAAAAGGGGAAAGGGTTTGGTTTTTGAAACAGCATTCCTACTTGACGGCGTAGTGAAATTACGTCGAGGGTTTGTATATCATGCTTTTCTAATAAAACCCGCCCGGATACCTGACATTTTGGCGTAAGCTCCACAAGTCGGTTCAGACAAGTCAAAAAGCTAGTTTTACCGCAGCCCGAAGGACCGATCAGCGCTGTAATGTTACCAGATGCGATCTCCAAGGACACATCTTTAAATGCAGGCTTATTTGCATAATCTAGACTGAGAGCTTCTGTTTGAATTGAGGGGGGACTACCTAAATTAAGCGTTCCTAAATCCTGTTTATTTATCGGCTCAGTCATACCACAAAAATCCTAGATTGTCGAAAATGCTCTGCTAGCCAAGATATTAGTCCATTAATTAGGAGCAGCAAGCTGATTAATACCAGAGCAGAAGCATAAGCATTCGGTTCTCCTCCAGAAACATTCATCGCTAAATCATAAATGTGGACAGACAAAGAGCGTCCTGAATCCAATAGAGTCTCTGGCATCCGGTCTACATAGCCGCTAGTAAAAATCAGTGCTGCTGTTTCCGAAACCGCCCGTCCTAAACCTAACAATAATCCTACCACTACTCCGGGCATGGCTGTTGGCAGTAGTATCTCCCATAAGGTTGCGGTGCGGGAAATGCCTAGCGCTGCGGCAGAGCGTCGGTAGTCATTAGGTATAGAGCGAAATCCTTCTTGCGTTGACCGAATCAAAATTGGTAGTACCATACACGCTAATGTTAATCCGCCAGAAAGGATAGAAAAACCCATCCCCAAGGTTTTACAAAAGAACGTATTACCAAATAGACCGAAGACAATTGAAGGTACGCCTGCTAAAGCATCCAAACTTAAGCGTACAAGGCGCGCAAATAAATTTGAATTTTCGGCGAACTCAGCCAGCAATACCGCAGTTCCCACTCCCAAAGGTATTGAAACTGCCATACAAACTCCCACAATTAAACCTGTAGAAACTATAATCGGCGCAATACCGCCCTCTCTACCTGCATTGCTTGGTGGCTCCGTCAGGAACTGCCAAGATATTTGACCAATGCCATGCCAGAATACATCACTCAGTATCCACAGCAGCACTCCTGTAACTAGGACAGCCACAACCCAAATTATTACAGTCCAGATTAATTCTTCTAGCTTTTGTTCCTTTAAGCTTAGAAGTAAGCTTGTGCGTGTAGTTCCCTTGGGCAGCAAGTTGGGCTGTAACTGATTGTTGTCAATTCTCACTGGTAGTTTTTTAGTCATAGGTTTGTTCTCGGTTAAACAGTTCAGCAGCTATAACTAAAACAAAGACCATCGCCATCAAAACCAAACCGCTCACAAACAAGGCAGCACGGTGATTGCCTACTGCATAAGCCATCTCTAAAGCAATGTTGGCAGTCAAAGTTCGCACTGAAGAGAATACGCTGTTGGGCATCTGTACTACGTTACCGCAAACCATCAGCACTGCCATCGTTTCCCCAATCGCTCGTCCCGTGCCTAGAATTACACCTGTTAGTAAACCTGACAAAGCTGCTGGCAAAATAACCGCACGTATCGTCACCCAGCGCCCTAGTCCTAACGCCGCACAACTACGTTTATACTCTGGTGACACGTTTGCTAAACTAGCATCTGCTACTAAGGTAATCGTAGGCAAAATCATTAATGTCAAAATTAAAGTCCCGGTTAACAAACTTGTTCCTGGGGGATGAATGCGTCCAACGATTGGTACTAGGACAACAAGACCCCAGAAGCCATAAACTACTGATGGAATACCTGCCAATAGTTCAATTAAACGCCGATAACAAGTAGAAAGCAGTGGTGGGGCGTAATAACGGGAAAAAACCGCGCTAGAAATGCCTAGAGGTGTTGCTATTAAAACTGCTCCCACCGTTACCAGTAATGTCCCCCCGACCATTGGTGTAAGATTAAATTCTTCGTTAGTTGGCTGCCATGAAGGGTCATTGAAGAACCGAGCTAGCCCAATACTTTGTAAAATAGGTAGGGTTTCCCACAAGAGGAATAGCACAATCAGCAGAACGATTGCCGCCGCAACCAACGCTATTGTTCGCAAAATCAAAACTAGGATAACTTCATTGTCGGGGTGGGACAAAATATTGCTCCTGAACAATGTCTTGCACCTCTTGAGAGCGAGCAAAATCAATAAAGTTTTTAGTCAACCCCGTCGGCGGTTTATTGGTTACGAGATTAAGAGGACGATTAATCGGAAAAGTGCCATTGCTGACGTTAGCGATAGAAGCAGTTACTCCTTCGACTGGCAGCAGTTTGATAGGAGTTTTGTGGGTGGCTGCGTATTCGCCAGAACCAATAGAGACATAACCAATAGCATTGGGATTTCCAGCCACTGTCTTGATGCCTTGCTCGTTATCACCAATCACCACATCAGCTTTAATGTCTTTCGTTTTGAGTTTAAAGTGTTGGGCAAACAGTTCCAGGGTAGAGCGTCCCTCAGCTTTATTAACTACAGTAATTGGAGCATCAGTGCCGCCAACAAGTTTCCAGTTATCGATCTTGCCAGTATAGATATCAACAATTTGCTTGTCACTGAGATTTTGGATTCGGTTGTCGCGGTTAAGAATTACTGAAATCCCATCCTTGGCAATAGTAAATGCTTGTAAATCCTTTTCGTTGCCAGAGAGCGATCGCGATACCATCCCTATATCTGCTGTCCCCTGGCGCGCATCGGCAATTCCTCGTGAAGATCCTCCGGTTTGTACATCAATTCGTGCCTCTGGATGTTCCGCTTCATAACGCTTGGCGATCTCCGCCGCAAGTGGAGCTACAGTGCTAGAACCAGTTAGAACTAGCTTACCCCGTAGTTCATTTGCTACCTCTGGAGGCTTTGAACACGATTGCAGCACTAGACAGATGCTTGACCCTAAAGACAGAAATGCTATAGTTCCTAAGTTTTTCATTGGTTACAAATAATATTCTTAAACTTGTAATTTATTAGTAATTGAGTCAAATGAAAGAAAACAACACCCTAAGTCAATCGTCCTATATCCATTAACGCTGGTAATTCTAGACCCAAGCTGATACAGCACTGCTTTACCATCTCGCGTCGCTACAATCAAACCCTCGGAGCGCAAGACTTTGAGATGGTGAGATAGTAAACTTTGCTCCAATCTCAACACGGCATTCATCTCGTTAACGTGCTTAGGTCCGCTTTCTAGCAACTCTAAAATTGCTAGACGTGTTGAGTCTGCTAAAGTCTTCAACTGGCGAACACAAGAGGACTGTGGTGAAACTTTTTTAGCATTCATGCACTACTCACAAAAAACTTTATGGTTTGCTTTTAATCAACCGGAATCCTAATTGATATCAAATTATATTCATATCAATCATGATTCGTTAACCAATTCTTAACTTTTCTTTAAATAACTGCTCCCGTCGAGCGTAAAATCTCTTTGATCAGCAGAGATTATTTGGGTTACTGCTGCCCAACAGCAGTATCAGTGGCGTGGGCAAGCGGTCGGTGAGTTGGTCGAATCCAGGGAGTTTTACCTTGAGGCGAGAGATTTTTGGATTGTTAGCTCATAAATTCTTCTCTTGCGTCATTCTTTACCTTACAATTAAGTAAGGAGTTAGAGTAAGGAACTAAATTAATGAAAAGCGCGACTATTACCAGTAAGGGTCAAGTCACTATTCCTAAAGAAATTCGAGACTACTTGAAATTAGAAATTGGCAGCAAAATTGAGTTTGTAATTGATGAAAACGGCACGGTCAAAGTAATTCCCCTCAATGTACCAGTTACAGCATTATCTGGGATGCTACACAGTCCCGATATGCCTGCCGCAACGATTGAAGGTATGGAATACGCAATCTCCGAGGGCGCAAGTGATTGGACTTGATACTAATATACTGGTGCGCTATGTAACTGCTGATGACTTGGAACAGTGGCAATTAGCCGCCGCGCTAATTGAAGCAGAGGGGCAATTGTGCTTTCTCTCTAATATTGTTCTTTGTGAGTTGGTTTGGGTACTTCGAGGTAAACCTTACCAATTTACTCGTCCACAAATTTC
>Ga0181466_1000496_pt2 | contig 10388 bp, 5 predicted proteins | sample InSIn4gowninarea_FD_119078 | JGI IMG/M metagenome (GOLD analysis project Ga0181466, IMG submission 119078) | Clean room microbial communities from NASA Spacecraft Assembly Facility at Jet Propulsion Laboratory, Pasadena, California, USA -... ... | reverse complement strand
TGTTTCAACAATTTTACTATGTATGATCATTTAAAATAAATTATGAACATCATACATTTACGCATACAAGACTGAGTTCCAGTCTTCGGTAAATTTCTTTGTTTCGAAAGAAATGAGCGCGCGACGTCTTTTAAGATGAATAGAATTTTCTCAATTAATTTCATACACTCGTCACTTTTTACAGCATGTCCTCTCTGGTAAATACTGAAACGTCTTTCTTTTTCTTCAAAGCGTTATTCGTCCTGTTAGCAGCCGGACTATCAGGGATGAGAAGAGATGTCCGGTTTAGAGAACTGTTGTCTCGCTGAAAAAGAACAAGAATTTTTTCGATAAATCTACTACTGCGGAAAATGATCTTAATGAGAGCATTTAATATTTGATGAAATTTCATTTGTGGGAAAAACACAGTGTGAAAAACAAAGGAGCCTATTTAAGAATGAGTTGAGAATACTTCTTATGATGAAACAAGGAGTGAAAACATGTGTACTTCAAAATTTCGACAAGACACAACCTATTCAACCATCCAAACCAGAGATAACAGGACCCATTTTATCAATGGTGTAAATATAGCCTACAGCAGAACGATTGTACTGTTATTTATTGTACATTGTTGATTGTATTTATTAGAATACGTTTCGAAAAATTTTCCTTTAATCTAAATTCATAATCAAATCGATGTCACAGAAAAAAAAACAGATAAGAAGCATATTTTCCAAATCTTGCGGTCTTACCGCGTTGTACTCTTGCATTATAGCCCCATCCTCCAAAATTATATAATGTAATGCTCGAACTTTGTTATGAAATAATTCATTTCTTAAAAATATCTTATAAAATAATTTGGCTTCGTTCTCGAACAGTGTTGTATAACAGTTTAGTCCCGTTATTGAATCTTATTTTTGGGGTCATCATATTTTGTTTTAAATTATTTATTCGCATTTTTAAAGCATGTTATGCCACGTTTCACAATATGTAATTTCCATTCTTGAACTGGGTTGTGCCAGAAATTCAGCCAATTGAGTGGTAGAGTGATTTTAGTCGTTTTTGCGTTGCAATATACCATGATTTAGTACCGTCATCACTCTGTGCTATACAGATGTTTAGACTCATTCTCGATTCGTCGTATAAAATATTTTCATTCGTTCTTTGAACCGCGTGAAATGTACTTAAACTGTTTTTCAAGCCGTGTTTTATAATTAATAATTTTTATTGTTTACAGTGACGTAATTGTTCAATTATGATGTAGGATTACTAGCTTTTACATCGATTATTGTTATACAAAGCACATTTTTTAAAATGCCTATTTTTTTAAACATTTATTTGCTGCGTTTTTAATTGAATTATGTCCACTTTTCCAAAGCACATTATACAATGCTTTTGCATCAGTTTTGAATCTTTTTTGCAGAATATCATCTTTAACAATGGTGTAGCCCGTTTCTGGAATCGTGTTGTTGGATAACTAAACTTTTTAGTAATTAAACCTCATTTTGGAATCGTATTACATAGTCATTATTCACCAGTCTCGAATCTTGTGGCAAGACATTATGTCTTATATTAATTTCATTTCTTACTTTAAATTATATTGCTAAATTACCATGGTTTATGATGAATCAGCTTCTTTTGAATAAATGATATACATTTATTTTTAACAGTTTCAAAAAAATTTGTTATAAAATAAGATTTTCACCATGATTTAAATTTTTTCTTCAATTGTTTTGCTGGATTAACAAGTTTCATGATTGTTGAATCCCATTTGGAATGGTATTGTGCAATGAGTTTTTAAGAGTCTCAAGTTTTGTTGTAGGATAGCATGTTTAACAATGATTATTAGCATGGTTAACAATGACTTTAGCCTTATTTTTGAAAGTGCGTTAAACAATTAAAATCATTTCACTAGCATTATTAAAAGATAACAGTTTTAAAGAAGACTTTAGTCTTATGTTACATGAGATCTCAAATAATGCTACTGCGATCTCAAATAATGCAAATGCGATCTCAAATAATGCTAATGCGATCTTAATGTTACTACGATCTCAAATAATGGTACAGCGTTGGCCCAATAGTGCTATTGCGATCTCAAATAATGATATTGTGGTCTTAAATGATGTAACTGCGATCTCGAATGATGTAACTGCGATCTCAAATAATGTAACTGCGATCTCAAATAGTGCTATTTCGATCTCAAATAATGTAACTGCGATCTCAGATAATGCTACTGCGATCTCAGATAATGCTACTGCGATCTCAGATAATGCTACTGCGATCTCAGATATTTCTACTGCGATCTCAAATAATGTAACTGCGATCTCAAATATTGCTACTGCGATCTCAAATATTGCTACTGCGATCTCAAATATTGCTACTGCGATCTCAAATAGTGCTAGTTCGATCTCAAATAATGATATTGCGATCTCTATTGAAGTTGTCTGAAAAGCGAGACCTTTGATTGCGTCTCTTACCTCGCAATATGTGGCGACGAGTGCCTTCTTGGAGCTTCTATGGTGAAGGATGGAGTTGAGTGTAATTCCGGAGGTGTCGTTTGACGCATGGGCCGGAGTCCTGCAACTGTACACGATCTTTGCCAGATGCTGCTTGAAGAGCTTCGTCGTCAGCGTGTAGAGCACGGGATTCAGCGCGGAATTGACAGGCAGAAGAAACACCGCCACCCACGCATACAAATCTTTTTGAATTTCAACACCTGTCGTAAGAGGACCAAAGCTTTGAATTGCGTAAAATAATAATTTTTTGCAATAATAACGTTTTAACAAGTAATGAGTCGTTAGTAGTGTGTAGTACAGGTGAGCCTACACTTAATTTATCGGCAGCTAGGATATATATTTTGTTATTCTGAAGCTCGAAAATTCCATGCTGAAACTGTAAACCAAATTCTTTAATTCAATATTTTTAAACTGACAATTTGCTTGGTTTCAGCGTAGGCGTACGAATGTACTTTTTTGTTTAAGTAATGGTGTTTTCCGCTGTTATATATTCGGGTTTGTTGTACTTCAAAAATGTATTTTGTTTTTTAAATATAGAAGTATTATATTATACTAACGTTTTCATTTTTATTTCGCTGCGATGTCTAAACGTTATAGACGTAGTCCCATTAGTAGACTAGACATAGTCCCATAGACAAATATTTCATGTTTACGAAAATAGCAACTAGACGTATTGTCATATAAGTCTTTTGAAATTTTGAATACGGAAAATCTCTCAAACAATAACTACGTTTACAGACTTTGCCTAATATAGTATTAGTTTAAGTAGTGCACTTTCCCATTTTATCAATTTCGGACTGAAACAAATGGCAAATTGTCTGGAAAGAAATAAAAGCTGCCTTTTGCAAATGGAGGGGAAAAAGTCATTTTAAGCAAAATTTTCAATGTATTGTTTGTGAAATTTTTAAATATCTAATACTATTATAATAAAAGCCAACATATTGAAGCACACATAACAACACTTTAGCATTACGATTAGAAAGAATTCGTTATTTATTTTTTATTTAATAACTTCCAGGAATTTTTATTTCAATGATTTTATATTGACAGAAAATGTATGTTTTTATTTCCATTATATTTTCAAAAACTATGGGGATCTCTGCGTACATCTTTCAGTTTGTGATGCTCGGATGCTCATTTGGCGATAAAACAGGAAATGCATGCCATTATTCTTTTTCTCTGGAAAAATAACCAGAAACACTGATCAGCCTTGTATATTATCGGTAATCGATCGAGAACTCTTTTAGTACATCTAAAATGAGTAGGCTTATAAAAGATTACATTTTAAAATTTTGTTTTTCACATTGTTTAATGTCTCTAAAGGCGGTTTTTATTGGTGGAAATAAAGTCTTCCCATTATTTTTGATGCTGCATTGTTGTAAAGACACAGACTTCCCACCAAATATTTTATGTGACCATTTTATTATTGCCCAACTTACGGTGCCATGGATCAAACTTCATAGGCAATTTAGGTATAGACCTGAAGAAGAGAAAACCAGATCTCTGCGCCGGTAGAATTGAGTTTCACTGTCCACTGATTTTACGAGCTCATATCTGGACTGTTCATCTAATATAATATAATACATAAGTTCCGTGGTTGGCCAATAGCATGTAACCAAATAGGGTCAATCTCTCATTTACTGATCATTCCACTGCTGCTTAACTTCGGTTGTTTGATGGCTACCGCTGCCTATAGCAGATGCTTGAAGTTGGAAATTTTTAAACTTATTTACATTTGAAATTTTACCAGGCTATTTTTCCTTATATCATGAGGTATGTAAAAGCCACGGTTTGTGCTGGTACGTATTTGTTGTGTGGAGAGTTTCGGATTTGTGATAAATGTTCGTATGAAATCAACAAAATAATAATAATATAATGCGTGGTTAGAAATAAATGAAATGTTTAAGAATTGCGTTGTGAAAATTTATAATGTTCGAAAGTGCAGCTTTAAATCATCGTTCAACATTTTACGTGCCGTGAAAATCTCGAACTAAACTGAAGCTTGACTTTGGATCCACCACTAAGAGTCAAAGTAAAAATAAAATATTACTCATGCCTGAAATAACTGAAGACACGACTATTGCAATAACGTAATCCAAAATTCATTGTATCATGGCAAAGGCAGGCAATGGTTCTCCTAAAAAATTTTTGCATAGGACATCAGCAGAAAACGAAAACAAAAAGCAGTTAATCCATGATCTTGATCATCCGATAAATAATGTTTTAGCACAAAATTAATAAAATACAAGAAAATTAAGATAATTATTTTTCATTTCACAAGCGCCAAAGCGCTCAACCTAAGAGGTCGGTTTCCCCACTCGAAATGGTGAACGGAGATCGAAGAACGTTAGCGTTCGAATAATGATGCCAACGCAATGAAAAGAAACTTATAAAACAGTTGCTCGTTGGCTGGTAAGAAAGAAATAAGTAAATTTAATCCAATTTATCATAAAAAAGAAATGTGGTGATTTCATTACCACACTATTGTAGTCGACTTGTAAATATAAATTCAATATATTATTTCGGCCTTTTCATTTGGACGGCTTTGTTGTTGTTCTGTTCTTTTAAACCTAATCGAATTAATAATCTCACGATACAACTGTTTAGTCTGCGAAAATTCCTTCATGTTTCCCTTTTTTGTGCGTATAACGTTATTTTCTATTTACAACCACCATTCTTCTCAGTTTTCAGAATAAAAAAGTCTTGTTGATCACCATTAGGATGTTTTCGTCCAAATAAATGTAATTGGAAAAATAATTTTACTTGAACAAAGTACTTTATACTGAACTTATCATAGTGCCATAATTTTTCTCTACATTCTAAGAAAATTTTCATGAATAAGTACTAAATTATGTCACTTTCCTACCCCCCTTTTTGCTGTAATCTCTGCTCCTTACGGGTTCATGACATTATATCGAAAGACACTTGGTCGCCACGACACTTTTTCGACAAGGATAGTACGTCGAAAACGACACTAGATCGACACGACACTTCATCGCCACGACACTTGGTCGACAAGGATAGAAGGTCGACAACGACACTAAATCGACACGACACTTGATCGACACGACAAATGATCGACAGCGTTTCTTGATTAAAATGTAATTCAATCTTGAGAATTATTTCTTATAATTGATTTTATTACGTTATAACGTGTCCAAATGCGTGACATTTTCCCGCATCATATGCCAAATATAATATTTGAATATGTAATATCATAAAATCAATCATACGAAACAATTCTCAAGATCAAATTACATTTTAATTAAAAAACGCAGTCGATAATTGTCGTGTCGGTCAAGAGTCGTGTCGACTTAATGTCGTTGTCGACCTAGTGTCCTTGTCGACCAAGTGCCGTGTCGATTTAGTGTCCTTGTCGACCAAGTGGTTGTGACCGGCTCCTTACCTGCCATAGCAATGACCTTGATGAGAACAATGGGCATCCAGCACAGGAAGTCCGTTCCCACAATGAAAGCGAATCTTTTGGCGATGGTGCGGTCCTGAAGCTGCTGGGTGGACCGCAGCCCGATCTTGGAGTGGGTGATGGTGAAGAACATGGAGATGTACGCGAACAGGATGAACAAGAACGCCGCCAGGTTCAGACCGCAGAACAGGAATGTCGAGTACTCCCAAGCCTACATTCAAAAAATTTTACACATTATTCGTTATTCATTCGCAAAGTGTTGAAAAATGTAAGAGATTAATGTTAGAAGAAATCGACACAAATTGAACTGTATATTATCTTTCATACTAGCATTGTGAAATGAATTTGATATACTATGTACCAGATGAAAATTAAAACATTTTAATATTGCTACGATCTCAGTTGTTGGTTTCCTGAATTAAGTGTCACATTACGGAAAAGCAAAGTTTACAGGCAAACTAACGGTCTATGATGTCAGTAGTGAATTTATGTAGTAGATAACGCAGCAAATACGTTTGATCCAGAAAGTATCCGGAGTAACCAAAAGTTGAAAGTCGTTGCACTAAAACTGTAGAAGGTAAAATAGAATTACAATAAAATGCATAAAAATGGCTCAAGAAAGTTCGAGAGTAATTTACTTCTCGAAATTTCGAAAAGATTACATAAAGAGTTTTGACAGACCTTTCAGCCGTATTCGCTGGAGAGTGCTCTTGTGATATGTTTTAAGCGATCAAGAAAGAATCCTCTCCCAACAAGTAATACGAGTGATTTCTTCAAAAGTTACGGCTGTCTTTGGAATTATCTAGGACTACATAATAGTGGCTACCACAGTTGCTTATAACTGAGTATGATTCAAAATTTATTCAGTAGAACGTCAACATAGCTGGAACAGCCAAGTCTCTCTCCACTGCGAATCAAGAAGTGTTGTTTTAGTAATCGTTTTCTGCTGGCTTGAGGGAATACTGAGGCAGAAATTTGTAGCTCCAAAGAGCCAATCCAAACTTGTTTATAACCTTAATGCTAGTGACTATATCGTGCCAGGAAGTTGTAGGAAGTTAAAAGTTGCCGACATATTACCAACGTCAAAAGTTGTTTAAAACGAAATTCCGCACGGTTTAGAATCTCAACAAAGGAGTAAGTCAAGTGATTTCAGAGAGGTGGATTTTTAATAACAGTGAATAACTGTAGATTTCATTTTCTCATCAGAGAAGCCTACACTGTGTATAATAGGGAAAGCACGCTCCATCATGATTTTTATGTCATCAACGTGGACCTGAAAATGTCCATTTGAGTAATTGAAAGCCGGGTGATTAAACGTACGATTACGTGTTGACATTTGCTTACCTGTCCGAAGGGATCGTGTATTTGGAGCGGAAGACAAACACCGTTGTTGCCATAAAATTCATGTCCGTAGTAATCGATGTCAAGTAATGGTAGTGCAGACAACAAGATGGCAATCCCCCAGATGGCGCCCATGGTGACTGTGGCTGAACCTATAGTCCTTCTCTTTAAAGATAGAGGGTACAGAATCGACATGTACCTGAAAAAAATTAGGAACTATGTCAAAGATTAGTATTTTTTCAAAATGCTTTGTAATCAATCATTTTAATTTAAAGGTGGAAGTTCGCAGGTACGCTCACGATTCCCAATAAATATAATATGAAGAATGAGATCTGTTTCATACTGTTCATCAAACTAAAAGGGTGGAATAATTACACACATATTGACTGAGAAAAAAATTGTAATGCAGTATTCAATGTTATGTAAATCATGAGAAAGTCATAGGAAATATTTTAATGATATTCTAATAATCCAAGCCAATAATACCCAAGAACTGTAGAATGTTTCAAAACAAGAGTTGAGGGTGAAATTGATGCCTTGGAAAGAAGAACGCTATCTAAAATCTAAACACTTTTTATAACATATATGCAATAATTACATTAGGAAAATAGGGAGTTAAACGTCCCTTCAAAGAATGCGATCCATTTTGGATCGTCTCAATCATGAATCTGTCTACTCTCAGAGCAGGTGGGGAAAACCAAAGGCTTCTGAGCGCCCTCTGTACAAACTTTTGCTTCAAAGTATTTAAGATGATTTCATTGAATATATCTGCATTATAATGCGTAAAACAGAGGAGGTACTATGGAGGTCCCAAATGAGAGGTACTAAGGCAGTTTCTGTACTATTTTGTAGACGGTATATGAACGGCACTCTGTGGAGTTCTATAGATTTCTACAAATCCTAAAACTTCATGGAGCAATAAAAATCTATAAAAACATATAGAACGCTAGTGAGTTCTATGAATTTCTATAGGCATTCTACAAATTTTCCAGATTTTCATTCGACTAAAAATATTTCCTTAAAAATTTATGAAGATACTTACATACAGGTTACCTATAGGTTTCATAGGTTCTTGCTTTTATTAAAAAAATGCACTATTATTCTAAAGAATTCTGATAAGGGTGCTCTACATTTTTATACATTTCCTTGGTAAAGTTTTATAAGTAATCTATACTGTGTATTCGTTCAATACACAGTAGTAACTCTAGTATAACCACACGTTGACATATAACGAACGTAACATAACAAAATAAACATTCAGTCAGTGGCGGCTCGTGCATAGGCACTGTGGAACTGCAGCACCCCCAATTTACAATCTGTTTTATCAAAAATATTCCGTATAAATGAATTATTTCTCTTTCACTTCATTTTTTATACGTACTCGTACGCATTCTTAAAATTTCGTATCAATAGCCATCACCTAAACCACGAAAAACTTACGAAAACCACGCACGGAACTGTCAAGTTGCACAGTGCCAGCGAAGCGAGTTTTAACTGGTTTGTGCCTGCGCGCATTTGCGCGATAGGAAGCAGATTCACGCGCAGGGGGAACTGTGGTTACTTGCAGTTCCGGAAAATGAAGTGATCGTTTTTGTTCTGCGAGTGTTGCGCTTTAAAAAAGCTGAGTATTACATTCTCCTAACGGAATAAGAGTATAATACATTAATTTACGCCTCTAACTATTCTAAATGAATAGCTGTTTCAAGTAGCTTATTTCATTACAAATAAATAATTTAAACATAGTCTTGTTTCTCAAGAAAAGAAATCCAAGACTATAAATGAATGTCAACAGCTTCCAATTTCACAGTTTTCGGTCATCGGTTAAGAAGAGTTCACACTTCCTAATAAAATATTTCAGTCAGGAATTCAAAATATCAAGAACTATATTGCGAATAAATTGATCATCTGAAATTCATATTAGAAAATAACTACATGACATTCATGTTAGAAAAAAAAAATTCATGTCGTTAGAACTATATGTTGTTCTTAACGACATGATGGAATTGATAAAATTCTTTTTGACAATTCCCACTACTCCATCTTTGACAGATTTTTTTTAATCACTGGAAAAACTAAAAATTTTTGCTTTGTATATACGTTTAATTTTACATAATATTTCATTAAACACCTCGCTAAATATTTTCTGAAGCAGCACCCCCGCTGACTTAAGCTACGAGCCGCCACTGCATTCAGTAAACAAAAATATTGCCTTACCGGTCCATCGTAATGACAGTGAGGATGAGGACAGACGATTCACTGCTGAGGGTGGACAGGAACCCGCAAAGATTGCATTGCCAGCTGTGTCTCCAGTTGGTTTCGTAACGGATGTATTGTCCCCTGAAGACGACGTCGTAGGCGGCGATGACGAACAGGTACACAGACATGAGGAGGTCGGCCAGCGAGAGGTTCTTGATGTAGAAGGAGTGCACCTCGTTGGGCTCGGCGAGCAGAAAGCGACCCACGAGGACGGCCACGTTGCCGAATCCGGCCACCACGGCCACCAGCCACACGCTGACCCGAAGAACCACGCTGTCCAGCAGGTGGGCGATGCTGCTGATGCCATCACCACGAGGCTCGCAGACGCGAACGTGAAGAGCGTAAGAGCAGAAGTGGAATTCGTCGAAGTATCTGAAAAATGGAACGTTACAGAACATGGTAAAGAAGTCAAAAACTGTATTATCCCCAAGCACATATATATGGTAAATAGGCAGTGGCGAGGCGTCCAGTCATCTGCAGATGCGGCAATGACTACAGATTTCAAAACAGAAAATCATGGATCTCTCTGAAACCTGTACACGATTATCGTTGTTTATTTTTTCCTATGAGTAAATGTACTTTTTCTATCTCCCTTTCCATCCTTCTAAGGTAAAACTTTGTAATTTAACATTCTTGTGCTGCCATCTATCGGTAAAAAGTTCTAAACGATTCGTTGTCAAATGCCGTATCTATTTCTCGTTGCGCACGCATCTTTTCACGGTCATTAGCCAATTATATCAATGTCAGTGTTATATTCAGAAAGGATAGTAGTCATCGTTGAGGTTTTACGAATCCAATTGTTTAGACTTGTCATGGAACTCGTTTCTCATTGCATTTTTGTTTTAAATTATCTACATTTGTTTTTATTTTTG
>Ga0181466_1000947_pt1 | contig 10390 bp, 7 predicted proteins | sample InSIn4gowninarea_FD_119078 | JGI IMG/M metagenome (GOLD analysis project Ga0181466, IMG submission 119078) | Clean room microbial communities from NASA Spacecraft Assembly Facility at Jet Propulsion Laboratory, Pasadena, California, USA -... ... | reverse complement strand
TTCTGTTACAGCATTAGAGGACTTAGGTCGAAGGCAAGAGCATCAGATCTTTGGACGGCTGTTCATGTTCAAGGACTCGAATGTCGAATGTCATAAATCTACACTCCGCACTACACTACACTACAGTGACTAATCTCTTCCCATTCTACTTCACCTCCTGTTCATCATTCCACGTCTTCACAACCGCCTCAAAACCCACATTATAAAGCCAGTCTAGCTCGAATTTCTTATCTCTGAGCTCGCGACCGCTCTCGTCTTCGACCGGCAAACGCCCTGGCATCGATTTGCTTATTTAGTTCCATCACACCGTTAATCCTGCTTTGTCTGTATTCCTGCCAGAATTTCATCGCAGTAGCTCGTTCAATGCGCTTGTTCTCTTGACTCAATCCTGACAGCAGCGCAAGCATATACACGTCCACGAATGCTTGGTTGATGCCCTGTCCTGCACTGGGTGGGATGACATGTGCGGCATCGCCGAGGATGACGACTCGTTCATTGGCCGAAGCCCAGCTGTCTAGCTTGGGAACGATGTAGAAGGGCCAGATGTCGGTTTTGCCGTGGGGAATATGTGTGGCTGAATTGGTGGCGATTGAGCCGAAGACTGAGTTGTTTTGTTGGAGGAAAGAGACTGCTGATGCTTTGTCTGCTTAGATCACATTCCACTCCTCGCGACTTAGTTCGACGGGGAAGCGGTTTTGTTTGCCGATGAGAATTCCACTGCCGTCTACTTTTTGGGGTGTGATGACGAATGGGCCGTGTTGGGGACGCATGATTGTTAGAGGGTGTGTTAGAGGGGTGGGAAGCTTGACTTACGAGGTTGACACGGCGGCGGTGATGCCTGCCATGCGTGTGAAGGAGTTCAAAACGATAGATCCGGTTGGCTTTGTAGCCATATTTCTTTTCACTGCCGAACTCGTAGGTGTCGATAGGCTCGGCTGTGGAAGTCATGAAGTCGAGAAGCTCGAAATTGTAGTCGTTGTTCTTGATGCTGTTGTACATGCCGAGGGTGTCGAGGATTTTGAGAGCGTTGGGGGAGAGCATGACGGCGCCTCCTATGTTGAGGGACTCAGGCCTCGACTGGTAGATAGTTGAGTTGATACCTTGCTGGTGCAGCGCAAGGGCGAGAGTCAGGCCGGAGAGATCGGCACCGATGGTGGCAGCTTCGTAGGACGGCATCTTACCTGCTGATTAGAATGTGCAATCTAGACAGGAGACTTGCTTGCGAGGTGGTGCTTGAGATAGAGAGTTTTCTTTATAGTGAAAGAGTGACACTGCCATATATACTACTTCACGGCGCTTCACGAAGCCCCAGCGCTTTAGGCGGCCATCGGTATGGCATCGTACTTGGTGGCATTGAGATGGACGCTGTGCTGCGTATCTTATGATCAGTATTCAGACTTGAAGGTGGAGGCCTGATGTTCTTGAGGGATGTTTTGCTTGTCGAAAAGCACCAGGTACATTTTGTGAGCGGGCGAGCTCGACCGACTCGGCCGAAGTGGAAACACAACGCCGAGCCAGGCAATATAGGTATGAATACATCACAGGTACAAAACCTCAGATATTTGTCCTTTCACATGCATCTGCTGAGTGGCACTGAACGTCCTGATAGGTAGTATAAGAAGCAGATACCAAAGTACGTAGGTCTTCGACATCTCTGGAACATGTGCTAATAGGAAAAATGCATGAATAAGAGAATGGTCCATCTGCTGGCTTGGTCCGATATCGATAATCACTTTCTGTCCCAGCCAACGTTATGTCGACTCTTACCCTGGCTTCGGTTCGCAGTTCAGGCAGGATAGCTGTCGTCGCAAAGGAGGATGAGATTGTCGATCGAGATATGCACCCCAGGAAAAGGCACAGACACCAGAGCATCATTGATATCCACACTCGCAAGACCTAGGGACCTACCTTATGCATGACCATCACTCTAATTGCTTCTTTGCTATGTACCGTTAGGCAAGGAGTTGCGTTGTCCACCATGTCCTATTGGCAACGCCGTATGTTCACAAAATCTAGTTTACCAGGACTGCGTATTCAAATAACAGAGCGCGGTCAGCGTTCACAGGGCATGATAGCCTACAGTCCTGGAAGACTTGTTGTAATACGCTCGAAAACTTGACTTTGCTGTTGAATGGCACCCTAAGCAATGCATATTCCTCAGTGTATTGCGGATGGCGATGAACTCGACTCGATTTATTTCTTCACTTCATGTTTGATTTCAAGCAAGCTGTCGCCGCTGCTCAGAACGAGTGATAGTCGATGGTTCGGGAATGAGGCATTCTCCGTGCCATGTTTTCTCACATTTCGTCTGGGTGGGAAGCAAACTGATGTCTCAAGCGGTTCAAAGGCTGCCTGAGCATTCTCGACCACCGAGCAACAGCAGAAGATGCACAAGTAGCCCACTGCAAATCACTCTCTGAGGGCGATCAAGCATATCACAGGCGTTTGATCGAGCCTTCTTTTCCAGTGGGCATCGAAACACCTCCTCATCCTTCTCACAGTGCAGTGTATATTTGATGCTTTAGGCACAGTCGTGGTGACAAAGTCTTGGGTGATTTCAGCTTGAACAGTGACAGTCAGTGTGGGGACTCGGGAAATAACAAAATGTAGCGTACAAGGTAGCAAAGTGTGTAGCACAACATGGCGATGCAAGCGACAAGCAAGCTGGACGGGAGAATCCACATCGACTGAACCATAAGGATAGCTAAGGCTCGATAGAGGATGACATCCAGGATTGACCTCGTTGGTTGAGGCGGTGCGGATTGAGTTCGAGTGTGTTAAGAATGTGACAAGCTGTCAGAAGTACCTTTAATAATTGGGTAAATTGGTCTTGTCTTAGAGTGAAGGGGATTAGCCAGGCAACAGTAGCTGTCAGTGAGATGAGCTTGGCGTAGTGTGGTCAAGCTACTGTAAGCATGGATGGAGGTTTTAATTGGGTGCGGACAAAAAACCGTTTTCGAAGCCAGAGCCAGTTCACAACAGGCTCACGAGCAATTTCAGTGGCGAGAATCCATGCAAAGTTTGATGACAGGAGCAGTGAATACAGTGAGTCTTGTTGCGAGAAATCGAGTCCTGTTGGAAGCAAATTCGGGATGCTAATCCCGCGTGAGCAAAGCATAGACAACCCAATCACGTTCACATCCCAGATTGCAGGAAAGATCAATCTCGGTACCAAGTAGCCATGATCCTTCGTGCTTGGAGCATTGCTGCGATATTCGCTCGCTGAACTTAGCGGTCAAGAACTAGTGAACGGTGGTTGGTGATGGGAGAACAAAAATCTCTTGATCACCTCTGGCAAAGTCAGGTATCGAGTACAGTAGGACGAACTATTGCCACAGATCTACACGCCTCGTGCCACACTGCAAAACTCATGGCCAGGAGTGGCAGTCAGCATCAAGAGTGAGGAAATATCGAATTCAGGATGCCAACCGGGGTGTTTCTCGGCCAGTCGACTTGTGGTGGGGTAAGGCAGGAGTCTCCAATGGCTGGGTCGGGAGTGGCTGTTCTGCTGCAGATCAAAGCTTGATTGTGCGGTTACTTGGTAGGGAGACGTTACCAAGTTACTCAGCACCGGCACCTTTAACCTTCCCAGCTGGTGGCACTGAATACCCAGATCAGAAACCAGCCACTCTGATTCGTGCGCCAGTATTATTGTGTTTGCGTGCCGAAGGGGAGCTCGTCATTGAGCACAGGTCGCGGGAAGTACAGTAGAAAAGAATTAACTCAGGCCTGGATGCCACTGCTTGCGCCTGAGACACTGCGCTTTCAATAGTCTTGCCGTCCGGTCCAAATAAGAAGCGTTGTTCTGCAGTACGGTAGATCATCACCTGACCAGCAAGAACTACTGAACAGTCGTCTATCACCAGCTGTAAACATGACTGCTCTCAAGCACGAAGAAACATTCAATGTTGTGTGTGGGCGCTTACGTGGTCCCAGATTGGCACAGTGGACCAACTGCACGGTACAGAAGTCAGAGCGACGGGGTTGTTGACGCTTGGTCGAAACATAGCCTGCACTTGGTCCGCTCCATCCCATTCTACGAGTATCCCACTCCATCCCCGTTTCAGCCCCTGAGCATGCTCAATCACGCTTGGCGACATCTGGCTTTGACTTCGTGACTTCTGTGGCCGTGCCTGTCACTTTGCTTTTTAACTATTACTGTGGTATGACAGGGTCCATAACCACTTATCCGACGTCTGTCAATCTGATCAATTTGCCAGAAGTGGCCGGCATCACCAGCTTGCTTTTGCCAGTTGTCGTAGGCAATGCTGTTGTTGCCATGACCGATAAACCACTTCAGCATGGTCACTCCGGAAATGGACGCATAGAAACTCCATCCTTTCTGGAACATGTTATCCTACTGTATGCAGATGCACTCCTGACGTGGGTGGGCAGATGCTGTTGGTCTGGGAATGAAAAATCCTGACAGCTTGCGTTGCACCCCGGTCCATAGGCTGGGGAACCGCTTGCAAGCGACACAACACAACACTTGTGCTTTTCCAGAACAGCTGACAAGTCTGCTCAACCGTTTAATCTTACACGAGGGTTGAGCCATTTCTGGGCTATCGGCACAGCAGAGTTGGTCCATCACCACCCGTGCCGTAACGTAGTGCTGACGACGAATCATGGAGCCAAGGTACTGTAGCATTGCTCTAATGCAGGAACACAGTGGACGTTCCACTTCCACTTGGTGAAACCCGGTCAGCGCTGACTGAATAAGCTTAATCTAGGGTGGACAAGGCTTGACCTAGCCGAGCTAGGATATTGAAATTGTCCCGTTTCGACTCTGATCCTGCCAGGATTTACCCTGGCCATACTCCACACCCAACCCTCCTCAACAACCTCTCTCATCCTCTAGACGCCAGACATATCATATAGCTACCGTTCTCCTTCCACCTGGGAAATCTCGCTCACATCGTGCTCTCTTCATCTCATCTCATCCAGCAGGCTGCTCAAAGGCCGTCCATTCATTCTGATTAGAGAGCCTTGATTTAATATATTAATTTATTTTTCAATCAAGATGGCACCATCACGATTCGCCCATGTGGTGTCGGCCTTATCCCTCGCCTCCGCCGCCCTTGCTACTCCTTTGACGAGTATTAACGAGGCTCACATCCTGGAACGAAGTGCGGCCGCAGACATCTGCAGCGCCACCTCCAACTGCATCCCCTTCACCATTGATTTGACATGGGGCTCTGCAAACCCCACAGGCGCTGGTGCCCGAGGCGTTATTTTAACCAACGGCACCTTCCCCGGTCCAGCTCTGCGCATGTCGGTGGGCGAGTGTGTTGACTTCAAAGTCATCAACAACATGGCAGTGGACACTGGTGTTCACTTCCACGGTATCGAACAGCTTGGTACACCATGGGCTGATGGTGTACCTGGACTCTCTCAATCTGCCATCCAGCCTGGTGCGACTTGGATGTACCGATGGACCGCCAACGAACAAGGCTCCTACTTCTACCACTCCCACTACAAGGGCCAGATCATGGACGGTCTCTATGGCGCCATCTTGATCAGCCCTGCTGCGGGTGATGAGACTCCATTTTCTTTGGTTGACTCTTCAGCTGTCGCTCAGCTTCAGGCCGCCGATGCCAAGAGCGAACCTCTCTTTGTCTCCGACTTCTCCAAATACACGTTCCAGGAGTTCTACGGCATTGAGGAAGCAGGGAACGTCGATATTGCCTGCGCTGATGCCATTATCATCAACGGTATGGGTGCACAATATTGCTTGCCCCAAGCCGAGATCACTGCCATGTCCGCTCCTCAGATTTCTGCTTTGACCAATGGCAATGGCTACACCGCGAAGGCTTGTCTGCCAGCTGACACTGTTGCCACACAAGGAAACTTCACTCGGAACCTTGCTGCTGTTCCGTCTGATGTCTTTAATGTCTGCACCGTATCCCAAGGCCAGAACTACACTTTGAGTGTTGATGCCTCCGAAGGATATGCTGCTCTCACCTTCATTAGTCCCAGTGGTTTCTCACTCCTGAAGGCTACCATTGACAACCACAAGATGATCGTCTACGAATGGAACGGAAAATATACTGCTCCACAGGTAGTTGATCAGGTCGCTATCGGTAACGGAGACCGTGTCTCAGTCTTTGTCAAGCTTGACCAACCCATCGCCGACTATCAAATCCGAGTTTCCAACAACGGTCTCAACCAGCTCATCTCCGGATTTGGCGTTCTCTCGTACAAGGGCGCGACTGGATTCTCTGCTTCCGCTGTTCCTGCAATGAACTTTGGCGGTCTCAACCTCACAACAATTGTTCCATTCAACCCTGCCATGGCTGCTCCATTCCCCGCAATGTCTGTCAGTCAGACTGCCGATAAGACTTGGTTCTTCAATCTGACGAAGTTCGCACAATCTGGTGATGCCTACGAATGGTCTCTCACAGGTAACAGTGCCTACAACATGAGCAGAGATGACGGTACTCCTCTCCTTGCCCAGGACCCTTCCACTGTTGCCGAAAGCGATCTTATCAAGAAGACCAACATGGGTCAATGGGTCGACATCATTATGCAGACAAATGGCCCCATTGCTCAACCCCATCCCATCCACAAGCACTCCAACAAGTTCTATGTTATTGGCCAGGGCACCGGCAGCTTCAACTGGTCGACAGTTGCGGAAGCACAGACTGCTATCCCATCCATGTTCAACCTTGTGAACCCACCATACGTCGATGGATACACCACTCTTCCCGGCGAGAACACTGCCACCTGGACCGTCTTCCGATACGAGGTCGTGAACGCTGGTGCATGGTTCCTTCACTGCCACATGCAGAGCCACTTGTCCGGCGGCATGGCCATTGCCATCATGGATGGTGTAGACGCATGGCCCACTATTCCATCTGACGCTGGAAAGGTTTGCCAGGGCAATGCCATCTCCAACTCTACATGGTCTCCATCCTGCTACTGCCCGGCTTCCTGTGCCGCCAACCCTGCTCAGGGTGCCAACACTACTACGACTGGCACCAAAGCCAGCACAAGCGTCAACACCGGCAGCTGGAGCAACGGCGTCTGGTCTGGCTCAAACAACCCAGCTGGTGCAGACAACACCACCAACTCTGGTTCCGGCTACACTCCCGAGCCGTCAACCGGTAGCTACAGCGGTAACGCCGACAGCATGAAGAGCAGCTCCAGCAACGTCACCAACGGTATCCAGACATACACTGGCGCTGCCAGCTCAAGCCACGTTTCGCTATTCTCTGTGCTAGCTATTGCCATTGCTGCCTTTATGCTATAAGTCGAATAGTCTGGAGCGATTTGTTTTTTCCTTGTTTAAACTAATGACTGGTGGACGAACGATTGGTTTGGTTTGGTTGCGTTGACCTCCAAACAAACGCTCAGAGCGGCGTTATGCTTCTTGCTTTTTTCATATACTACACCTGCAAGCTCTTTTGCTGTGCATTTTAGTTTTTTCGGCTTCACTTTGGTTTAGGAGGGTTAGTGACCTCGACTGGATTATGGTCAAGACTGAGCATGGACTTGGGATATTGCGTGGACTATTGGTTGCTGGCACATATTATACCCACAGCATGGTGGACTGGATGGATGGTGGGCGAGGGAAAAGCTGCTGGTTTAGCGCATAGATATTGTAGTATAGGAGGAACTAGGCACAAGGGGTGTGATAGGAGCGATGGCTTCATCCTCTTGGTGTACAAATATGATATGTACTTGTTCCACATCTCAGATGGTCTTCTCTACTGTTTCATTATTGCTAATCAGACAACCTTCTTTGCAGCAGCACTGGTTTATTATGGTCAAATGTTGCCGCCTGATGTTTGCGGGCCATTGCGCGAATAGGCCTCACAGACACACATTGCATTTTCCACGTATTTCTCTTCGTGAGAGTATTACCTTGACGATCTGTCACTCAACCACTAGCCTGCAGCAACCATACATCTCGAACTACCCAACCACCATGGCCATCATACCAGATACCCATGTTCTTTTGTGTCAAACCCATACGATGTCCTTTCATTCTCGCCATGTGTTTCACTCACACCACGCCCAACAACGCACGTAAATCACTCCACTTCAAAAAGCAAGCACGTTGCACGCACACACATATTTATAGCCAACTCTCGCCCACGCGTTTCACCCAACAAAATAAAGCATGGACATAATTTCAAAACAACTCAAGCTAAAATCCATAGCTGTCTCACCAGTATCGTCCGACCTAAGATGGTAGTAGTATATTTTGGTGACATGGAGATTGATGGATCGCACTCTTCGAGGCTGTGCAAAATACTCAATACTACTGTACCTGTGTGTAAGGTAGTTGGTGGAGTGGACTATGTCTTACTGTACCGGGCAATTTAGGAATGGCAAGGCTGCTTATATGAGTAATCCTATTACTTGACTGAAGAGCCTTGTAGTGCTGCAAACGGTGTACAGTAGAGCGGATGTTGTTTGCATTCCGCGCCGAAGATATTCCGCTATTTGTATGGTAGGAATTTTACACGAGTAATAATCCCTGGATAGAATACGAGTGGTTTGAACTGCACATGCAAAATCGGGTGCAGGTGGGGTGTGAACTTTTGGAGAAGCGGGATCTGGGAACGATGCTAGCCGGCACGCCAAAGCCGGACGCGTCGACACCCAAGACCGCAAGGTATCACTACCCTTTCTCTTGCGAGTGCACTTCCGGAGACTGAGGAATTGTATGGATACCAACATCGAATCTCAATCCTTATTCCTTGCTGCTACAGTAAATTCGTTCTGTACTTGAAAGTCCGCCATCGATTCTGCCTAACAGAGTCAAGCATACGACGAGCGAACCATGCAGTTCACTCAAGTGCGGTTTGGCTGACGCTAAACACTCGATAGGAATAGTCACCCGGCGTGACTGGAGCTCTGCCACGCGTTCCCAGTGGACGGTACACGTCGAACTCCCCTCTTCTGACTGTCATGGCTGCCGAAACGTCTTGCGCAACCACTTGACTTCAGAGGATTCTCACACCATCTCTTAGCCTCGGCAACGACTTTCTACCCATTGGTTACATTAACTATTACACCTACAGTAGATTGCGACGGCATGAACGCTGTCCTGCACAAGACTCGTACACCTGCCAGATTTACGTGTCTGTCTTGCATGTGTAGGCGAACAACACAGCCCGAAGTAGGCACCTCCAACCATGATATCCCTTCCCGCTTCCATGATAGAATGCGACACATTCCCTTCCTCCTCGCACCTGTTCTGTCAATTCCACTCTCGTGCTATTATCTACTGGAACGACGCTCGCTTTGGTTACACAACTTCCTATACTCCAATTCCAGTCGTATCACTGTATGTCTAGAGCAACAATTAAACAACCCTCCACACGTATATGCTTCATCACCACAACACTGGATCAGCTTAGCCATACACGTTCAGCTGCTGCAAGAGGACCAGTAGTCTATTCATACTTCATGCCATAAACAACTGCAAACAACCGATAGTGACAAACATCAACAACAATTGCGCTCTTTCAAAATCATCATCAGATCCCACAACCCACTTCAACAGCACAGCATAGTAGCAAGCTCAGATACCGAATCCACATCCATAAACTACACCATTCACATTCCACTGACTGGCATTGCAAGCCCATCTACCACCTCTCGCCAACCGCACACCTCACAATGGGTGTATCACCCGGAGTCGTCGTCCTCCTCGCCATCATCGCCGCCGCAAGTTTCACAGCTCTCGCCGCCGCCATGTACCGCGTCTACAGCGTCCGTGGTGCCCCCTCAGACCCCGAGAATGCAGATGGTATGCTCGCTGGCTACAGCAACGAGCAGACTAATTATATGCGCGATGTGAGGTTGCGGGGTCAGCTGCAACAATGGGGTGTTGCGCCGGCGTTTGAGGAGAGTCAGTGGGCGACAAGGAGTCAGCTTCCACCACCGATTGCGAGTACTGTTATGAGCTATGGCTGATCGATGGAGTCTTCTATCGTTCCTCTTCGAAGGGGAATTGAGATCGCCGTTGTTTAGTCGGTACAAACGGGAGCTGTTGCTATGACTTGATGAATATCTGAAGCCACTAGTAAGAATGCCACGCCCGCCTTCACACCTAAAGACTGCCACCTCACAGCTGGAAGAGACGACTCGCGAAGCATCCATTGACTCGACCTGAAAATCACATGGACCACAGTGGGTACTCGATAACCTACAAGTACGTTGTGCAACACCATCCACAACCCGAAAAACCAGCCAGCGTTAAAAGTCCTTTACCCAGGAACCAAGCCACGATGCTGCCTGACTCATCCCCACTGAAGCGACAACTTGGTAATCGCGACCAAATGCGAGATCCCATTACACTCGGTACACACCAGCAAAACTAGCGGATCATTACGCCCTCACCACAAACATTAATTCACGACACTAACGACCAACGGGA
>Ga0181466_1000459_pt2 | contig 10393 bp, 7 predicted proteins | sample InSIn4gowninarea_FD_119078 | JGI IMG/M metagenome (GOLD analysis project Ga0181466, IMG submission 119078) | Clean room microbial communities from NASA Spacecraft Assembly Facility at Jet Propulsion Laboratory, Pasadena, California, USA -... ... | reverse complement strand
AAGCCAGCAACTGTTGCTTGATTTCTTTGATGTGCCCAAAGCCAGTCCGCTCAGAAGCCGGGAGGGTGTATATTCTGCGAATACAGTCAAAGTTGGTGAGCATTTAGTGAAGATTATTCTTCTGGATGCCCGATACCACAGAGACAAGTTGAAAAGGGTAAACAAAGCATATCAACCCAATAAATCCGGCTCCATTCTCGGAAAGGAACAGTGGAAATGGCTGCAACAAGAGTTGAGCGACAAGGATGTGTCGCTATACATCATCGCTTCGGGAATCCAGTTTATTCCCGAAGATCACCGCTTTGAAAAGTGGGCCAATTTTCCCAATGAGCGACAAAAACTATTTGATCTGATAGCTTCGTCGGAAGCAAAAGGAGCACTCCTGCTCAGCGGCGACCGTCATATAGCGGAAATTTCTGTCATGGATTGGAACGGCCTGCCTTACCCTTTGGTAGATTTCACCTCCAGCGGCATGACCCACACCTGGTCAGACATTCCGGAGGAATACAATCGCCACCGGGAAGGCGATATCATAGCGGCGCTCAACTACGGCCTGCTAAACTTAAGTGTAGACGAGGCCGGAAACTTAAAAGTGAACGGCGAAATAAGGGGCGATCAGCAAAAACTGCTGCTGAAAAAGGATATTTCATTTACAAAATGAACCTAAGGGAAAGATAAAAACTTTAAGGTTTAGGAGCATTATTTTTATGGTTTGAAAAGAATCAATACACATGGCTATCCGGATGAAGAAGGTATAAAGGGCTGAAAATAACATACGCAAAAAAACCTTATAGATCCTCGGTAAGCTGTTGAAGTTGGATATTGCTCGTTTCATTTCCCCAACTTCAAGGAGCCTTCATAAACCTCTCGCTTTTAAACTACCGCCAACAAGGAAATCCCTTTTCAAAAAAGGCTTCGTATTAACAGAAGATTTGTAAATCCACAAAATGTAGAAGATTTGTAAAGGTATTCTGTACCAAAGATAGTCCAATCCCTCCCCGTCAAATGAGGCCGTTTGAAGATTTACATTGAGAAAGGCTGCATAGATGTTGGCAGGTAGAATAAGAATTAAAAATACAATCAATAACCGTCCTGTCAGTTCTCTCCATCTGTCCAAATGCAATCCAATGGCTGCCGCTATCTCTATAATTCCGGTAATGTAAACTACTTCCATTTTGAGAGGAATAAAATCGGGCAACATCATGGCCATTCCTTCGGCAAAAAGAAAGTGCCCTGATGCAGTCATCAACAACATGGCCGACATGCCTATCCTGCCCGACAAAGCAAATCGATAAGCTTTGTATCTTAGCCTATTAAAAAGAAGAAAAAGAGCAAATACACCAATTAAAATAATCTCCGGCTTCATATCTTTTTTTATTACAAAGATCGGGATCGAAACAGGACGAGACAATGAACCCAGGTTAACAAATGCGTCTCCTGATTCTGCTCAAAGCTTGTGGCGTAATACCTATATAGGAAGCGATATACTTCAGCGGAATTTGCTCAAATATTCTAGGCTGTTCTTCAAATAGCTTCAAGTAACGCTGCTCAGCAGTATCATTCAGCAGAGAAAGTTCTCTTTTTAAGGTATTTATGTATAATTCTTCGCTCGCATTTCTGCCAATCAAATTTCCAACTGTAGACTCTCTGTAAATTTTCTGAAGATTAGCATAACTCACACTCCAGAGCGTGGTTGTGGTGAGGGTTTCTATTTGAAATGTTGAGGCTGTCCGGGTCAGAAAGGAATCGTATCCGCTCATAAATTGATTTTGAAAAGCGAAGAAGAACGTGATATCGTTTTCTTCTTTAGGAATATAGAACCGGACGATCCCTTTTTCTACAAAAGAAAGATAGTTCTCTGTTTTCCCAACTTCCAACAAAACGGCCTTTTTTGGAAACTCCCGCCTCTCTAATTTAGAAGAAAAGATTAACCAATCACTATCGCTCATACTGGTTATCTTTTCAAAATAATTTCTTATTTCTTCCATTTTTTACCATCTCAATTCAATTTTCAATATTAAAAATAAAAATTGAGTAGCCAAGTTCAGATTCGTCCGAGGAGTACGCCAATCGTGCATATCTTAAACCCCAAATTGCGTTAGGTGATGATCCAGATGCTTGTAAAACATATTGTTCCATTCCCTTGTACTTAAGCGTCCAACTGAAAGAGATTCTTTGCCATCAAAATGTGCTCCGCCCAATGACTGGGTACGAATAACATAATCAATGAGTCTTAGCTTTTCCTTCTCAAGGTCTTTTTCTTCTTTCATGACAAAAGAGGGAGCAGTCATGCCATTTCTCTTATAAGGCTTGTCACCCACTACCATAGTTTTTGCAAACGTTTTGATTAGAAATTTCATGAGAACATTCGGCTTTGAGCGCATTTTTTGATAAGTAATTCTCCCTAAATCACTGCCGTCGGCCGTTGAATTCTACCCCCCTTTTTCAGCATGCAGCCGTTTCATGGCTTCCTGCGTAGCCTCTAATTCTTCAATATTCTGCCGCATTTCCTCTTCAGCCGCTCTCAGTTCTTCCTGTGTTGCCTGAGATTCCTCTAACAGTTTTTTAGTGCGCTCGTTAATGGTGGCTGAGAAAATAAAAGAAGCGATGCTCTCCCCTACCTTTTCTACAAATTCAATCTCATGCTGCTGAAAGCTTTTAAAAGAAGCAAGTTCAACCACAGCCAGAACCTCATCATTCAGCTTGAGCGGTACAATTAAAAGCGATGATGGCAAAGCCTCTCCCAATCCGGACGTGATTTTTATAAAATTTTTCGGGACCTCTTTCAGATGGATAGTTTCTGCCTCTAATACGCACTGGCCAACCGTTCCCTGTCCCAGCTCGATCCGTTTTTCTAAAAATTTCTTTTTGGAATAAGCGTAGGCGCCTTTGAGTTCAATATAGCGCTCATTATTCTCCTCTATCACCTGGTAAATGCCTCCCTGGTTCAGGTGCAGATAATCCACCAACTTTTTAATGATGGTAAAATAAATGTCTTGTTCCTTATTTCCATCTGTTGAGGTGTGACGTAAGACTTCAGAAAATTCTGCGATTCCGGTATTAAACCAATTCTGAAGCTTTGCCTGCTCTTTATTTTCCTTCAGGTCTTTTCTCATCCGCTCCAGCGCCAGCCCCAGCTTGTCTTTCTCACCCACTTCGCCTATCTCCACATCCAGGTTGTTTTCGCCTATGCTGGTGGCAAAAGTAACTTTTTGTTCAAGGCTCGAAATTAAAGCCTGCAGCGAACGGGCCATTACGCCTAACTCGTCTGTTCTGTGGACGGGTAACTTTTCCTGATTCACATCCATGTTACCCGATGACAATTCACTAAGAATATCACTCGTCTGATTGATGGGCTCAATAATTCTTTTTAAAACCAGGGAAAGTATGAGCAGTAACAAAAACAAACCGATCACACTCAGGATGATGGCAAATTGAATGATACCATTTATTTCACTGGTCATATCATCCACATATACCACGGTACCCATAGACCAGGAAAGGTCAGATTTGCCCAATTTTATAGGTGCAAATGTGATATAAACCTCCTCTCCCGCCAGTCTGGTATTGAAAGAAAACATTTCGCCCTGCTGAATTTTTTCAATACGCTCAACATCCAGATTAAGCAGGTGATCTCCGATATTTTTACCCACCAATGCTTTATCTTCGTGAGCCACTATATCCCCATTATTTGCCAGCAAAAAGGTACTGGCTTTCTCATAGGGCTTAATGGTTGTGATATAATCAAAAACATTCAATGCCACGTCCATCCCTACAATGCCTGCAAACGCTCCCTCATGAATTAGCGGCACACAAATAGAACTTCCTAAGATTTCTTCCTTCAAACCGTCTTCACTGGAATATTCATTTAAATAATAGGGATCCGTAATTTCCTCTTTTTTTGAAAGTTTGATCTTATAATACAGGCTCTCTAAATCGTCATGTTCCAGGTTGAGAGAATCTATCGCTTTCGTTCCATCGTTAAAGAAAGTATGTCGCTGCCGGCCGTGCGAATTAGTCCATTCAGGATCAATGGCATTTAACTCCAGACTCACCCAGGTACTATAGTAGCGCTCATTCTCTCCCAGAACGCCTGATAACAGCTGATGCAAAACCTCTGATCTAACACTGTCATCAGCGGAGAAATATTGTTGAATATCCATCGCCATGGCATTGGCAATTCCAAGATCATGCATCAAAAGTGCTTTGGAATCATTCGCATTACCCTGCGCATATAAGTTTGCAATATTTTGGGCATCCGCCACGGCTTTCTCCTGCGTCTTGACAAGTATGTAACCAACAATACCAAGATAGGCGATCAGAGATATAACAGCCACATAGAATAATAACTTCTGCCGGATTCTTAATTTCATGCCATGAGTAGTTTGGCTTTCGTCTTCATTGTTTCAATTTGCTGGATCTGAGGCGAAAGCAGTTATTTTTGAATTGTTCGTCTAAATATACTATCTGAAAATTTATAAAAAATAACTATTTTAGACTATTTCTGTACACAACCGATTGTACAACGGATTCTGACCCCTTCTTTTTTGGATAGTTAGGGAGGTTATGGCGTAGCCTCCTGACGTGGCCATTAAAAAGATAGCGCGTTAACTAACCACTAATAATAAGATAATTTTGAGATCATGCGGAAAATTTGGAGCACTAGCGTCCTGGGCGCCTTAAATTAAGCGGCAGCCTCAAAGACTCATGTACGGACACCACCCGCGCATATCGATTATTAGGTTTTTTTTTATCCGATAGAACTTAAGCAATTGGGCGCGAAATTGATGCTATATCAATTTGTACCCACACGCTGGTTTGAAGAATTTACCTAAAAGTTTTTTTCAACGATGCCAAACAAGGACTCACATCAAAATACAGGCCTTCTATTCTATCAGGATTATCGGCTAAGGCCAGAAAATCATAATGCTCCTGTAGACTTTGGCTGCCTCCAAATGAAAAGCCGAGAATATTTAGCAGGAAATATTCATGGGATGTAGAAATCACATAAAAGGCCGACTTTTTGCTTAAACCGTCACCTGAACTGAGCAAGGCATCAATTACGATGTTTAAACGGATAATATTTTCGTTGAACCTGGTTCCATCGCCCAGTTTTTCAAAAGCAAAAAGCTGGTTGTCGAGTACGGCTAAATTGAAAGGATTTTCCGCCAGTACAGAATCAGAAAAGGCTACGATGTCCCGGTAATCTGCATCCCGAAGCTTCTTTTTCTTCATTACATCTCGTAACTTCTCTTCAAAATCGGATCGGCCGTAAGGGGCGTAAGCATCCTGAAAAGTGAAACCATAATACAAATGCCGTTTTTCTTCTATTGTCATGGTGGAATCGGCCAACTTATACCGGATCATCAATTTGGGATAATACAGGTCCGAGTCATTATCAGCGATGGCTTTTTCAATTTTTTTATAATCCGGTTTTTCTGTTTGCAATTCCTGAGCATAACCGCCTACTCCGGATAGCATAAGAATAAGTAAAAGCAGCATACTTTTCATAGAGCAGATTGTTTGTGGAGAATTTTCCCTCATTACTCCTATAAAGATAAAATAATCCGGTTATCATGCAAACGAATTATACGTTCATGATAACCGGATTCTTAGCACAGCGACACCAGTTTATCGGTATTACCTGACAATCAACCTCTTAACTTCCTTCCCATGAATGGTATTAATTTCAACAATATAAATACCCGTTTTGAGGCTGGAAATGTTTATCTGCTCTTTCGCCAGTCCAAAGACTTCTTCCAAAAGCGTCTGAAAGACGGTCTGACCATTTGCATTTCTTACAATCACATCTGCCTGCTTTACATTCAGACCTGTTAAATCAAGGGTAACAAATTGATCAGTCCTGTTTGCCGGATTAGGATAAAGCCTTGTTTCCGGCTTCTCCAAAATACCACCACTTAACACGATAATTTTCGAGTATTCATAATCGCCGTTGAAATCAACCTGTTTTAGCCTGTAATAAGCTTGCGGCGAAGTGAGCAAACGGTCGGTGTAAGTGTAGGTTATCTCCTGGTGTGCATCGCCATTTCCCTGCACCCTCCCAATCTCCTCAAAGATTTTCCCATCCAGACTTTTTTCTACTTCAAAATGGCTGTTGTTATTTTCTGAAGCGGTGACCCAGGTTAGTAGATTTTCCTTTCCTTTATTTACTCCTGTAAAACTCACTAATTCTACCGGAAGTATGCCTTCTATTGCTGTAGAGCCGAAGGTAAACGGGCTAAAATTTCTAATGTTATTCACTTTTATAGAACCATGTCCTCCAATTCCAAAGTCACTAGACTTTACGGTGCCTTCTTCGTTTTTCCATTTGCCGCCGGTGTAATGCGCCACCACCAGGTTTTCGGCCGTATTCGGATTGATAAACTCGCCTGAATTATTTTTCCAGTGAAGTGTAATATCTACCTGGAGGCCGCTAGTAAGGGGAGCTACATCCCAGTATTCTCTGTTACTCACAATTTGCAAGTCAGACGCCTCAAGAGAATTATCTCCATCTTTTCCAGTGGCGAAGTATTCTGCCCTGAAGGTAGTCGTACTGTTGCCACTTCGCATACCGGATATTGCAATTGGCGCCCATTTTCCTGCTCTTCCCACAGGGAATGTAAAATCCTGGTTTCCTTTTTTAAATACCGGCCCCGAGACAAAACTGTTGAGATTTCCTTCGTTGCTGGTGGCACCATTTTCAAAGGTTATAGGATAATCCTCACTCGTGTAAATAAACCCGTTCTGCAAGTTCAGATTCCCTTCTACAAACAAACCTGAGTTCAAAGTAATACCACCTCCCGATTTGTTTACATTCATATTTCTTACAACCAGGTCGTTTGACCCTCCTTTGGTTAACACGAGTTCAAACTTATTCAGTTTGCCACCCTCTCCCGTCATAAGATCATTTACGCTTAGCGTCCATTGTCCAATTAAAGGCCCTCCGTACGTAGAAAAAGATTCGTCCGGACGGTAACTTCCTGATAAATTTACGTTTTGAACGCTCGGTGGTAAAGGCTGGCCGAGGGGATCGAAAGAGACATTCCTATAGTTCTTTCCTCTATTACCTCTATTTTCTGATAATTTAAACCTTGTCCCGTCAGGTGCTACTAAATAAAGTGTCAAATCACGGAGATACTCATGGTCGATATCTACTGTTACTTCCTTAATGGCTATGAAATCTTTTCCTGTCACTTGAATGAATTTGTTTGCAACATTGCCTGTAGCATTCTCATTCCAGCTGCGGTCGGGAGAATTTGATGTGAATTTTGTATCATTGGATTTACCCAGGCCATTGTTTTCAATGACCTGATTTTCTCCTCCCGTAAATAATAATTTTCCAGTCCCAACGGGATTAAAGACACCATTATTAATAAAATCACCCGCAACTTCCACCGTTTGTCCATCTGGAATGGTAAAAAAGCTTCCTGATTCAATGGTAAGATTTTTCACTTTTGCATGAGCATTGGCTGTAATGAATACTGTTCCTGAACAGCCAATTACAACGTCTTTGTAATCTCCGGGAATAACCCCACCCCAGGTTGCCGGGTTGGTCCAGTTACCTGACAGTATGGTCTGATAGGCTGAGGACGAAGGAATAGGATCGGTAACATAGTCTGTATAATCCAAGCTCAACAATCCTTCACCCAGAAAGTAAAAACGATAGACGTATCGTTGGCCAATTGCTATACCCCCGTCGGAAAACAATCTGACATCCGCTAGTAGAGATCTTACTAAGGAAAATTTACTATCCGGTTCACCCAGCTTTTTCCGATAGACCACCAAACCTGCCTCGTCAGCACTATTCTCATTAAATCTGATAGAAACACTATTTGGAGCAGGACAGGTCAGAGAAAAATTATTAAAGCTGCCCTTTGGCCTCCTGGAAGAGACAAACTTGTATGATCTCCTATTGTTGTTATTTGTGCTTGCAGTATTTAAGTCACTCACATTACTATTTTCGGTAGATGAAGACTCTGATAAAGAACCATTAGAGGTGTTAATTGAATAAAAATTACCTGCTTCAGGGCCTATTCCGAAACCAACTCTATAATTCACCCTAAAATCATCATCCACACTCATTTTTCCATATACCATTTCGATTGTACCACTTTTAGCACTGGAGTTTGGATCAGATTCATACAACTTTAACTGAAACGTTCCATTGTTACTTCCGCTTCCAGTGGGAACTTGCATGTTTTTCCATTCTATAACAATGTATCTATTGGGAGCAACATCCATAACCTTGTAATGGATAGTGCCATTGGTATGCGTTTTTAGGTTAGGGGGAGTAATAGCTCTCCAATCAGGAAATATCCACCACCCTTTATCTTCAGCAGCACTAGAGAGAGCAAAAACTGCTATCCTATCATTTCCAGGAATCCCAAATGTATTTGCATCGGGTACAACTGGATCATCGCCAAATCGAAGTACGCCATTAGTGTTTACAGAAAACGAATTATACACTTTTCCCATGAATACAAAATTAAAGCCGATGGGTGTGACGTCAGATGTAACGTTGGATTTATTCGGACCAATCAAGGTCGTGGCTCCGGAACCCAGGTTTTCCAGCACTCCAGTTTGACTATTCGTAAAATTGTAAGAAGTAATTCCTGTTTCGTCTGCGGCTGTTTCAGCTAGCGATTCATCGTTGTTCCCGAAATTCAGCAGAAAGAATACTCCAATTCCTACTACTAAAGCCAAGGCTGTACATGCCACCACTTTGTATTGCCACTTTAACTTCTGCTTGAGCTGGGGGCTGGTGATTAGTGACCTTCTGGTTCTCATCTTGATTGTATTGAAATTTCTATTTCATTTCGATACAATTCAAATATATTTTGTAACCTTCTAATTTTTTAAAGGACAATACGACGATTCAAAGTAATGTATGGTATAAGAAAAAAAAGCCAGTTATGCTATTCCCTACTTTTAACGGGTACAATTTCGGGTTGAAATTCAATTTCCAAAGCCTCTTTTTATTCATGGAAGAAATAAATTATCTTATTTTATAAATGTAATTATTTCTGATATTTAGATTAAATTTCAAAAGCCACTATTCCACTTCTTAGAACTCTACTTTATCAATCTTGAATGATTTATTCATCGCGTAGTAGATCTTATCGGGTCATTTTAAGATCAACTACATTCGAACCCAACCGCTCAAAAAATGACTAATACGTAGACCCTTCTCGACTATTTCATTTTTAACCTCCCTACTACCCCAACAGCGCCCGCAGCCCAGATTCCTTTTCCATCAGGACTCACTGCCAGCGTATGAAAGCCTTGATCGCTGATGCTTTTAAAACTTTTTCCATCGTCATAGGAGATTTCGGTACCGGAGGGACCAGCCACAAGTATAACACCGGGTGTCATTGCAATACAGGACCTGTAGTCGAGTCGCACAGTATTTACCAGGTGCCAGCTCTTACCGCCATTTTCGGTAAACATTACATTGTTTTTACCTTCGTTTTCTTTGGTATAATCACCGCCCACGGCCATGCCAAACTGCTCATCGCTGAAGGCAATTGAAAATATTCCTTGTGAAGCTTCTCCGGAAATCATGGGCGTGTTTACCACCTGCCAACTTTTTCCCTGGTCTGTGGTATGAAAAATTCGTGCTGTGCTTCCGCCTGTTCCGATAAAAGCAACCTGGTTACCTACAGTTGCGATATGCGTACCACTTGCGGCAAAACCATATTCTCCTTCCATAAGCGGAGGCATGTTTTCTCCAGGTATTTCCTCCCAGGTTTCTCCAGCGTCTGTCGTTTTAAGCAAGTAGGGAACACCTGCAATGGGGTCGCCGGCCAGCAATCCGACCCTATTATCCCAAAAAGCCATTCCATTGTAGAAGCCTTTATGATGCGCATTCTCTCTTACCATTTTCCAGTTTCTTCCGCCATCCGTAGTTTTGTAAATCCTGCTTTCCGTTCCCGGACCTGCGCTCATGGCAATACAGGTATCTTTATCAAAAGCCGCTACATCCCTGAAGTCCAGGCTGTCTGCACCAGCAATCGTTAATTTTTGCCAACTCTTGCCTCCGTCGACGGTACGCAAGACACAACCTTTAGTCCCAAGCCAGCAAATATTTTCGTCAACGGCACTAGCCCCTCTGATGGATGTTTCTACTCCACTATTTTGAATCTGCCATTGAGCCTTTTGTGCATGCAAAAAAGAGCAACAGCAAAAAAGTGAGATAAAGAGAATTAGAACACGATACATAATTACGATTTTGATTTTTGAAATACATCAATCTGACGATATCAGATGCAAAAAATGGCATCAGGAGTTAAATGATTAAATTTCGAGGATTTTTAACAGCTCTGCTAATCCACAATCACCAACCGCTTTCTCCCCTTTATCCGGATTCTATCTTTAAATATAACACCCGCCAGAA
>Ga0181466_1000939_pt1 | contig 10414 bp, 10 predicted proteins | sample InSIn4gowninarea_FD_119078 | JGI IMG/M metagenome (GOLD analysis project Ga0181466, IMG submission 119078) | Clean room microbial communities from NASA Spacecraft Assembly Facility at Jet Propulsion Laboratory, Pasadena, California, USA -... ... | reverse complement strand
GCTCATGCCAAAACCCTGGACCATTGAAAGCGGCGAACTAACGGCTAAGTTAAGCCTCAAGCGCAAGGTTATTTTGCAGAATAATCAAGACCTTATCGAGAAAATATATTAGAAGTTACGTACTCGTACTGCGTGTGCAAAGTTGTTTTGCCTGTAGCAACATCGGTTGTCGCTAATTTTTAAAATTTTTCTTTTTCAGGTGCTTACATCAAGTAATGCAAAGCTTATGTATTATAAAGGCGGAGTCAAGGGCTTTTCTTTGGAGCCGGTTCCCGTCTCCAGACTTTGGTGCTATCTAACTTGCTGCCTTCAGGTTTGCCTCGTGGCCGGCGGGCCTCGTTTGGCTCTTTCGCCCTCGCTAGACTCTCTTTCCTGTGAGTACGTGCCGCGGCACGTACCTCCGTTTGCGGAATGCCTCCGGCACCGGAACCCTAGCAGGTGCTCCACAGCCAAACTGGTGTCATCTTCCCTTAGCTTCAGCTATTCTGACTCGTTTTGTTTTAGATGAAAAATAAATAATGTGATGCATTACTTGTAGCACTACTTGTTACTTATAACAAGATTAAATTTTCTGATTCTGTCTCTCTCTGCTCGGTTAAACAAAAGCTACTAGCAACTGACACCAGTTTGGCTGTTGAGGGCCTTTTAGCGATTCGGTGTGGCGGAGCCACATTCCGCAGCGTAGGAACGTGCCGTGGCACGTTCCCACAGGAAAGATTCGCTAAACCGCCCGAAAGAGCCAAACGAGGCCCGCCGGCCACGAGGCAATCTCAGTTGGTTCAAATAAGATGGAACCTGTGCCTGGAGACTTGTAAAGGCTACAAGTAAGTAAAATTGAATAACTAACGAATTACCCGGATTTGCTATAGAGTTGTGCTTTTTGTTTTGGTGTTGTTCATTATCTCTTCCTTATCTTTTAATGCATCTCACTTCTTTAATTACCTAAAATCTTAAGCAGCTCATGAAATAAAGCAGCAGGAATTTTAAAAATATATTATGCTTGCATACTATATTTTTAAAATTTACGTATATTGGGTAATACTGCTTAAACGTATGAAGCCCGAAGAAACCGTTGATTATAATGTAAAAGTTTGCTGGCATGCTATTGCGCGCATGTACAACCTGCAAGCAGCTAAGTTTGATATTACGACTTCTATTGGTTTTGTTCTTTTAAATATTCATCCGCAGGAAGGTACCCCGGCCACTAAAATAGCGCCCAAAATGGGCCTGGAAGCTCGTAGCTTAACCCGCATTTTAAAAAGTATGGAAGAAGATGGGTTGATATACAAAGTAGGGGATGCGGTTGATAAACGGTCGGTGCGCATATTCTTAACGGAGAAAGGATTAGAAAAGAAAGAACTGGCCCGGCAAACCGTGAGAATCTTTAACCAGAAAGTACGGGAACAAATACCCGAAGCCGATCTGGCGATTTTTTTTAAAGTTATCGGCCAGATTAATAACCTGGTAGATGGTAAAGAAATTTATAAGTAATACTCCGGCGCAGCCTTTGATGAATTTTAAGTACTTCGACGAGATTAGTTTAGACTATGGTTGGTACTAAGCTGCTGATGATCAAAATTTTGTTGGCCGAACAACCAACAACTAGTAACGAACAACTACTTAGTGGCTAACATCCTGATATTGGTGTCTATCACATGAAAAGAATAATTAAAAAAGTTGCGGTTTTAGGTTCGGGTATAATGGGCTCCCGCATTGCCTGTCATTTTGCTAATATAGGAGTACCGGTTTTGCTGCTCGATATTGCCCCGGAAGAACTAGCGCCCGAAGAAGCCCAGCGTGGTCTCACCCTGGATCATCCAACCGTAAAAAACCGGATTGTAAACAGTGCGTTGCAAACGGCCATTGGCTCTAACCCAGCTCCGCTCTACCGCAAAACCGACGCGAAATACATTACTACCGGTAACTTCCAAGATTACTTAAAAGATATTGCCACCTGCGACTGGGTAATGGAAGTAGTCGTGGAAAATCTTAAGATTAAGCAAGAACTCTACGAAAAAATAGAGCAATTCCGCAGACCGGGCACGCTTATAACTTCCAATACCTCCGGCATTCCTATTCACCTGATGGCGGCCGGTCGCTCCGACGATTTCCGAAAGCATTTTTGCGGAACGCACTTTTTTAATCCGCCGCGCTATTTAAAGCTGCTCGAAGTAATTCCTACCCCCGAAACTGATAAAGCGGTAGTAGATTTTCTGTTGCATTACGGCGATTTATACCTCGGCAAAACCACCGTGTTAGCTAAAGACACCCCGGCCTTTATTGCGAACCGTGTGGGTATTTTCGGCATCATGGATACGTTTCACCAGATGCAAAAGCTGGGCTTAAACATCGACGAAGTTGATCGCATTACCGGTCCGGTTACGGGTCGTCCTAAATCCGCTACTTTCCGGACTTCAGATGTAGTAGGTTTAGATACTTTGGCCAAAGTAGCGCAGGGTTTGTACCAGGCCGGCGAAAAAGACGAAGCCCGGGAGTTGTTTCAATTACCAAGTTACGTGCAGCAAATGCTGGAAAAGAATTGGCTCGGCGATAAATCGGGCCAGGGTTTTTACAAGAAAACCAAGAATGCTCAGGGCGAAACGGAAATTTTAACTCTGGATTTAAATTCGCTGGAATACGTTCCGAAGCAAAAAGTTAAGTTCGCCAGCCTGGAGCCGCTCAAAACCATCGATAACCTGAAACCTAGGTTACAAGCTTTGTATAATGCGGACGATAAAGCCGCCGCGTTTTTTAAGGCTACTTCCCACGGTTTGTTTGCTTATATCTCGCAGCGCATTCCCGAAATAGCGGATGAACTATACCGGATTGATGATGCTATGCGGGCCGGTTTTGGTTGGGAAATCGGTCCTTTTGAAATGTGGGATGCCTTGGGTGTAACCGAGACCGTGCAAGCCATGGAGGCGGAAGGACGAAAACCGGCGGCTTGGGTGTACGATCTTCTGGCCGCCGGACATACTTCTTTTTATAAAACCGATAAAGGCACGCGCTTGTATTACGATATTCCGAGCCAATCTTACCAGAATATTTCGGGTACTGAAAGCTTTATTATGCTGGATAATTTCCGGGAAAGTAACGTGATCTGGAAAAATGCCGGGGCCACTTTATTTGACATTGGCGACGGCATCTTGAACCTGGAGTTTCATACCAAAATGAACACGCTCGGCTCCGAAATTATCCAAGGACTGAACAAAGCCATCGAAATTGGCGAGCAAGAATTTCGGGGTTTGGTAATAGGCAACGATGCGGTTAACTTTTCGGCGGGGGCCAATCTGGCGCTGGTGTATATGTACGCTCTGGACCAGGATTACGACGAACTCAACCTCATGATCCGGCAATTCCAGAACACCATGATGCGCCTGCGCTACAGCGCTATTCCGGTAATAGCCGCCCCGCACGGTTTAGCCTTAGGTGGGGGCTGCGAGTTGAGTCTGCACGCCGATAAAATACAGGCGGCGGCCGAAACGTACATGGGGCTGGTGGAATTTGGGGTAGGTTTAATTCCGGGCGGCGGCGGCACCAAAGAAATGACTTTGCGTACTGCAGATTCTTTTGAAGAAGGCGACCCGGAGTTTAACAGCTTACGCAACACTTTTACCACCATTGCCCTGGCCAAAGTATCTACTTCTGCGGAAGAAGCTTTTGACTTAGGTTTTATGCGCCGGGGCGACGCGATTACCATTAACAACAATCGCTTGCTCGCCGAAGCGAAACTGGCCGCGATAGAACTCGCCGAAGCGGGTTATACCCAACCTTTACCCCGGAAAGATATTAAGGTGCTCGGGCGGGGAGCCTTGGGTATGTTTATGGCCGGCGTGTATGCCATGTACGAAGGCCGCTATATCTCGGAGCACGATCAGAAAATTGCTCGCAAACTGGCGTATGTGATGTCCGGCGGTGACTTATCGGCTCCTACGTTGGTGTCGGAACAGTACTTACTCGACCTGGAACGCGAAGCCTTTTTATCACTCACCGGTGAGCGCAAAACCCTGGAGCGCATTAAAAGCATTTTAACTTCGGGGAAACCGTTACGCAATTAGTTGAAAGTTGAGAGTTAAAAGTTAAGAGTTAGAAAATTGGTTCTTAAGTCGAATTAAGGTTAATCTTCTTCTATGAATTCTGTATTTCTCCCGGTGTCATTCTGCAAGAATCTTCTGATGAGTTAGAATAAGTGGTTTTAAGACCGATGAAACAAGAAATTTAAATTTTAATTAAAAGCGGTGCATGAAACAAACAGCCCATCCTCCGGTCATCCTGAAAGGATCTAATTGGAATTGGCAAGGGCACTCACTAAAATCAGATAATAAACTGATTAAGAAAGGAATAAACTAATTCTCGATAAGTAATGTGGAATCAGAACTATTTTACCTACATCACCACCAATCCGCGCAAAACGGTGCTCTACGTGGGGGTGACGAACGATTTAGAAGTAAGACTCGCTCAACATTATGAAAACAGAGGAAAGCCAGAGACTTTTGCCGGAAAATATTATTGCTATAAGCTCGTGTATTATGAACGGCATCTTAAAATAACTCATGCCATTGAAAGAGAAAAAGAAATAAAACTAATGAGCCGGGAAGGCAAAGAAAAGCTGATTAAAACCCAAAATCCGGCTATACTGTTTTTGAAAATAAGGTCTTGATTATTCTGCAAAATAACCTTGCGCTTGAGGCTTAACTTAGCCGTTAGTTCGCCGCTTTCAATGGTCCAGGGTTTTGGCATGAGCTCGTGGCGTTTTATTTGTTCCCACTGGGCAAAATGCGCGTTGTATTTTTTTACTTCCTGGTCAAATTTAGCCTGCACGGCGGGGTGATTAATCATTTCGGCGTCGGTAGTGTAGGGGATATTGTGTAACCGGCACCATTCCCGCAAATCAGGGAAAGAAGGTACGATTAAAGCCGAAGCAAACTTACGTCCGTCGCCGATTACCATTACCTGTTCAATAAAAATCGATTCTTTTAATTTATTTTCGATGAGCTGCGGCGCAATGTATTTCCCCCCGGAAGTTTTAAACATTTCTTTTTTCCGGTCGGTAATTTTCAGGTATTTGCCTTCTACCATTTCCCCGATATCGCCGGTATGAAACCAGCCATCCGGACTGATCACCTCGGCGGTAAGTTCCGGGTGTTTGTAGTACCCTTTCATGACGCTGCCGCTGCGGGTTAAAATTTCCCCGTCGGTTTCGGCTATTTTTACTTCGATGTTATCTACCGGCGGACCTACGGTGCCAATCATGTGGTCTTCGGGATTATGGCGGTTTACCGCGATAACCGGTGAAGTTTCGGTGAGGCCGTAACCTTCCATTACCCGGATGTTGGCCGCCCCGAATACCCGGGCCAGGCGCGGTTGCAATGCGGCCCCGCCCGACACAATGGTAATAACATTACCCCCCAGCGCTTCGCGCCACTTATTAAAAATTAATTTATTAGCCAAAGTTAGTTGCGCATCGTACCAGGCGCTGCGCCCGCGCACATCGTATTGCAAGCCCAACTCTAAAGCCCAGAAAAACAAAGATTTCTTTATCCCGGTTAAATCTTTGCCTTTGGCCACAATTTTATCGTACACTTTTTCCAGCAAACGAGGTACCGTAGCAAATACGTGCGGTTTTACTTCCCGCAAATTTTCGGCTACTTTCTCAATGCTTTCGGCGTAGTAAATGCTCACGCCTTCGGCCATGTACAGCACCGAGAGCATGCGCTCGTAGATATGACACAGCGGCAAAAAACTCAAGGCGCGGTGCTGGTTGGTAACCGGTACGTACGGCTGGCACGACTTGTAATTACTCACGATATTGTTGTGCGTAAGCATTACGCCTTTGGGGTTGCCGGTAGTGCCCGAGGTATAAATAATGGTAAATAAATCTTCCGCGGCAACACTGGCTTTCATGGTTTTTAAACGATCCAGATCTGCTTCCCGGGCTTGGTTGGTAATTTCAGACCAATGCTTCACTTGCGGCAGATGATCGAACGAGTAAATTCCCAGAATGCCTTCTATTTCGGCGGTGGCGGCGCTTACTTTTTTGTAGAGTTTTTCATCCGAAACCAGAATTAATTTTACTTCGGCTTCTTTGAGAATATAGCGGTAATCGTCTTCGGTAATAGTAGGGTATAAGGGCACACTCACCGCGCCAATCTGCTGAATAGCTAAATCCGCGATAATCCATTCGGGACGGTTAAAAGAAACCAGCGCCATTTTATCGTGTTTTTTAAAACCCAAGGCTAATAAGCCCAAACTAAACTGGTTTACGGCATCCACTACTTCCTGGGTACTTTGCTTTTGCCAGGTATCGTTCATTTTAGCCGCCAGACAATCGGGCTGGGGGTACTGTTGTAATTGATAAGCTAAAATATCAAAGGCTCGGGTTATTTGCAGCATGATGTTTACAACGCAGACGCGGTACTTTTAAGAACTAAAATTTGGTAACGTTACACCAGCAGCACGCTGGTTAAAAAAACAGCATCTCCGAAATATAATACTTTCTGGACGAATACGCCCATTTTTTAAAAAAATTACAAAGCGCAGCAGAATTGGTCCGGAGCAGTCCGCACTTTTTTAGTATTTTTGGTATTCTTTAACGTTCCCGCATGAATTTAGCCATTTTCTTTGAGCCGCTCGCCGAAGAACTTTACTTGCAGCAAAGTAATCCGAAAACCTTCGGCGCCAATATCGACCCGTTTATTCATAAATTTCCGGAGTGGCGCCAGGCGGATATTGCTATCCTGGGAGTAAACGAAACCCGGGGAACCGGCCAGGAAAACAACCCCGAAGTGCGACCGGCTACCGAAGTTAGACGCCAATTATACTTGCTCAAAAAAGGCACCGGTCGCTATAAAATTGTAGATCTGGGCGACTTGCTGCCCGGCATTACTTTAGAGGATACTTACCTGCGGATTAAAGAAATTGTAGAAAGTTTGATTAGCCAGAACATTTTACCCATTATCATCGGCGGCAGCCACGACCTGGACTACGGGCAATTTCTGGCCTACGAAAACCTGGACCAAGCTATTAATTTAGTTACCATTGATTCGCACATTGATATGAGCGAAGAATTGGGCGTACTGCCGCACCAGCAGCACTTGCAACGCATTTTATTGCACGAACCCAATTACTTATTCAGCTTAAGCCAGATTGCCTACCAATCGTACTTTGTGGAACAGGAAGTGGCGGTAGTTCTGGAGAAACTGCATTTTGAAACGGTACGCTTGGGCTTGGTGCACACCAATATTCAGGAAGTAGAACCCGTGGTGCGGCACGCCGATTTAATTAGTTTCGATATCCGGGCGATTAAACACCCCGATGCACCGGGCTACGAACCCGCCAACCCGTTTGGTTTAACCGGCGAAGAAGCTTGTCAATTGTGCTGGTACGCCGGCTTAAACGACTCGCTGAGTTCCTTTGGCATTTACGAATACAACCCGGCGCTGGACGTGCGCCAGGTAACCGCTACTACCATAGCGGTAATGCTTTGGTATTTTGTAGAAGGTTTTTACCACCGCAAAAACGAAACGGATTTTACCAGCAACAAATTTTTAAAATACGCCATTGGTTTCCACGATAACCCAAACAAAATGGTGTTTTACAAAAGTAAAGTCAGTGATAAATGGTGGATGGAAGTAGAACCGTTGCGCCCCGAGAAGCAAACTAAAATAATACCGTGCTCTTACGAAGATTACCTGCTCGCCGCCAAAGGCGAAATCCCCAACCGCTGGATTTTAACGCAGTCGCGGCTGGCGTAAGTAGTTGCAGGTTGCAGGTTTAAATTAGTTAAAGCGATATATAATTCCCAAGCGCGTAATGCGGGCATACGTTTTTAAATTTGCCCCTTCCAGGTTGGCCTGGTAGTTACTTAAGCCGTGCGCATATCCTAAACTTAAACCAATTTTTTGGTAATAAGCGGCTACATGCAGGCGGGCTCGCCAGTCAGCTTTTGGATGGGTTCGATTTAAGTCGGTGGTGAACTGGTAACCATCGCTACTTTTGGCAAATCCTTTCTCGTGACTATTCTGGCAAAAACCAACCTCTGGTCCGGCGGTTATATCCAGCTTCCAGTTATTTCTGCCTAGCCGTTTTCCTACAAAGAATTGCCAATTTGTAAATTCATTCCGTAAAATTGTTTCCCCATCGGTAATAAGTACCAGTTTGTAAGTATCCATACTTACATCAGTTATAGCAAGTTTGCTTTTCAGCACTTCGTAACCCGCTTGTAACCCCAATACTAATTTACGTTTTGTAACCCGCTGCACCTGCCCTGAAAAACCATACGACGTACCGGGCATTTTTCCGTAAGGATGATTCGTAAAATTAGGTTGATTGGCTACATCGCTCACAATGATAAAAGAACGGCTGGTAGCCGACTCTCCCCCAAACCAGGATAATCCGGAATTTACCTGGGCAGCAAATTCGATCTTCTGCCCCAGAGCTGCTGAAAACGAAACAGATGAAATAAGGAGAAAAAGATACTTTTTCATACAATGTTCGCCGGCTTAAATGGGAAGATTTTTAAAATTTATGGTGCGCTGCTATTTCCATAACCAAAAAGAACCTTCTGTGGTTGCACGTAAATTTTAAGTTAAAGTCCAAAACGTTTCAGAGGTGCTGTGTAACTATGCCATTCTAATAATTGCTTTGCTTCGTTGCAGATTATTTTGCTATCGGATTGGTTGTTGGTTCTTGCTGCCGCACATATACCGAGCGGGTACAGTCAACGCAAGTAGTCATGCTATTATCGGGCTTCCCCATAGCTCCAGACCAAATAGATCGGGTAAACAAAGTATCATTTTTTAATTGTAAAAATGTCCGGACATCTTCGCAGTTAGGAGATTCGTAATCCAAAGTCATTAGATAAACAGAATCCGGGTGCCCAACCAAAGCCGGGTATTTACTCATTAAGTATCTTTGTTCTGCAATTTTTTTACCATCTCTATACGTCTGGTATAAGCCATTATTATTTATACTGATCTTTTCGGAATAATCTACATGTTCCGGTGTTACCATTCCGTTCAAGTTAGAGTAATACCTTTGCACCAAAATGTATTGGCCAGAAAGTTCAGCGTAAACCTTTTTGGGAAGTGCTTCTTTCGTATCAGATTGGGTACAAGACCACATGGTAAAAACCGCAAATAAAATAAAAGCAGTTGTAGAAATTTGCCGGATCATATAGAGCTATTGTTAGAATAAATAAGTGACCCTAAATCATTAATTATAGTTGCACGTTAAAACATAGGCTGCAGAAAATATTTTAAGCAACAGCGTGTAAGTATGTACTTTTTATATTTGTTTTGATTAATGGAAGAAAAAGTACTCCCGGAATACACCAAACACCAATTGGCCTTGCGCAACGGGCAGGATCGCGACGAAATCTGGATTGCGTACGAAGGCAATATTTACGACGTAAAAAAATCGCGGCTGTGGCGCGACGGCAACCACTACGAACATTGGGCCGGCCAGGACTTAACCGAAGAACTGCAAGACGCTCCGCACGCCGACTATGTATTCGATAAATTTCAAATAATTGGCCGATTAAAGCAGTAACGAACAGGATTGAAAATTAACATTTATTTCGTTTAATTACTTCAACTTTAAGTACGGTTTTACTAAAATCAGTATACCAAATAAACTTACAACCTGTAACCTGCAACTTAAAACTTACCAATGAGCACCACCGAAACCGCTTCGAATTTTAATCACCTGGAAAAAATGGCGGTGCACGAGTTGCTGACCAATATTAACCAGGAAGATAAAACCGTACCGCTGGCCGTAGAAAAAGCAATTCCGCAACTAGAAGCGCTGGTAAAAGCAGTAGTCGAAAAAATGCGCGCCGGGGGTCGTTTGTTTTACATGGGCGCCGGTACCAGCGGGCGCTTGGGCATTGTAGATGCGTCGGAATGCCCGCCGACTTACGGCGTGCCGCACGGGTTGGTAGTAGGTATTATTGCGGGCGGCGACACGGCCATCCGGAAAGCCGTGGAATTTGCCGAAGATGATTTTAATCAAGCCTGGCAGGATTTACAAGCGCACGCCATTACCGATAAAGACGTAGTAGTAGGTATTGCCGCTTCCGGCAGAACGCCGTACGTTATTGGCGGATTGGAAACGGCCCGGCAGCACGGCCTGGTTACGGGGTGTATTGTGTGTAACGCCAGTTCTAAAGTAGCTGCCGCCGCCGAATATCCCGTGGAAATTATTACGGGTCCGGAGTTTGTCACCGGCAGCACCCGTATGAAAGCCGGCACCGCCCAAAAATTAGCTTTAAACATGCTCACCACCGCCACCATGATTCAACTGGGCCACGTAAAAGGTAACAAAATGGTGGACATGCAGCTTTCTAACCATAAATTGGTAAACCAGTTTAGTTTGGGCTTATTAGCCTTGGGTTTTAAAAAACACGATAAAATGG
>Ga0181466_1000142_pt3 | contig 10445 bp, 16 predicted proteins | sample InSIn4gowninarea_FD_119078 | JGI IMG/M metagenome (GOLD analysis project Ga0181466, IMG submission 119078) | Clean room microbial communities from NASA Spacecraft Assembly Facility at Jet Propulsion Laboratory, Pasadena, California, USA -... ... | reverse complement strand
CAAGGCCGCGCTGCTGAACGGAGCGGCGGACGGGTTCGAGCGGTGGTGGGGCGACACCAAGCACACAGTCCAGGGCCTGGAAGACAGAGGGCACGAGCTTGTGGGGCGGCAGCGCTCGCAGTCGCTGTCGCCTGCGAGGGGGGCGCGGAAGGGGAGTGGGAGTGGGTGGGAGGGGGAGAGGGGGGGCGGTGGGGAGGTGTGAGGGATAGTGAGGAGAGGAGGAATGGGGCGGGTGAGGATGGGGAGGGAGCAGGAGGAGAGGCTGAGGAGGGGGGCTGTGAGGAGGTTGCTTCGGCAGAGGATGAGTGGGAAGCATGCTAGTTGGGAGGGTGGGGAGAAGTTTGCGGTTCGGGGAGGGAGGTTATTGTACAAGAGGGACCGGTGGAGTTATTTTATCTAGGACTGGGCGTGGGAATGGATCCGGAAACGGTCATGGAACGGTCTGGGAACGGTCTGGGATGGGCAAGGAAAAGGCAAATGCTGGCTGGAACATCTCACTAGGCGAAGACTGGCTATCCAGTTCAATTGTAAGAGACGAGACATTCTAGTATATTAGTAATGAAGATATGGGTATACGCCAAACCCCTCGCTGTCGTCCCGTCGTGTGCTCATGTTGCTATTGTACACTTCCTCGTAAAGGAGACAGGTCACCAAGATCGCAACCTGCAGCATTAGGATATCGTCGACGTCCCCCCTCACCATCAAATTCCCCGTTTCCCGCTCCAGGAACGTCCCACCTTCCAACACATAGAGTACTCTCCTCACCTCAGATACTAACCTGACTCTTCCTCCTAACATTCCAACTCTGTCTCCTCTCCGTGTTCTCCCCGCCCTCGAAGCTCGCCTCACTCATAAACGGACTGCGCTCCCGTATCTGCGGCCCCTTAATCAACAGCATCACCGGCGCCAAGCTCAACAACAGCCCAATAAACCCCAACAACGTGCTCGCCCACTGAAACCCGAGATTCTTATACAGCGCCGGACTGCCCAGCGGCAAAAACGCACCGAACGAGTTCCTCCCCAACGACGCCGCCGACAGCGCCGACGCGGCGTACTTCTCGTACGCGTCGGACAGGTAGTTAACGACGGCCATATAGATCTCATAGATGCCGAGCCCCACGCATCCGATCGCCAGCGTCGGCCAAATCCAGTGCACGCTCGGGTAGCTCGTCCAGCCGTACCAGAACATGCCCGCCGTGAACAACAGGCTGCCCGGCACCGCGAAGTACAGCCGCGCCTCCGGGATCGGCTTGCCCGCGCGCTCCTTGTTGCGGCCGGCGGAGCGCAGGTAGAAGCGGTCCTGCAGCGGGTTAAGCACGGTGCCGACGATGGCGCCGGCCGAGATGGCGAGCTGGATGAGGGTTGTTTGGAAGACGGAGAAGCCGTAGTTTTTCTGGAAGGTCTGGGTTACGCTGGACTGGAAGAGGAAGAGGATGCCCCAGGCGAAGGAGATCCACAGCGTGAAGGAGAAGACGACCCATTCGGTCGCCAGCATGCGGCAGGGCCGCATGAAGGAGATCTTGATCATTTCGAGCATGGGTTTTTTGGTGAGCTCGGCGTGGGAGTAGGCGTTGCGGCCGGCTTTGCGGTTTTCTTTGGCGCGCCGGGTGAGAATTACGTCGGCGCGGGTTTCTTTGAGGATGAGGTAGAAGATGGGGAGGCAGCCGCCGTCGAAGGCGAGTTGGATGTAGTAGATCCTAGTATATCGATCTTAGTCTCTGGAGTGCGTGAGGTAAAAGGAGACGTAACATACCATCGCCAGTTCATGTTCCGCTGGATCGCGCCTCCAATGAAGGGACCTAGAGCAATACCGACGACGGAAGTCATACCAAAGATGGACATGGGCACACTTCTGGCTTTGTCGCCCTTCCAGATATCGGTGATAGTACCTCCTACGATATTGATGGACACAGAGGAAGCGCCTCCGCCGAAGAAACGCGCAATGATGAGCGTAGCGAAGTTGGGCGCGAAGGCACAGGGTATGAGCCATATCAGGAACAGGATGTATGATACCTGCCGTTCTGTCAGAGGAAGTATGGTCATGGGCTGGAGGCACTTACAAAGTAGCCGTACATACGTCCCGTCGTCTCCGTCATAGGGACGAACAGGAGCGGCCACACGGCTGCCCCCAGGTTCCACGAGGTTGTCGCCCAGAACAAGGTCGGGAAGCTCTCGTTGTTGATGCCGAATTCTTTGGCCATCTGCTCATTCCCAGAGCCGTATGCACCAGCGGGTAGACCAGTTAGGATTGAGCTTGTTCCTGTGTCAGTCCTCATTCTGATTGATCGAGGGCAACACATACATGAAACAAGTAGTAAGTGTGATCAGCCATTTCCTCTTGGTTGTCCAGTTGAACCTGTTGATTTGCATGTCAGTCACGTACCACTTGATTAATCGTGGCTACAACTTACGGGTTGTCTGGATCATCCGGACCATCCCAGTCAACAATTTCCTTACCGTCATCGTCTGTTGCACCTGACTGCTTTCGCTGGGCGTTTTCAATCTGGGTAGTGCCTGGTTTGCGGTTGGGATTGGAGCCTGCAGACGTTAGCTCAGCTGGTTTAATCTCGAATGGGGGGTGATCAAACGTACGGACTTGGACGTGCCTGCTGCCGAGCACATTCTCCTCCTCCTCGCGCTCTGCACCCTTCTCCACGTCCTTGTCGTCAGAGTGAGACATGACTTCCGATGCTCTCAACACCTTCCCCCAGACTCAACTAGGCCAACAGCAGTGATGACGTGATCGACGCGATTGAGAGATGCCAGTTGACAGATGAGTACTGAATGGAGCAGAAGCACACAGTGATAAAACGTGAGTCCTGTCAACCACACTAAGCCTTATGAAAAATTAGGAGAGAGATTGAGAGCAATGACTTATGACTACTAGCTGAAGGTAAGAGGAAGGAACCATTCCATCATAAGCACCGTGCGGAGAAGCCCAGCGCAACGGTCCACAACGACAGGATACCTGAGCATCCCAGATAGCTGTACAGTGACGTGGGCAGAGACACGCAACGTTCACCCACGGGACGGGCTGGCCGTTGCAGCTGGTGGCTTGTGACCAATGCCTGTGCCGTCTCACTGCTGCGTCCACGCGACGGGAACAGCCTGCGTTGCGGATGCATGGCAAGGCTCGGGAAGACGTTCATGGATGGCCAAGATCTAAGACGAACTGGTTCTTCGCAGACGTTAACGACGAACTGCTACATAGAGTTAAGCTTCATCTTAACGGTTGATCGGCGCTACTGTAGGCAGATCGCGAGGTGCGGAACGACCCTCGTGGTGGACGGTAGCGTTCACGTGATTCACTGGTTCACTAAAGTGTTCTGCCAATGGGAAATGGATTGCTGTTTTACGATAGGGCTCCCTTGTAGGTGCGCTCGACATGACAGCGGAGTCGTATCCGGATGGATGTTGTCATCAACCTTTCCCCAGCACCTTTTGCCTCGCGGAGTGCGGGGCTGATCTTTGCTCCCCGTCTCTTTGCGAATTGGGTCCAGACTGCCATTAGTCCTTTGAGTTCACAAAACTGTTTATTGCTGAATGGTGCAAATTGTTCTCGTATCTCATGCGTTGAACCTCATCCAGCATCGGGTTGCTTGTCTCTCTACTATTCTTGCAGTCCTTCGCACCTCAACTTTACCGGTACACAGGTGTCATCATGCATCCCCGGGTCGGCGTAGGGGTCTTCGTGCTTAACGAGGACGCGCAGTTCATCATTGGTCGGAGGAAGGGCAGCCATGGCGCAGGTAGATCATGGTTCCCGCGCGTCTAACTTTCAAGATTTACACCTGCTGAAACGCTCATGTTGACAGGCACGTGGGCCCTTCCAGGAGGCCATCTAGAGTTCAATGAGTCTATCGAGGCTTGTGCGGAGCGCGAAGTGCTGGAGGAGACTGGTCTGAATGTTGGCCATTTCCGCTTCTTGACTGCTACGAACGACATCATGCTGGCGGAGGGCAAGCACTATGTCACGTTGTTCGTAGGGTGCAGGATAACAGGTAGAGTGAAGAAGCCTCATGTGAGTCAACGTGCAGTCTGAACAGTATGTGGCAGCATCTATCTGACGGGAGATATGACAGGTTTTGGAGCCGGAGAAGTGTGAAGGCTGGCATTGGGTGACATGGGAAGAGATCCAGTCGTGGGCTAAGGAGAATACTGAACACATTGCAGAAGATGATGCCCGACAGCTTTTCCTACCACTACTGGACCTGTGCGAACAGCGTCCAGCGTTCCATGTTAGCAAATACTTTCAACTCAATTCTCTTTAAGACGATTGCGGCCGCGGAAAGCAGACTCGTATTCTGCCAAAATGCCGAACTCCAGCCAAAAGTGCCCAATACAACGACTATGTACAGTTCCTCAAGCAAGGCTTCTCATGCATCAGTGATGCATCCATGGCTGGCATCTTGCACGAGCTTGGCGTACTTGTACAAAGTACCTTTGGAGTACTTCAGCGCAGGCACCTGCCACTCCTTTCGCCTAGCCTCCAACTCCTCCTCGCTGAGCGAGACGTTGAGCTCTCTCGTCTCAGCATCGATGACGATCTCATCACCGTCCCTCACAAGCCCAATCGGCCCACCCTCCTGCGCTTCCGGGACAATGTGTCCGATAAGGAAGCCGTGACTGCCACCGCTGAACCGGCCGTCCGTGATCAGCGCGACGTCGTTGCCAAGTCCCGCGCCCATGATGGCGGAACTGGGCTTCAGCATCTCCGGCATACCAGGCCCACCCTTGGGACCTTCGTACCGGATGACAACAACGGTCTTCTCGCCCTTCTTGATCGCACCAGATTCGAGCGCTGCGACGAAGTCGTCTTCAGCGTCATACACCTTCGCCTTGCCGACGAATCGAAGTCCCTCTTTGCCGGTGATCTTGCCCACGCAGCCGCCTGGTGCAAGGCTGCCGCGCAGGATCTGGATGTGGCCGGTCTTCTTGATAGGGTTGTTGAACGGGCGGATGATTTTCTGATCCTCGGGGAACGAGGGAGCTTTCTCCAGGTTCTCCTTAAGTGTCTTGCCGGTCACGGTCATGCCGCTGCCGTCGATGACGCCCTCTTTGAGGAGGAATTTCAACAGAGCGGGTGTACCGCCCATATCATAGATGTCGGCCATGACGTATTTTCCGGAGGGCTTGAGGTCCGCTAGGAAGGGCGTCCGGTCACTGACAGCCTGGAAATCGTCGATTGTGAGCTTGATACCCACGGAGTCCGCAATAGCAATCAGATGAAGCACAGCGTTGGTTGAACCACCAGTAATCATAATGACAACCATAGCATTCTCGAGTGCTTGCCGCGTGATGATGTCCTTTGGCCGGATGTCCTGTGCTAAAAGGTTTTTAATTGCACCTCCTGCCGCTAAGCACTCCAGCTGCTTCGCCTTGGACTCCGCAGGGTTCGACGAGGAGCCTGGTAATGTCATGCCCATTGTCTCAATCGCCGTTGCCATGGTGTTGGCTGTGTACATGCCACCGCAGGCTCCACCTCCTGGACAGGCGTGCCTGATGATGTCGAACCTCGTCTCTTCGTTGATCTCGCCCGAAATGAACTGTCCGTACGCTTGGAACGCAGAGACAATATCGATGTGCTGATCCCCAAGCGATTTTGCACAACCTGGTGCTATTGTTCCTCCATACACCATCAACGAAGGCCTGTTGACTCGGCCCATGGCCATTATGACACCGGGCATGTTCTTGTCGCATCCAGGTATGGAGATGTTCCCGTCGTACCATTGCCCTCCCATGACCGTCTCAATAGAGTCGGCAATGATGTCTCGCGACTGTAAGGAGTACCGCATGCCCTTCGTACCCATGGAAATCGCATCACTGACGCCGATGGTGTTGAACTGCATCGCCTTAATCCCTGCCCGTTCCACGCCCTCCTTCACCTTGTTGTTCAGTTGCAGAAGATGCATGTTGCAGGGGTTTCCGGAGTACCAGACGGAGGATATGCCGACCTGGGCCTTGTCCATGTCCGTCTCGTTGAAGCCCGTGGCGTAAAGCATAGCCTGCGACGCTCCTTGAGACTTCGGTTGCGTGACATGTTGGCTGGTCTTGTTGAGCGCTGGCGGATCAGACGTTGTAGCGAATGTCCTTCTCCTTTAGGTGTTGTCAGCAACTGTTCACTGGTTGGATTCGCAGGCATAGTATCAGATTGAATGCGTGAGGCTGAGGATTTCTCGCGTCCAATCTCTTAGGTATCGACATTGACCGAGGATCACACGTACTTTAGTTGCCAGAGGTTCCTTGAGCACCAGCTCGGCCGAGCTCCAGCGAGCCCAAGCCGTGGGAGAAGCATTGTTAACAGCGCGTAGAGTCACGAAACACGGCTTGGCAGACGAAGATTTCGATACACTCACGGGAAAATGTAAAGCCGAGGTATACTGTCCACATTGCGGAGGTTGCACCGGACATACATACATCCTCTTGTGGACTCAGCCAAAGTCTGTATGACCTGAACCTAACCTCGTGTTGCAGTACTATGCTTGCATGTTTGAGGATTCACAACGAATGAATGCGGATGCCGGGTATGTGGATCCATGAATCTATCTACGTACAGAAACGAGCAACGGTAACCGCAATGAAAGGCAGAATGATAACAGCAGAACAAACCCCTCAATCTTCAACTCGTCTCCAGGCTCTAGGGGTGAAGTACCAGCAAATGCATCTCTATTGAAGGAAGAAAGGTGTTTGTTGATATCTCCATCTATTCGTGGGCGGCCCAGTTACCGCCTCAGCTGGTTAACCTGCTTGATATGTCGATGTTTTCCCCCCTATCTGTCTTGTCCAGATAGGTGCTGTTCGGAGGAGAACTACGCTGCTAAGAACTATATGAGATGTCAAGGAATGGGAGTAGGGAGAGAGGCGTTTCGGCAGTAGAATTATAAACAGCAACTTGAGTAAAGATGAGAAAAGTTCGCATTCCCAGTACCACTCTACACAACGCCAAACCTATGTACAAAAAGCTCCTCCGATCGCCTTCACTCCTATTACCCTCGGTAGTAAGCGTGTGTGTGTGTCATGACCCGTGAGCTCATTCATCCCCGCTGCGTTAACAAAGCCCCCATCAAAGCAAAGAGGAACAGAACAGAAAAGAAGCAACTCCCTCTCCCCACCACCCGCCCAACATCTACAACAAGCCCCCATCCATTCTACAGTCACCGAAACCAACCCAACACGAAATTACAGCAAAACAGCGCCAACGCACCCCCCACAATCACCGCCACCGGCGACACCGCCGCCCTCGGCTGCTCCTGCTGCTTCTGCCTCGCCTGCGCCTGATCCTTCGCCGGTTCCGTCGGCGAGCCCTCAGCCCCCGAATCCGGATGCTCCCTCGGCGTCATGGGCGGCGTCGGCAGCGCCCTGGGATTCTCAGCGCGGACCTCCGGCTCCGCCGCAGTGGCCGTGAACGGTTTCCTCCTTACAGCAGCCGGAGGCTCGGAGGAGTGCTCGGGCTGGGCGCCGTCGAGCGAGGAGGAGAGGTCGGCTTCCGCGGTGCTGCTGCGGGCGGGGTGATGGTGATGGGCGTAGTCTTCGAGGACGGACTTTTTGTCTTTGGGGGAGTGGATAGGGACGCCCTCGTCGAAGACGTCGGCTTCGTCGTCGTCGTCTTCTTCCTCGTCGATGGCGTCCATGTTGCTGTGGGAGCTGTGGGAGGGGCGGAGGGGCGCGCCGTCGAGGGACTCGTGGGAGCTGAGACGCCGGATCGTTTCCATTATGCCTTGTTGAGAGGTGTCGATGCGTTCGAGGGAGGGGTCGTTGAGGTCGGGCTCGGGGAATGCAGGGGAGTCCTCCTGGTCGAGACTCGCTCCATTAAGGGAGATGGGGCTTCGGGGGCTTTGCGGTTGTTGTTTCGCTGAGAGAACAGGGCTGCTTTCCAGAGAGCCGATCTCGTGGGGCAGGAGAGGGACCTGGTCAGACTCGTAGGATGTCTCGTGGTGGAACAGAGGGCCGCGTTCGCTGACAGGCGTCTCGAGTACGCGATTTGAGTCAAGCTCGTCATCGGCGTCATCCACTCGAGGAATGTCCACATCCTGAGTGACGGAGTTGGCCTGCTCAGCAGCGGTAGGGATGTCCAGTGTAGGCTCTACCGAAGAGGCTTCGGCGGTTTCGACAGTGGTGTCTTCGACGTTTATGCTCGGAGCAGGTTGACTATTTTGACCCGAGGGTGCCGGGGCGGAGGTTGCTGGCTTGGGTACGCTCTCTTTCACGGGCGCAGGCACAACGCGCAAGATGTTGTTCACGAAGCCACCTTCATCGACGACTGGATACGGTGTCAGCTCAACAATCACTGCTCTAGGATAGCATGCAATGCTTACTGGTCTCGTGGGTCTCATCAGTGACCCACCAATCTCCAACGCCGAGCCGGAACTTGAATTCGTACACTCCCTCCTCAACGTCGTGGAACGTCTTGGAGAAGACCATGTTTCCGTCCTCCTTCTGGGTGGCCTCCATCTCGAACGGCTGCCATTCTGCGAACGCTGCCGCAACGAAGACTGGCGGCTGTGTGCCCGGCTTGTCCCATGTTAACGTGACAGTCTGCTTGGTGCGCGCAGACTGGGAGGTGGTCGACGACATCGCGGTAGGATTGGCGAGAACTGCTGGAAAGGAGCAAGTTCTGTTGGAGCAGGGTGATCGGGTGTAGTAGTCGTATATAAGGAATACGACGGGGTAAGTTTATTTAGTGGATCGATAAGAGGAGCGTTAGGTCTAGGGTGGAAAAATTACGTCAGTCGCCCGCGTGTTGGAGTCTTTGAGCACAATTGCGGTGTTGAGGGTGAGGTTAAGAAGATGAGGTGAGGGAGAGAGTAGGTAGGTGACTTGAGTGAAGAAGAGGACTGAGGATATGTGCCTCAATGGTAGGGAAAGGGAGCGTGTGAGACACGCGGGTAGTAGTGAGCGACTTACCAAACAGCGACTACCTTACACGATCAGCTCTAGCTGTCACTCACGGACTTTTGCGGCAGGAGATTTGATGGCTTGACGGCCTGGTTAAAAGGCAAGAAGGCGTTGGTGCAAAAGGGAGTGGGCACCGCCAAAAGCAGAAAACCCCAAGGGGCGCGCTCTCCTCGATGCACGTTGGGAAGCCAACATGCAACGTTGAGCGCCTTCTTCTCGGGCGAGCTCTCGCAATATCCGGGCCGGGATTTCGCGCACAGCAGTGTGGTTTGGCTGCTTGTCCACACAAGAAAGGCTGCAGACGCAGGTGCAGGTGCAGGTGCAAGAGGAGGTTGGAACGGCTGGGGTTCGTGGAGAGATTTTCGCTTGGACAGTGCGAAAGCTCAATGATGGCAATTCTTCATCGTGATGCAATCCTGGCTCGCAAAAAAATCCACTTTTTCCCCACACCGAACTAGCGGCTAGGCCGCCCGTTGGGGATCCATCCGCTCGTTTGCTGAGCCAATCACCAGGACTGGCATGTGAAGGTTGCTCTACACCTGCCCTCGTTCTTCTGCTGAAGCTTCGAAACACATTATCTGTGTCTATTGTAGAGATCTACATTGCTCTATGTTTCAAGATGTCAAGCCGTGCAAGCCACGAGTGAACCCCTTTCCAAACATTGACTCTCTGAATCGGTGACTCGGCGTTGGCCGCATGCCGTTGCCACCAGCTGCTGCTCTCCAGATACCCCTCAACGTCTTCCCCCACGCTGCACCCACCCGTTTGGAACACCCACACATACGAGGATCTTGCCCACTGTGAGAAATGGAGTGCATAGGTTCTGCATTTGCACACTAAACCTTCCAGCCAATCAAGCTCGAATACTCCATATCGTCGATCTGACATTGTCTCTCTGATTGAGGAAAGCACGCACATGCCATGTAGTGCCAAGTTGCTGGATTCTGAGACTCAGTCCCCCGCAACCTTAAGACCAAGGTCCGGGTTGAAAACCATCTCGTCCAAGGCTCAACTCTTGAGGTCTGAGAATGTTCTTATAAAAACATTGGATCCTTCATAGGCAAGAACGGAATCTTGACGAGGGCGAAGAAAGTACCAAGGCATCGTACACTGAACACAGGATTTATGGACAGAAGCCCATTGCTATCACGCTTTGATTCTGTGCAATTGGAAGCCGTTGCAGCCCCAGCTGCACTCTCGAAGTAACTAATCTACACACAACCCCCTGGCCAGCGCCCGCCCAGCCAAGCGGCATAGGAGACAGAACATCTCCGTTCGAGAAGAAGCAAATACATCAAGCATCCTCCACCCCAATGCTTTTTATCCACAACTTTCAAAACCAACCACTCTGAAGTGAAGACAACCCCCCACAACCTACCCCCACCTTGCCGCCTCCCGCTCAACCTCCACCCTCCTCGCCCTCGCCTCATCATTCTCCTCATCCTCGTACTTATATCCCCCCCTCCTCTCCTTCCTCCTCCTCTTCCTCATCAGATGCATCAGCAGCGATACCAAAAGCATAATTTCCAGAACCAGAATCGTTCCCAGGG
>Ga0181466_1000934_pt1 | contig 10452 bp, 8 predicted proteins | sample InSIn4gowninarea_FD_119078 | JGI IMG/M metagenome (GOLD analysis project Ga0181466, IMG submission 119078) | Clean room microbial communities from NASA Spacecraft Assembly Facility at Jet Propulsion Laboratory, Pasadena, California, USA -... ... | reverse complement strand
TGGAAAAATGAGCACCTACTTCCAAGTTTACTTGCTGGAGGATGAGAGTATGTTGAGGTAGCCCTTTTTGTCGGAATTCCCGTACCCGCCTTTGTTGTGAGTACTTTTCCGCACCGCTCCCGTACTTTACCAAGACTCTTGTCCGAGAATTTTGTTGGAGGGAATCCTCCACACTCTTGAACAAGGATTCAAAGTTACTTCCCTATTTCGAAAAGCTTTGGGGTCTTAAAATGGGGTATGCGGGGAAAATGACTAAATGAGGCTCAAGGGGAAACTATGGTGAAGGGACTATGGCTGTAAATTCTTGAATTTCAGAATCTGAAGCAAGCAAGACCACTCAATTCTTGGCCGGGATTCTGTGGACAAGGAGGGGCTCAATTTGCTCACAACATGAAGAGGGTTGCATGCAAAAACATGAAGTAAAAAGGGGGGAGGAGTGGGGATAGAAATTCTGTGGAGAAATGGCAAGTTGACAAGCTTGAGGGAGAGGGAATTGAGGAAGAAAAGATGGTTGGGGCAGCACTGGGGCAAGGGGGAGCTCTCCTTTTTTCTCTAAGGCTCCCTCCCATGGCCTTTTATAGCCATGGGAGCCCAAGGGGTGGGGACCACTTGGGTCCCCCTCCTCCATCTGGGAGGAGGCGGGCTGTAGCCTGCCACACAGGCTGTGCCTGCTTCCCCTCTTGATGGAGGGGGCTCCCATTACCCATTGACCAAGGTCAATGGGTAATGGGAGTGGTCCCTATGGGTAAAGGGCCAAGGTCAATGGGTAATGGGAGTGGTCCCTATGGGTAAAGGGCCAAGGTCAATGATGGTGGGTAATGGGAGTGGTCCCTATGGGTAAAGGGCCACTCCCATGGGTTTATAATCCCCCCCTCCTATGCCTAGGGGTATAGGGGGGACAAAGAGTTATTGCAAGAAAGGCCCTTTTTCCAGATTTTTCATTAAGACAAATTTTGGGTTTCCTTGGTTTTCCAGTATTTTGAGCAATTTTCACCTAGTTTTGGTTGAGAATTTAGAGTTTTCACAAGCTTTTACTTCTCCCATTGTACAGGGTCCTTTGATGGATGTGAAATTTAATTTATGAGATCCATCCCATCAGGCTATCTCCTTACATGGATTTTGGGATTTTTCTCTAATTTTATTTGCAAAAATCACTTTTTATCAGGACATATTAACTTCATAAATGCTTGGCCTTACAATTTTTATTATCCTTTTTCCAAGAATTATTTTTCATACAAGAATTGAATATTTCTATGACCAAAGGTAAAACCTTTGATGGGGTATTGGGTTATTTAATCCAGGGAGGTGACCTTAGAATTGGTAAATTTCCTAAGGTTTCTCAATTAGAAGACAGGTGCCCATTTTTCCAAGGTTCCTTTAACCCTTTACTTGCAATGATATTTTCTTGCCCTAAATAATATTTTGAAACCATGTGAGACCCTGGAATCCAGCTATATATGGTTTCTTATTTTATGAGCACAAGAAGTTAATGTTAATGTGTGCCAAGGATCCTACCTTTAATTTTTTTCTAAAAAGAATTTACATGATCAAATTTTCCTGAGGGGACTGGCTTGGAAATTTTATTCCTGGTCTAGGGTAAGGGGAATCTTACATCCTTCCCCCCTTGAAAAACCCGAGATGTCCTCATCTCGCGAATAGGGGGTAATCTTTCCCTAGATCTTCCTCCTTTTCCCAAGTGGCATCCTCTACTATGGGGTAAAACTTCCACTTGACCAGGTATTCCCGGAGAGTACGATTTCGAAGGGATTTCTCACGCACATCTAAAGCTTCCTCAGGTTCTAGCTCAAGTTGTCCTTGAGCTGGAAAGGTCATTTGCTCCTCATCTAAGATGTGTTAAGAAATAGAAGAAGGAGGGAGCACACACACCATAGGAGCAAACCCTAATCCATATCATAAACATAAACAAGGAGCGAAGCCATAACCAACCTCTCTCTCACACTCCACAAAGGGAACACACAATAAGTGATGTGTCCACACTACAAAAGTAGACCTAATCTAATGTCCACACATGACCAACTGGACGCGGTCATAAATCCACACAACCTAATGAAGTAAACATGTCTGGCACACCCATGTGCTATCCTCCAGCTGTACCAGCTGTACACGAGCTTGAAGTCTCAACACTCCCCCTCAAGCTCGACATGTCCATCTCTAGTACTCCCAATCTGGTACGAAAGTACTCAAACTTGTCTTTACCAAGAGCTTTGGTAAAAACATCGGCAATCTGCTCATCTGTAGGCACATAAGTCAAGTCTACATGCCCATCTAACACTTTCTCCCTGATAAAATGATAGTGGACCTCAATGTGTTTGGTCCTGGCATGATAGACTGGGTTACTAGCAAGCTGTATGCTGCTCATGTTGTCACAATGGATGACAACACTCATGTCACTCTGCTGACCGCCGACATCACCAAGCATCTTCTTCAACCACATAGCCTCACATGCAGCTATGGCTGCTCCACGGTACTCGGCCTCTGTGGTAGATAAAGCAACTGTAGGTTGCTTCTTGCTGCTCCAACTCACAGCACCACTACCAAGGCTGAAAACATAGCCACTGGTAGACCTCCTGTCAATGGCACTACCGGCCCAATCTGCATCTGTAAATCCATGAACATGCATGTCTTTTCCTACCTCATATAAAAGACCATAGTGTGATGTAGCTTTGACATATCTCATGATGCGTCTCACAGCATCCAAATGAGGCTTGCGGGGGCTCTGCATAAACTGGCTGACTAGTCCCACCGCATAACTAAGATCCGGCCTCGTAATGGTCATGTAAATAAGACTTCCGACCATTTTTCTATACATGGTGACATCCTCTACCTCGTCACCCAAATCAGCCCTGAGCTTCATGTTTTGCTCCAAGGGTGTACTCATCGGTTTGCATGCCGTCATACCATACTTGGCTAGCATGTCAAGTGCATACTGCCTCTGTACTAGCCATATACCATGGCTTGTTCTAACCACTTCAATACCCAGAAAGAACCTTAACTCTCCAAGGTCTTTCATGTCAAATTCATTGCATAAAGAGGCTTTCACATCATCAATACCTGTCACATGATCACCTGTGAGAATCAAGTCATCTACATAAATGACTATCACAACAATACCATGATCTGTCTTCTTCACATAAAGTGAAGAATCTGCATTTCCCACAACAAACCCAATACTGACAAGGTACCTGCTGATCTTGTCACTCCATGCACGTGGGGCTTGCTTTAGACCATACAATGCCTTTTTCAACTTGCATACAAAAGAGGGATACTTGGGGTGTACATACCCCTCAGGCTGTGCCATGTAAACCTCCTCTTCCAAATCACCATTCAAGAACGCATTCTTGACATCCATTTGATGCAAGTTCCAACCTTTTTGTGCTGCCAATGCAATAATGGACCTCACGGTGGCCATCTTTGCCACGGGACTAAAGGTCTCATCATAATCAAGACCATATGTCTGCGCATAGCCTTTGGCGACCAGCCTTGCCTTGTGGCGTTCTATGCTTCCATCCGACTTGCATTTAACCTTGTAAACCCATTTACAGCCAATGACATTCTTGCCTTGTGGTAGCTCAACCAACTCCCATGTGTCATTCCTTGACAAAGCATCCATCTCTTCATCCATTGCTTTGTCCCACTCATGCTTTCCATGTGCATGCTTAAAACCTGTAGGCTCCTCATGTTTTATGATAGAGGTCATATATGCATAATGCATCGCATATCCTTTGTATGACAATCTTTGCACAGGGTATTTAACCCTCTGCGACCTCCGCAAAACCTGCGGGTCACTATGAGCTCCACCATGGGCTCGCTCATGTGGCGGTACATACCTGCTTTGTCTCACACCTGGAGTGCGCAAAGTTGGGATTCCCAACTCCTCATCAAGACTCTCAGAACCTGACGAGTCATAACCACCACTGACAATGCCAACACCTGAAATTTTTTGCTTCCCTTTGTCAGTCACTTTGCTAGTACTAGTACTAGCATCATCATGTCGTAGTCTCCCTGACCAAGGCTTCACACTAGCCTCACCACTGGATGTGTCAGTGGGTCCTGACAAGCTAGTAGTACTATCCATAGGTGGCAAATTCACCTGTACCTGTGAATCAATGTCATCCACAACCATTTGATGATCACTATCACTGTACCAACTTCCCAACTCATCAAAGATAACATCCCTGCTAATGACAACCTGTTTTGTCGAGGGATTGAAACACTTGTATGCCTTCCTATCAAGCGCATACCCAATAAATACACATTTCTCTGCCTTCGGATCTAGCTTCCGTCTTCGCTCATCCAGAATGTGCACATAAGCAATGCAACCAAAAACCTTCAAATGGCTCACATCCGGCCTAAAACCTGTAAGCCTCATCTCTGGAGTGCTCTCATGTATGGCTGCAGTGGGAGTCCTGTTAAGCAAGTACACAGCTGTTGCACATGCTTCTGCCCAAAAATAGTTAGGCATACTCTTCTCATTCAACATGGCTCGTGCAATCTCACCAATGACTCTGTTCTTCCTCTCAGCTACACCATTCTGCTGAGGTGTATACCTGCACGTCACTTGTCTCCGTATACCATGATCACGTAAGAACCCATCAAAGGCTCTAGACATGTACTCTCCACCGCCATCTGTCCTTAGACACTTAATCCAAGCACCATACTGCTTCTCAGCATATACTTTGAATTCCTTGAATTTCTCAAAAGCATCGCTCTTCTCTTTCAAGAAGTATATCCAGGTTTTCCTGCTGAAGTCATCTATAAAGGTGACATAGTACCTGCATCCACTGATAGTAGGAGTCTGTGCTGGACCCCATATGTCACTGTGAATGACCTCCAAAGGCCACCTGCTCAATTGACTATCCTTGGGAAAAGGTAGCCGTACCTGCTTACCAAACTGACAGGCATCGCACATGTGATTACTGCCATCATACTTAAACCTGGGCAGCCCACCAACTATGCCTTTTGCTTGCATAGATTTCAGCTTTTGCACATTAACATGGCCAATCCTTTTATGCCAAATATCAATATCTGGCACCACACCTTGACCTTTTGAAAACATGGCAGTCTTCAACTCAGGAATCCCTGCATCAAGTTTGAATAACCTGCCATCCTTTTTACCCTTGGCTATCAGCTTACAGCCATTCTTAAAATCCTCAACAAAGCACCCATGTTGGTTAAACCTCACCTGTAATCCTTGTTCTACCATCTGACCAACTGAGGCTAGATTCTTTGTAATAGATGGCACATAAAGCACATCCGACATACTTTTCACCTTGCCATCATGCATCTTAAGAGGAACACTGCCTGTATGTGTGATGGCATGCTGTGTGTCATCACCTGTCACCACATACCCTTGTGACTGAGTAGGCATCAACCTATCAAACCACTCACCATGACAGGTCATGTGGTTTGATGCTCCTGAGTCCATGTACCATGTGTCATCCACCAACTCTTTTTGAGATGACATTGTACCCATTACATGCTTCATTGCAAACAAATGATCCGCATGTCCCTCATTGCTTGAGGATGCATAATTACCATGAACTCTTCCTCCTCGAGTATCATTTTGCTTCTTGTAACAGTCCCTCGCCATGTGCCCAAACTTGCCACAATAATGGCACTCAACTCCATTGGCATTTTGTTGTGATCCTTGCCATCTACCATGGCCACCACGAGCACCTGCTCTCCCCCTTGCTGGGGCATATGTATTCTTGCCACAAGCACCATAGGACTGCTGAACATTCTGCTGTTGTGGAGGCCTATCCTGCCATCCACGGCCAACACCACGGCCTCTCGTAAATGTTCTCCCCCTGCCTCTAGCACCTCTAGAGTAGAAAGCTTGGTCTCTTGAATGACCACCTGTGCTAGATGACGAAGTACCAAGTCCGAGCTTCAGCTCCTCTGTGATGAGCAAAGAACACAACTCATCAAAGTCCGGGGGGTTTCCACCTCTCACTGCTATGGAGGTGTCAAAGTTTTTGTATTCCTTACCTAGCCCATTCAAGGCTAGAGCAACCAAATCACTATCCTCAACCGGTGAATTGATTGAAGCAAGAGCATCTGCTAACCCTTTGATGTCTTGCACATAATCCTGAATGCTTCGGTTGTTCTTGACAACACTATGTAGTTTCTGCTTCAATTGCAACTTCCTAGCTTGAGTATTCGTGTCATACATCCTGACAAGTGTATCCCATGCATCACGTGGGTTGTCTTCATTCTGTATATGGCATAGCATACCATCTGAGACACATATTGCAAAATAGTGTAGTACCCTGTTAGCTCTTTTAGTCCATACTCTGTGAGCTTGAACCATTGCTGGTGTGGGGTTGGGTACCTGTATCCTTGGTTCCGCTTCTTCACCTGAGACTAGGCTCCAAAATCCTTTTCCTTTCAAAAAACTCTGCATCTTGTACTTCCAAGACTGGAAGTTGTTTCGATCCAACTTCTCCCCCACAATCTGTACTGGGCCATCACCCATGATTGCTTACAGATTGTATTCGAAACACAATGTAACAAGTGAACCTTGGACAATGCTCCAATGAGCTCACTCTTCCAGTAGAGCTCCTCACTCTAGTTGAGTAGAGTAGAGTGAAAAAAAGACAGAAATGAACCCTGTAGTGGCACACTTCCCAAAGCTATCCCAAGCTTCAAATCACTGTAAAATGCTTCGAATATGTGTTTAGCATACACATTCACATCCCATGACTCTCCATTGCATGCATATCAATCACCCAAGGCATCATACTTCAAAATATTTGAGTTGAAATTTTCTGGTTTTTTTCTCGCCAGAAAACCAGTAAAAAACCAGTCAAGAAATGGTCTTTAATCCTTCCAAATGTTGTTGAAAATCAAGTTTGAAGCTTGCATTATCTTCCCACTAACTTGCTCCAAGTTCTCCTAAGAGGAATTGATCAAATACATCAAGATGAAGGAGCACCAATGAAAAAAGTAACTCTCTGTTTTGCTTTTCCTGCACCTGTCAGTGACCAATAGTCACTAAAGAGCTCATAAATCCTTCAAATCTCAATGAAATCCAAAAATTTTTGATTCAAAAGTTTGCCAACATCTTGCTCCTTGCTTCCACCAGAGGAATTAGCTCCATTTGCAATAATGAGTGAGCTAGAGATTGATTTGTAAGGCCCTGTTTTTCCAAGACAGTTCTGGAAACCTGCATATGACTGATCTAACACTTCAATGAGCTTCAAAACCTTGCAATGAGCTCCAAGTAATCTTTCCTAGGCCTTAGAAATGTTGTTGCTAAGCTCCCCAAGCTTTGAACCACTTGATTTGGCCTTGAAATGAGTAAGTTACACCAATTTTGATGAAAACTGTCCCAAATGAGCATGAAAAAAGTGCCGCCTGCTTGTATGGGCTGTAGGGAGGGGGCTTATCCCATTTGATGGTCCACACACCTTAGCAATGACCTAATCTAGGTGGAGTATGAAGGGCATGAGTCAATTTTGCATATCCCATTGGCATTTGATCCTCCACGGACCATGTATTCCCTGTTTTGAAGAGGCTCTCAAAAACCAGAATTTGCCTTCAAAAAATTGCTCATAATTGCTTCAAAAATACATGAATGATTTGCTCCCAAGTTGTACATTCACTTGCATAAGGACAATACATGTAAACCTTAGTGACTTGCTTGCATTTGCTCAATGCATTTGCCAATAATACATTCCTTCACAAGCTTTCCATGAAAGCTTCAAAAACCAGAAATTTGTGCTTGCTTTGGCACCTCAAATCTTCACAGTCACTAACTCTTGCACCTGCAATCCACTCAAGGGTGTTTTGCTTGACTTATCGGTGGTCCTTAGCTTTCAGATCTGTATCCGAGGTGTGTTCCACAGCTTCTTCTTGCTTCAAGCTCCAATGGCTTCCTTCACAGCTTTTCCTTCATAGCTTCTTCTTCACAGCTTCATTCACTCACTCACTACCACACTATTGAGCACCAGGCTCTGATACCATGTTAAGAAATAGAAGAAGGAGGGAGCACACACACCATAGGAGCAAACCCTAATCCATATCATAAACATAAACAAGGAGCGAAGCCATAGCCAACCTCTCTCTCACACTCCACAAAGGGAACACACAATAAGTGATGTGTCCACACTACAAAAGTAGACCTAATCTAATGTCCACACATGACCAGCTGGACGCGCTCATAAATCCACACAACCTAATGAAGTAAACATGTCTGGCACACCCATGTGCTATCCTCCAGCTGTACCAGCTGTACACGAGCTTGAAGTCTCAACAAGATGTGACTGGGATCTGGTACATACTTCTTTAGCAAGCTAATATGAAAGACATTGTGTACCTTCAGTTGAGGAGGTAGCAGCAATTTGTAGGCTTGGTCTCCTACTTTCCGGGTGATCACATATGGTCCACAGTACCTTGGAGAAAGATTCTTGTACTTGCCCAAGGATATAGAACTCCTCTTGGGCCGTACACGAAGAAATACCATGTCTCCTTGTTCAAAGGTTCTTATTACAGATTGCTTTGCATCAGCATAATGCTTCTGAAGATCTTGGGATGCCTTTATATCTTTCCGGATGGTTTGCATTTTGATGATCCATTTCATCTAGCATTTGCCTCAATACTTCTACTCTGATCATTGGGTTAGACCAAGTTAACGGGGTGAGACAGTCTTGATCGTAGAGTGCCTTGAATGGACTCATCCCGATGCTGCGGTGGTAAGAAGCATTATAAGCAAATTCAATGAGATGAAGGTAGCTCATCCATTTTTTAGGTTCCCTACCGCAATAGGATCGGAGGATATCCTCGATCACTTGATTAACCCTCTCGGTTTGAGTTTCAGGGTGGTAGGCTGTGCTGAGGTTTAAGGAGGTACCTATAACTTCAAAGAAGGTGGTCCAAAACCTTGACGTAAATTTGGCATCCCGATCACTGTGACTATCCATGTAATCTAAAAATCTCCTTAATAAAGACTTTGGCTATATCCATTGCTGTGAAGGTTACCTTTACGGGGATTAAGTGTGCAACCTTTGTAAGACGGTCAACCACAACAAAGATTGAGTTATACCCCGACTATACCCCGACTGTACTGTAGGCAAACTTGTGACAAAATCCATACATATACATTCCCATTTCATTTGCGGAATGTCCAAGGGCTGTAACATTGCAGGCATCTTGACTCATTTGGCCTCGACTCTCTGGCATACAAGACATTGGAGGACATGATGCATTACGTCCCCTTTCAGACCTGGCCAAAAGAAGCTCTTCTTGATTGACATGTAGGTCTTTATGTAACCAAGGTGTCCAGCTATAGGACTATCATGGGCTTCTGCCAATAGTCTTTTCCTGATCTCACCTTCTCGAGGAATGCATAGCCGCTCATTAAAGTATAAGCAATCATTTGCCAACCTATACCCTTGCATAGTTCTTAGTTCCTTAGAATTTTTACTCTCTTTAAGAAGTAGAGTAATGACCGGGGCAAAGAAACTATCTTGGTTGATCTCCCTTTTTACTTCATCAATCAATGGACTAGAGATCACAGAGATTGCAAACAAGGATACCTTCCGACTCAAGGCATCTGCAACTACATTGGCCTTACCTGGCCGATACTTGATTTCAAAGTCAAACTCTTGGAGAGTCTGCATCCATCTCCTCTGACGCATGTTGAGATTATCCTGAGTGAAAATCCATTTCAAACTCTGATGATCAGTTACCAAGGTGAACGTTTGTCCCAAAAGGTAATGCCTCCACAACTTTAGTGCATAGATGAATGCGAGTAATTCCAAGTCATGGTAGGCAGCATAATTCCTTTCATGGGTCCTGAGTTTCCTGGACTCATAAGCAACTGCATGACCTTCCTGCATCAAAACTCCACCTATGGCAAAACCACTGGCATCGGGTAATCACTTCAAAAGGCTTATTGATGAAGTCACGAAATTTAAGATTGGATCGGATACCAAAGCCACTTTTAGCTAATCAAAAGCACTTTGGCACATAGGTGTCCATTGAAAAAGTTGGTCCTTTTTCAAGAGGGCTGTCAGGGGGGAGGATATCTTTGCATATCTAGGTATGAAAATTCAATACCAACCCGTCAAGCCTAAAAATCCCCTGACTTCCTTCATTGTCCGAGGTTCTGGCCAATCAATCACTGCCTGCACTTTTCTGCACCAGTTGGCTGTGCTCGTGGCACCAATTCTATCTCATGATCTACTTCCCTTACTGGAGGCATCTCTGACAGCTCTTCAGGGAATATATCCTCATATTCACTTAACCAAGCTAGTTCCCCAGAAGGTTCCTCTTGATTCACCGGGTTTAATTTGACCACATAAATAGGTTGCCTTTTTCCTAGCCCTTTCAATAGCTTAGAGGCTCTTACTAACTGTGCTGCTGAGGGTCCCATTGGTTCTACACACATGTGTGCATGAGTATGTGTGAATTCATGAGTGTGTATGTGTG
>Ga0181466_1000932_pt1 | contig 10455 bp, 10 predicted proteins | sample InSIn4gowninarea_FD_119078 | JGI IMG/M metagenome (GOLD analysis project Ga0181466, IMG submission 119078) | Clean room microbial communities from NASA Spacecraft Assembly Facility at Jet Propulsion Laboratory, Pasadena, California, USA -... ... | reverse complement strand
TGCTAATGCGCTAGTCAATTTCGAACGTCGCTACGATAATTTTATCGGTGGGGAGTGGGTAGCTCCCGCGGATGGGGAATATTTTGAGAATGTGAGTCCCGTCGACGGCCAGGTGTTTACGGAAATTGCCCGTTCAAAAGAGACGGATGTGGACAGAGCATTGGACGCCGCTCATGAAGCGAAAGCAGCATGGGGAGAGACATCCGTTGCCGACCGTGCCAGGATTTTAAACAAGATTGCCGACCGTATGGAAGAGAATCTGGAAAAACTTGCGGTTGCAGAAACGTGGGATAACGGTAAACCGGTTCGCGAGGCATTGGCGGCCGACATTCCCAATGCCATTGATCATTTTCGGTATTTTGCAAGTGTCATTCGTGCCCAGGAAGGCGGGATATCACAAATTGATGAAGATACCGTCGCCTATCATTTTCATGAACCGCTTGGGGTAACCGGGCAAATCATCCCCTGGAATTTTCCTATCCTCATGATGTCCTGGAAAGTGGCGCCGGCGCTTGCGGCCGGGAACTGTACCATCTTAAAACCTGCTGAACAGACGCCGGCGTCGATCAACATTTGGCTGGAGTTGGTACACGACCTGTTGCCGCCGGGAGTCCTTAATGTCGTGCAGGGGTTTGGCCTGGAGGCAGGGAAGCCACTCGCCCAGAGCGATAAAGTCGATAAAGTCGCCTTCACCGGTGAGACAACGACCGGCCGGATGATTATGCAATACGCTTCCGAGAACATCATCCCGGTGACCCTTGAGCTTGGCGGGAAGTCGCCGAATATCTTTTTCGCCGATGTCATGGATAAAGACGACGGCTATCTCGAAAAAGCGATCGAAGGTTTTGTCATGTTTGCCCTCAATAACGGGGAGGTCTGCACTTGCCCATCACGTGCCCTGATTGATGAATCCATTTATGATGCATTCATGGACCGGGCTTTGAAAAAGGTAAAAGAAATCAAAGGCGGCGACCCCCTTGATACAAATACGATGATCGGGGCGCAAGTGTCCGAGGAACAACTGGAAAAAATCCTTTCCTATTTTGACATAGCCAAACAAGAAGGCGCAGAAGTGATTACCGGCGGCAATCGTAAAAAATATGAAGGCGATCAAATCGAAGGGTATTACGTCGAGCCGACGATTTTCAAAGGGCATAACAAAATGCGTGTCTTCCAGGAAGAAATTTTCGGCCCCGTCGTTTCTGTTACGACGTTCAACGGCTACGATGAAGCATTAGAAATTGCAAACGATACGCTGTATGGCCTCGGCGCCGGAGTGTGGTCGCGAAACATGAATACGGCTTACCGAGCCGGGCGCGCCATTCAATCCGGACGGGTCTGGACGAATTGCTTCCACGTATATCCGGCACACGCGGCTTTCGGTGGCTATAAAAAATCCGGCATCGGGCGCGAGAATCACTTAATGATGCTCGATCATTATCAACAAACGAAGAATCTGCTCGTAAGCTATAGCGAGGAACCGCAAGGGTTGTTTTAAAAAAGGAGGCATCCGTATGGTGGAAAAAGTCCGAGCCACCGATGAAACGATTGCCCTCATTCGCAAACTGGAAAAGAAACACGGACCGCTGATTTTTCATCAATCGGGCGGCTGCTGTGACGGCAGTTCTCCGATGTGTTTTCCGAAAGATGAATTCAGGATCGGAAAAAATGACAGTTACCTCGGCGAAATCGGTGGTACGCCGTTTTACATCGCGAAGGATCAATATGAGTATTGGAAGCATACCCAACTCATCATCGATGTTGTAAAAGGCCGCGGCGGCATGTTTTCCGTCGAGGGACCGGAAGGCGTACGTTTTCTGCTTCGGTCCCGCGTGTTTACGAAAGAAGAAAGGGAAAATCTTCGGTTTCAGTTGACAAGGAATTGAAGTCTGCATAACCATTGGGGTCAGGAGATAAACCTAGTCTTCTTGATCCCATCTATATATATAGGGGAACGTAACTTTCAGGTTGGATGAGGGATGAAAAAATCAAGAGTTTTTTGAAAAGCATTTAACCAGTGATTTCTCTTTAGCAGCCGGAGCATGATTGTTGAAAATCATAGCCTAATTTTTTCTCGTTTAAAAGAAATAGGGAGGGCGATTAGGCAATTTGGTGTAAGAGATCCACAAAGATCGTTGATAACAAAGATGGGTCGACACCTCGGTGTTTTCGAGACAGTTGGGAAGGGCTGATGGTTTCGAATCCAACTGCCTGTTGCAGATCTTCATTTAACAACCCAACTGAGATCGCCGGCAGGCTATCGGTCTCTTGTAAGTGCGCAAGGAGAAACAGTTGAATATAAGCTTTGGTTGTCAGCTTTTTCGTATAGGCATCTTGACGCAAATCCATCACTTGTTCTTGTAATTGTTGAAAGTTAATCGGTGCGATCCATTTACCAAATGAACAAAATAGGGTATGCTTGTCCATATTGATGGTCCTTTATATTGGATTTGGACAGGATACCACCCGTCTTTCCATTATAAAGGATTTTTTTATGGTCTAACCCTTTTGTTTTTGAACATTCGATGTCTTTGGATCATTCTGTCTTAATTAATGCAATGCTAGTGAAACCATGTTTCATATTAAATTGTGTTATATTTATGACATGCAGATTTGTTGGTTCATCAGGGGGAGGATTAGCACATGGCTTTATTAAGTTGGAATGAAATCAGAGCAAGAGCCATTAAGTTTTCTAAAGAATGGGAAGGCGAAACAAATGAAAATGCCGAAGCCAAGTCCTTTTGGGATGGCTTTTTTCATATTTTTGGTATCTCTCGAAGAAGAGTTGCTACATTCGAGAAAAGTGTGAAGAAAGCAGGAGGTGAGCAGGGTTTTGTCGATTTGTTTTGGAAAGGTACTTTGCTTGTTGAGCACAAATCAAAGGGGAAAAATCTTGATAAAGCCTATAATCAGGCGAAAGATTACTTCCCTGGACTAAAAGAATCTGAGCTTCCTAAATACATATTCGTTTCTGATTTTGAGAACTTTGTACTTTATGATTTAGATGATGGTGGGGAAAGACGGTTTACATTAAGTCAATTGCCTCAGAATATTGAATTGTTTGGTTTTATAGCAGGTTATCAAAAACAAGAAATCACAGCACAAGATCCAGTTAATATTGATGCAGCGGAACAAATGGGAGTTCTGCATGATAAGTTAAAAACCATTGGTTATGACGGACATAACTTAGAAGTGTTTTTGGTACGGGTGCTGTTTTGTTTGTTTGCAGATGATACGGGTATTTTTGAAAAAAACTTATTTCGTGAGCACATCGAAGAAGAAACACGAGAAGATGGACGTGATCTGGGACTCTATTTGAAAGAGCTTTTTGAGATACTTCGTACACCAGTGGAACAACGGACAAAAAATATAGATGAGAATCTAAATAAATTCCCCTACGTAAATGGCAGTTTATTTGAGGAACATCTACGAACACCAACGTTTGATTCTGAAATGAGAGAATTAATTTTAGAAGGTGCCCGATTGGATTGGGGGCGGATTTCCCCTGCTGTTTTTGGCTCTTTGTTCCAAAGCGTTATGGATGCAGAGCAGCGAAGAACACTTGGTGCTCACTATACAAGCGAAGAAAATATCTTAAAAGTAATCAAACCCTTGTTTTTAGACGATTTATGGGCAGAGTTTGAAAAGATTAAAAATGCAAAGACAAAACGAGAAGAAAGATTGAAAGTGTTTCATGAAAGACTTGCTTCGTTAAAGTTTTTAGACCCTGCTTGTGGCTGCGGGAATTTTCTTATTATCTCTTATCGTGAATTACGTCTTTTGGAACTAGAAGTCATACGAGAGCAATTACGAGGCCAAATGACTTTGGATATTGACTTTTGGGTGAAAATCGATGTGGACCAGGTCTATGGCATCGAAATCGATGAATTTGCTTCTCAAATTGCCCAAGTTGCTTTATGGCTGATTGACCACCAAATGAACATGAAGGTAAGTCACGAATTTGGGGAGTATTTTGTCCGTTTGCCATTAAGGAAAAGTCCTCATATTGTTCAGGGCAATGCCTTGCGATTAAATTGGGAATACATTGTCCGAGGGAAGATCTGGATTATATTTTAGGAAATCCACCATTTGTTGGATCTGCCTATATGACAAAAGAACAGAAACAAGATGTAAAACAAGTGACGAAAGTGATTCCAAAATCAGGATCACTCGATTTTGTAACGGGATGGTACATTAAAGCTGCTGAATATATCCGTTTTACCAAAATAAGAGTGGGATTAGTTTCGACTAATTCAGTAGCTCAAGGTGAGCAAGCTATCGTGCTATGGAAGTATTTAATGCATCAAAAAGATGTGGAGATTCACTTTGCGCACCAAACATTCAAATGGAACAACGAAGCAAAAGGAAAAGCAGCAGTATTTTGTGTGATTATTGGATTTAGTTGCATGAAGGGATTATCAAAAACTTTATTTTCTTATCCTGATATCAAAGGAAAACCAAATGCTCGTTCGGTAAAAGAAATTAATCAGTATTTATTAGAAGCATCTACAATTTTTATCGAACCTAGGTCAAATCCAATTCATGATGAAGAACTCATGATAATTGGGTCTTCTCCACTTGATTCTGGTTGTTATGTCTTTACTTCAGAAGAAAGGGAATTGTTTATCTCAAATGAACCAGAATCAGAACCATATTTTAGACCTTATATAGGATCGAAAGAGTTAATAAATGGAAATGAGCGATTTATTTTATATCTAAAAGGGATTTCACCTCGAGAATTAACCCAAATGCCATCGGTGATGGATCTTGTGAACAAAGTGAAAGAAAAACGATTTTCAAGTAAGAGGAAAGCTACGCATAAGTTAGGTTATTACCCAACTGAATTAGCTGAAGATCGATTTATTGATAGTGATATATTGGTTGTCCCGAAAGTCTCTTCGGAAAACAGGGAATATATTCCAATAGGGTTTTATGGACGTCCGACCGTATGTAGTGATAAGACATTTCAAATCCCAAACGCTTCATTCTTTCTTTTTGGAATGCTAAATTCAAATATGCACATGGCATGGATGAGAGTTATAGGCGTTCGGTTAAAAGGAGATTACAGTTATTCAAATACGTTGGTTTATAATAATTTTGTTTTCCCGGAACCAACAGAAAAACAGAGAATCGACATTGAGAAAAAGGCTCAAAAGATATTTAACGTAAGAGCTAAGTATACGGATAGCACATTAGCCGACTTATACAATCCAATAGCGATGCCACCAGATTTACAAAAAGCGCATAGAGACTTGGACAAATCAGTAGAGAAAGCCTATGGAGAAACCTTTAAAACAGACGAAGATCGAGTTGCATTTTTATTTCAAAAGAATCAAGAAAAAGCGAAGGGCAAGATTAAGTAATAAATAAAGTGACATTTTAGATCCTAACTTCCATCCCAACCCTAAAGGAAAGGCTTTTTCGTTTGGAAAATCTGCGAAAGTTTCTGGTGTAAAAAAAGAACCGATTGCCTCGAAAAGGCAACAGGTTTTTAATGTGTGTCCGGCATAGGCACATTCTTTAGGGTTGAAGTTCCGAACGGCGAAGGTCTTTGTAGCCGTTAGCCAATGGCAAGGGTGTGTCCGGGGCGACCCGGAATCTGAAGGAAGACGGAGGCAAATCTCCGCCCTGTGGCACACGAATCTTATCAGGGGGATTTCTTGGATGAGGATGCTTAACCAGTCAAAGACCCAACTACCAAAGGGGAATCAAGTAAATGAGGTGGGGATATGGAGAGGCAGAGTGTGTAAATACCCCTGGAGGTCTGACGGAGACGCTGAACACCTTCCGTAACCACGGGCATGAGCATGTGTTGAACCGTTAGAAGTCAGCCGAGGTTGTAGTACTCCTTTGTTATATACGAGGTGGAAGGACTGAATCGGCCAAGGAGCATCATCGCTCGGCGTACGTCAAGCCCGAAGAAGCAGAAACATCCGATGTGGACTTGCCTCGAACGGAGGACACGATGAATTTCTATTCAGCTGTTCGAGACGAGAGGGCAGAGCTTATGGACACACAATGAATAAGATGATGCACGAGGAGAGTTTATAACGACGATGAACGAAATCTTATCACGAGGAAATCTTATAGAAGCCCTTAAACGAGTGGAGAAGAATAAAGGGAGTGCCGGCGTGGCTGGGATGAGTGCAAAACCTTACGCGGATATGTAACGACGCATGGGCTGTACTAAAAGAGGAGATCAAGCAAGGCATCTATCAGCCTAATTCCCTCCGACGTGTCGAGTCCGGGAGGGGCCCGGATGCACCTGCACGAAGAAGCACTGTTCCGTTTAGAATCAGCAGACAGTGACATTTATGGCACTGATACGCATGGGCATATTGTTATTTGCACAGATTGTTGTAGATACGATCGAAGATTCCGAGCCGACATCATCGTCAGAGGCACCACCGGAACCGGAAGCAGATGAAACAGATGAAGACAATAATCAAGAAAGTCAAGAAGAAACAGAGACACCTGAAACCTGTGAAGACGAGGAGGTGGCCATTAATTCAGCATTGAATGATGAATTGCAGGAGATTCATCAAACCGGTGATGACAGAGCCGAGCTAATCATCGACCTTAGAGAATCACAAGAATTTGAGTCTTATAGCGATTTTGAACGCATTGATGGTATTGGCCCTGCGTATGCAGATGAGATCGAAGATCAAGGAATCATTTGCTTTGATTAAGAAGTGATTGGGGTTGTCATATACATGCAAAAAGCTGTGATTGATCGTATTGAGGATGGCAAACATGCTGTTCTTATTGTGGGTGATGAAGAGGAACAGAAGATAATCCCTGTTAATGAGCTCCCTGATGGAGCCCGGGAAGGAACCTGGTTAAAAGTTAAATTTAATGGTGATGCTATTACATATATTGCAATAGATCATGAAGAAACAGCAAAACGTCGCGAGCGTATTAATAGTAAGATGAATAAGTTGAAAGAAAGAAGAAGTAACAAATAAAGTGAGAGGTGGGGTATAATGCGTGATGGATTTTACAACTCATTATCCTCATCATTTTTTTGATAAAAAGCCCCAGCCGTGACTCAAGCCAGGGCTATTACTATTTGTCAACCTGTGCGTTTGCTATTCATGTAAATTTCCTGTAACGCTTTTTCAAGGTATTGTTTTAAATATTATTTCCAAAGTGCTTCCGAACGCGACAATTCATCTAAGCCCTGTCTTATGACATAATTGATGAACTCTGTTTTGAAACTTTTGTTTTGTGTTTTATCCGTTATTTCATCCAATTTATCTAACAGATCATTTTCTACCAAAAATGTTCTTCTAACGTGTGTATCCTTTAACTTTTGTTTATCGCTCAGCAAGTCGGAAAGCCTTTCCTCTTGCTTTTGAGCTGCATGGTTGTCATCACGATTATAAGGGATGTTTTCACCCCCCATAGCCGTGTGTATTTTGGGCGTTGTCTATGACAGTATTAACAGCTGTACGTATCTTTTCAAGCTCATCGCCAAAACTGTTTGACGTTTCGTTCCTTCTATCTTGAAACATAAAAAACTCCTTGTATAAAATCAGACTACTGGGAAGGATAGCGCATCAATACCCAAGTATAGCTCTATAGATTTAAAGTGGCGTTTGAAATATTGAAACGTATAAAAAAATCAGATACATCCATATTATCTTTTAGTTGGTTGCAACACCTGCATGCACAAACACAATTTTCAGAAGAGGTCATACCCCCTTTTGATTTCGGCACGACATGGTCAATTGTATCCCCATACTTCCCACAGTAATTACAGGTATATCGATCCCTTTTGAATACTAATTCACGAATCTGTTCACGCGAGTATAATCGATGGATTAGTGTACTATGCACAATCGCTGCATTCCCTTCAGCCACTAACTGTTTAGCATATTGTAAGGGAACATGATATTCTCGCCTGAATTGGCCATTGATAGTCCTTTCCCTTGCCTTAATGATGTTTTTGGTTAATATTGAAACATCATAAATATAGGAAACATTCGGGATATGCCTTTCGTGTTTTCTCGTTTTACAGTCTCTGCAATAAGATCTCCGATCTCGATACCTTCGACTGCTTTTTGAGAATCCTGTGAAATGTTTGGTTTTGTTACATATTTTACATGTTTTATAAAGATAGCACTTTGCGCCAATTTGCATAAGTTAATCCCCTTAGCTTATTCAATTTACAAGAAAATGACCCACCTGTTTTTATAATGCTTCTATCATTAAATCACGTCGCTTTCTCTATTACCCCTCTTCACGTCTGTAAACCAAGAATCACCTAATCTACCTGGGAAATCAGGAACTTCTTGAACCTTATAATCACGGTTTTTCAGGATATCTATTTCTTTTTCGTGATCGCGATAATAGGTTGTGTTTAATAAGGAATCTTCACAAAGAAAGTCATACTGGTCTGGCTCTCCACCTGTTATGTTAAAAAAGATAATATGATTAATCTCTTTTATTTCTGCATATCTTTCAATCGCTTGAACAATAGAATTTTTAATTGCTTTTTCTTCGGCAATCTCTTGATTAACATAAACATCGAAAGCTATAACTTCAATTGTTGCTAATAACCCATTAACTCTAAGGTGAATATTATCTACGTCAACTGGAAACATATTTGGCTCGCTGCGAATGGTTACTTCCTTTAAAGAATTACTCGGAATAATATTTGCAATAACCCCGATTCTTGATAACAATATTTCCAACAAATTGATATTATTCATGCTGAATAATTGATCGTTTTTAAATAATAAATACCCTTTTTGCTTTTCTATCATTTTGTTATAATCAACAATCCATGATTTATCATCCGCTAGATCCTTAATACTACAATCTAATGCGCTAGCTAAGGCTAATAACGTCCTGATTCGTGGGTTAGGGTTATCTAAATTATGAATGTTACGTATAGTATTAATGCTTACACCACTTTCTTCTGCAAGCCACACCAAAGACACTCCTCGTATAGTAAGTTTAAGCCCTTCAAATCTAGGCAAATTCCACAAGATATTTTGTAGATTCATAAGGTTTTCCTTGGATGTCTCTAGATATTTCTAGATAATGATCTTAGGATCATTTGGGACAATTCTTTTCACTCCTGTGGTTCGACCACGAAAAAAGACTGTCTCTCAGTGTACGTGCGGCGCTTCCTACTCGCAGGCTGAGCCCTCGGCCTCTTGAACTCAGGGGGAGCAGCCCTTGAGGCGGCTTTCAATGCCGATGGAGTTCTGATACACGAGGTTGATGATCGGCGTTCACACTAGAGATATCTCGAGGCGTCCAAAGAACGACCGAATGATTCTACAACGAAAGGAGGCATTTCCCCATGCGAATGTTTGTCGGGCTTGACGTTAGCTCGTTTGATATGAAAGTGTGTGTGCTTGATCAAGAAGGTGATCAGCTTTCGGCTTTTACGGTCTCCAATGACTTGCCGGGTGCCGAGGTGCTCAAAGAACGGCTGCTCGAGCTCTTAGCCGATACAGAGGTTGACGTCCTAAAGATCGGCCTGGAGTCCACATCCGTCTACAGTTTTCATCCATCCATGTTCTTGCATAATGACGATGATTTAAAGGCCTATGGCTCCCAAGTCTTTGTGATCAATCCGAAGCAGATCGCCAACTTCAAAAAGAGCTACCCAGACATGAATAAGACCGCTGAGATTGACTTCTTGATACTTCTTCTGATAAAAGACTTGGTATTCCGGAATTTGCCTTCGTACCGAGTTGGCGGCTTCAACGAGGTAGTAACGCAAATAATGGTTTCCTTGACGTGTCAGTGACGTATCTTCGGCGGTAAACCGCCCGGACTGGTGTTTTCGCCAGTATAGTCCCGCATATTTAGCTATTTTCGTTTCATCTGGAAACCGGTCAATCTGACCGAGCTCGGCGATGATGCCTGCGGCGAAGACCGGACCAATGCCCGGGATCGATTCCAGTGTCTGAGTCAGTCCTTTCATGATCCGAGTAATGGACTGATCGATCTCCTTGATTTGCTTTTTGAACGAACGAATGAGCTCAATGGACGTTCCTAAAAGCACATCGATGGAATCTTCGACCACTTTGTCCAATCGGTACGATGAACGGACAGCTTTCTGGATGGATGCGGCGACAGCTTCCGGATCGGGGAAACGATTTCTCCCTTTCTCTTGAAGAAACTGAGCCAGATCCTCAAGCGGAAGTTGGGCAAGTTCATCCAGGCTGTACTTTTCAAGAAAGAGTTCCATCATGGCATTGCCAAATACCGATGAATCCACTTCTTGAGAAAAGGTGTTGCATTTATACGCCAGGTGTTGCAAGAAGTGCTGTTTCTCTTTCGTCATCGCTTTGATCAAGTGATAACGCGAACGTGTCAGCTGTTGAAGAGCCATGTATTGGCTTTCTTTGACAACGGACATCTGATTGCGCCCGAAACGCATATAATCGGCGATCACAAAGGCGTCAATCTCATCGGTCTTATTCATGTCTGGGT